>Ga0097691_1000960_pt1 | contig 22757 bp, 24 predicted proteins | sample NGESurdeep072012_8_FD_72858 | JGI IMG/M metagenome (GOLD analysis project Ga0097691, IMG submission 72858) | Arctic peat soil microbial communities from Barrow, Alaska - NGEE Surface sample 210-1 deep-072012 | ecosystem: Environmental > Terrestrial > Soil > Wetlands > Peat ... | reverse complement strand
ACTTCATCGAGGCCAGCGGCCCATGCCGGCTGCAATGAAGGCCGGACACATGAACGCTACCGAACCCTCGACAAAAAACGTCCAACAGCACCTTGATCCGCAGGGGCCGTCCACACATGAAAAATTGAAGCCGTGGCAATTCTTTGAGCGCGACTGCGCCACACTCCAAGCTGTCATCGCCCGCGAAGGCGGGCGACCCAGTATTCCAGAGCGCCAGCGATTGAGTCGAAACGCTGCGGCGTACTGGATACCCCGCTTTCGCTGGGTATGACGGCATCTTGTGGAATAGCATAATGCCATGCGGCTCACGCCCGCCAGTCGTAAATCCAGTCCTGTCGCGCCAGCAGGCGCTGCGCGCCCATCGCCTTGATCGCGAGGTCGCGCGCGAAAGCCGCGGGGCCCGTGAGGTGGTAGATCCGTCCCTGCTGCCTTGCTGTGCGCTGAACCCGCGCCACGCGCGAGCGGCGCTCGTGCGCGTAGCGTTGCAGCGCGGCGGCAATTGTCGGCCCGCCTTCATTCTGGACTGCACCGAGGCACTTGGCCAGCACCGCCGCGTCCTCGATCGCCATTCCCGCGCCTTGCGCGGCAAACGGCAGCATGGCGTGGGCGGCGTCCCCCAGCAGGGCGATCGCGCCATCGGTCCACTTGCCGCCATCGGGCACCGTGAACAGTGCCCATTTCCGCCACTCATCGACGGCGCCGATCATCATCCGCGCCGGGCCCGCCCACCTCGCCGACGCGAACGCGTTCTTGAGTTCGGTCGCTTCGGCGGGCGCGCTCCAGCCCGGCCTGTTCCACGTTCCCGGCACGACGGCGACGACGTTCGTCCGCCGCGCGCCCGAGATCGGATAGGCGACAAGATGCGCGTTCGGTCCCATCCAGAGCTGGACCCGGCGCGAGGTATAATCGCGCGGCAACTGCGTGGCGTCGAGCGTTCCGCGCCAGGCGATCAGTCCGGAGAACTGCGGCTGCACCTCCGGAAACAGATGATGCCGGACCGTGGACCAGATTCCGTCGGCGCCGACCAGCGCCTGCGCCAGCTCCTGCTGACGCGTCATGCCGCTGCGCTGGACCACAGTCAGTCCCTTGGCATGGGGTGCGACATCTTCGAACTGGCAGCCGAGCCGCAACTCGATATCGGGATTGTCGTTGACCTCTGCCTGCAGCGCCGCCTGAAGGTCGGCGCGGTGCACCACCCAATAGGGTGCGCCGGCGCGAAGCGTGGCGGCTTCGCCGAGCGGCAGGCGAGCCACTTCACCGCCGCTTCGCGCACTCATGAGGCTGATGGCGTCGGGGGTGACGGCGCGAGCCGCGAGCCGCGGCTGCAAGCCGAGGTCGATCAGCACGCGGCTGGCGTTGGGCGAAAGCTGCAGGCCGGCGCCGACTTCCTCGAGCCGCTCGGCCTTTTCGAGAACGACGACGCGAAAGCCTTGTGCCGCAAGCGCGAGGGAGGCCGTCAATCCTCCGATCCCGGCACCAGCGACGAAGATGGTGCGTGAAGCGGCCACCGGTCGATCAGGCGACCTTGTCTTTCAGGACGCATTCGGGCGGCCGGGCTTCGCCGGCTTTGAGGTCGGCGGCGTAGCGATACAGGGTCGAGCAATACGGGCAGATGATCTCGTTGTCGTTGCCGAGATCGAGGAAAACATGCGGATGATCGAAAGGCGGATTGGCGCCCACGCACATGAACTCCCGCGAGCCGATCTCAATGACCGAAACGCCGGCATCGTTGTGAAAGTGGGGAACGACATGGTCGGACATTGTATTCACCTTGAGTAGCAATGGAGACGGACGCAATCAACAAGGCGCAGCAGGGTTGAAATGCCGCGCACCATACTGGCGGGTGCAGTTGATTCCCAGAGCCCGACCGCTCATTTGCTCATGCAAATTCGACACAATCTTGTCGTCCCAGAGAAGCCCTTCTTTCGTCGGGGCCGTTGTGTCCTAAAAGCGGCACACCATCTTGAGGGAAGCGAAAACACTGGGCTTTTCGGGATGAGACGGTCGCGGATCGGTTTGGCTCTGGTTGGCATGGCAGTATGCGCGCTGGCGTGCGTATTGTTGTGGCCGCACGCGCGCGACGCCGGCGCCATTCTGGCAGCGCAGGACGATCCGGCTGTTCTCTCGGATCTCCAGCTCAATTCTGCTCTGCGGAACAACCAGGCTGCCGTCGAGCAGAACATCGAGGCGGCGCTTGCCGCCAACGACGCCGATCTGGCGGGCAGCTTTGTCGAACTCGCCAGGGAGAAAGACATTGCCCTTGCCGACGATGTTTCGCGGCGGGTGAGCGATGCCGTTGCCGAAGAAAACTCGTCGTCGCATTTTGCAAGACGCTTCGCCACCGGGCTCGTGACCGGAAACGCCGACGATGTCGCGAGCCTGTCGGGCACGGTCGCCGGCGATCTGTTCGTGTTCGGCGACATCAGGGACGTGGTGCGCGAAGGCAAGCACCTCGCGATGGGCGAGGACACCGATCGGCTGGTGCTGGGCCTCGCCACCGCGGGCCTCGCGGTGACGGCGGCGACCTATGTCTCGGTCGGCGGCGTGGCGCCGCTGCGCGCCGGCCTCACGCTGGTCAAGGATGCCCGCAAGGTCGGGCGGCTGGGCGAGGGGCTGACGCAATGGGCCGGCCGCTCCGCGCGCGAGGTGGTTGATACCCCGATGCTGCAGAATGCGGTCGCGTCCGGTTCGGTGATGCGGCCGGGTCAAACCGTCAGTGCGATAAGAGCCGCCTTCCATGCCGAGAAGGCCGGCGCGCTGGTCCGGCTTGCCAAGGACGTCGGACGCGTCAGCGAGAAGGCCGGCATGCGCGGCGCGCTCGATACGCTGAGAATAGCCGAAGGCCCGAAGGATGTCGCTCGCGCCGCGCGGCTCGCGGAGTCCAAGGGCGGCCAGACCCGCGCGATCCTCAAAGTGCTGGGCCGCGGCGCATTGCTGCTGGCGGCCGGTGCGTTCAATCTCACGCTGTGGGTGTTCGGCGCGCTGCTGGCGCTGTTCGGCTTTCTGTCGTCGATCAAGGCCACCACCGAACGCCTGACCGCCTCGTGGCTGCTTCGCAAGAAGGCGCGGCGGTTGCGAAAGCAGTTGGCGGCGGCGGCTTCCCAACCGGCTGTGGCGATGATCGGCGCAAGCGGCTAGCTTTGGTCTATGAATTTAACTCTGAGCTTCCCGCGAATTCGGTCTCACCTCTCCCATAGGGAGAGGTCGGAGCGGACCGGCGATGCAAAGCATCGGCGGTACGATCCGGGTGAGGGGTTTCAGCCTAACGATAGACCGTAATCCCTCACCCCAACCCTCTCCCAAGGGGAGAGGGGGCACACTTCCGCCGGAACTATCATCACCAAGAACAATGGAATGAGCGATGCCGAGTTTTCACAACGGCGCTGTTGAAATTGCCTACCTCGACGAGGGCGAGGGCGATCCGATCGTTCTCGTGCATGGCTTTGCGTCGACCAAGAACGTGAACTGGGTGTATCCGGGCTGGGTTTCAGAGCTGAAGAAAAGCGGCCGCCGCGTCATCGCGCTCGACAATCGCGGCCACGGCGATTCCGGCAAGCTCTACGATCCCGAGCAATATCACATCGGCACCATGGCCGGCGATGTCAGCGCGCTGATGGATCATCTGAACATCAAGCGCGCCGACATCATGGGTTACTCGCTCGGCGCGCGGATGACCGCCTTTCTCGCGCGCAGCCAGCCGCAGCGGCTGCGTTCGGCGATTTTTGGCGGCATCGGCATCGGCCTGGTCGAGGGCGGCGGCCCCGGCGAAAACGTCCTGGAAGCGCTGGAGGCGTCGTCGCTCGATGACGTAACCGATCCGGTGGGCCGGACCTTCCGCGCCTTCGCGGACCAGACCCGCTCCGATCGCCGGGCGCTGGCGGCGTGCCTGCGCGGCTCGCGGCGCTTGATGACGCGAGACGAAGCCGCGGGGATCACCGTGCCCGTGCTGATCGCGGTCGGCACGTCGGATGAAATCGCGGGCTCGGCGCAAGCGCTTGGAAAAATCATCCCGGGCGCACAGGTGCTCGACATTCCCAACCGCGACCACATGCGGGCGGTCGGCGACAAGGTCTACAAGGCGGGCGTGCTGGAGTTTTTGTCCCAACGCCCGTAATTGCCATTCCCCAACGGCTTGATTTCCTGGAATTCCCGACCACTTTGAGCCGACGCCTTCGGGGAAAGCGGACTTCGGCCGGCGTGAAGAAAATGTGCCGCTTCAATGTTTTAGCGCGCATTCGAAGCTAAAGCCGACGTTCATCTTTGCTGAGGGTGCCGCGGGACAGGCGTCTGCCCGCCGTGCTATAATGACGGAACAGTCTAACTTGCGAGAGCAGCACATGGCTATGCATCAGATCAATCCGCAGGGCACGAAACTGGCGGCGCTCGATCCGATCTGGGATCGGGTGCGCACCGAGGCGGAAGACATCGTTCGCCGCGAGCCCGAGCTTGCCTCCTTTATCTATTCGACCGTGCTGCATCACGAGCGGCTGGAGGATTCGGTGGTGCATCGCATATCCGAGCGTCTCGACCATTCGGCGCTGTCGGGCGATTTGATTCGCCAGGCCTTTGACGAAGCGCTGCGCGACGATCCCGATCTCGGCAATATTTTCCGCGCCGACATGGTGGCGGTATACGACCGCGATCCCGCGACCTCGCGTTTCATCGACCCGCTGCTCTACTTCAAGGGCTTCCATGCCCTCCAGACCCACCGTCTGGCGCACTGGCTCTATCAAAAAGGCCGCAAGGATTTTGCTTATTATCTGCAGAGCCGCTCGTCGGCGGTCTTCCAGACCGACATCAATCCCGCAGCCAGGATCGGCCGCGGCATCTTCCTCGATCATGCCACCGGCTTCGTGGTCGGCGAGACCGCTGTGATCGAAGATGACGTCTCGATCCTGCACGGCGTCACGCTTGGCGGCACCGGTAAGGAACACGAGGACCGCCATCCCAAGATCCGCCGCGGCGTATTGATCGGAGCGGGCGCGAAAATTCTCGGCAATATCGAGATCGGCCATTGTGCCCGCATCGCCGCGGGCTCGGTGGTGGTGAAGCCCGTGCCTAACAATGTGACGGTGGCGGGGGTTCCCGCCAGGATCGTCGGCGAGGCCGGCTGCGCCGAGCCGTCACGCACCATGGATCAGATGATCAACGCGATCGGACTTTGATTTCTTAAGGTTTGAATCGCGGGTACGATTTCTGCAAGTTAGGCTAGCAGTTCGCCTCGTCTCGTCCTAAGACTTCCCGAAACCAAAATCGTATTGGAGACTGCCGTGGACGTTCAGGAAGTCAGGAAGCTCGACGCCTATCTCAAGCGCCTGTTCGGCAATCAGAAGATTCGCGTGGTGCCGCGGCCGAAGAAGGACGATTCGGCCGAGGTTTACATCGGCGAGGAATTCATCGGCGTGCTGTTCGTCGACGATGAAGACGACGACCGCTCATTTCAGTTCCAGATGGCGATCCTCGAGGAGGATCTGGTCGAGCAGGGCTGACGTTTCTTATCCGTCCCGCGAGAGGAAGGATTCTCATCCCCGCTGCCCATGCAATTGCACCGTCAACCGGTCCATCGCACTGGCGACGTCGCGCCATTGCGCGAGCCAGCTCCGTGGAAAGCGAAACGTCAGATCGGCACCGTCGATGCGGCGCTCGCTCAGGCACATCCCGGGGGTCGCCGCGTCGCGCGAGCAGCGCGCGTTGAGGTTCGGCGTGTTTGCAAAGAACAGATCTTCGTTGCTGTAGGGCGTGCCGTCCCGGAATGCGCGCATCGTCAACCCGTCCTGCCCGGGCATCGAGGCCTGTTCGAGGTAGCGCGGATAGATGGTGCGCACGCGGGCATCCGGCGCCAGCGTGTCATGATGCGCCGCTATCGACAGGAAGATCCGGTCGATCGGCTGTATTGCTTCTTCCACGGTATCGGCGCTGACATGCTTCGGTGCGTCGGGAGCCTCCAGCGAAGGATAGGCGAAGCTGAGATCGATACGTTCCTGCGGCCCGGAGTGGCGCTGGATTTTCATCCGGATCGCCGTGGTCGGCACATTAAAGAGAGTGGCTCCGATACTCACCGGCAATCGCGCCGGACTGCTTGAAGCGTCCGGTCCCCAGGTCGGCCACAGCAAATAGGCGACCATAGCAATCGCGCCGGCGGCGACAGCGCATCCCACCATGATCGGAATCATGTGGCCGCGGTGATGCCCTAGCGAACCGCGCGCGATGTGCTGGGCGGTCGAAAAGAGTGTCATGAACGAAACATCGTGAGGGACGTCCAGGGGGCTAGCGCCGAATCACCTCCGAATATGCCATGCGCCATCGAATTTCCGCACGATTTCAGGCGATCGAAGGTGCTGCGCGCCATGCGCGGACGGCAATTCCAGCCCGCGGCGTTAACCTTTCCTTAAGGATAGTGTGGCCGCGGGCGGCCAATTTTGCGATGCAAGGCAGGTTCCTTGTGTAGCGGAAGATTTCCGATGTCGCCTGATGCGTTGAATTCCCTGTTCTCCCTTTGCATCGGCTTCGCGCTGGCAGGCGCGCTGGCCAGCGGATATCAGGCACTGGTGCAGCGTCCCGCGGGCTTTGGGCTACTGCAGGAGGGCGTGGCGCCGAAGACTTTCGCCGCGGTGCCGTTTCTGGTCTTTGCCGCGCCCTTCATCATCATGCGCAATACGCTGCGCGGCGCACGGATCGAACGTCGCCGCTTCGAATTCGTCATGATGGCGACCGTCCTGGCGGGGTTCTGGAGCCTGATGTCCGGCACGTTTTTCCTGATGACGCTGCGCGCCGCCGGACTGCTGGCTTGAGCGATACGGCTATGCCAAAGTCTCCGCGAACAGGAGACTAATCAGGCATGGCGATCTACGAACTTGACGGGCAGGCGCCCGAACTCCCCGCCGACGGAAACTACTATATAGCCGACACCGCCACGGTGATCGGCAAGGTCCGCTTGCTGAATGCAGCGAGCGTGTGGTTCGGCGCGGTGTTGCGCGGCGACAATGAGTGGATCGAGATCGGCGAAAACTCCAATGTGCAGGACAACTCAACCTGCCACACCGACATGGGCTTTCCGCTGACGATCGGAAAGGGCTGCACTGTCGGTCACAACGTTATCCTGCACGGCTGTACCCTCGAAGACGGCGCGCTGGTCGGGATGGGCTCGATCGTTATGAACGGCGTACGGATCGGCCGTGGCAGCATCGTCGGCGCGGGTTCGGTGATCACCGAGGGAAAACAGTTTCCCGAGCATTCCCTGATCATCGGCGCGCCGGCACGGGTGATCCGCACCCTTGAACCTGCGCAGGTCGCGGCGATGGGAAGTGCCGCGAAATTCTATGCCGCCAACGGACCGCGATTCAAAAAAGGCATGAGGAAGATCGGCTGAGGACGGCTAACGCTTCACTTCCCTTCGGACTCGTCGGCCTCGGCCTCGCCGGCGATCCTTTCGTGGCCGGCAGCCCAGAGCGAATGTTCCTCGCTGCCGTCCCGATACGGATTGCCTGCAGCCGGAATCTTCTTTCGCGCGGCGCGCTGACCTTCCTCGAACGGATCTGGATCGGTCGTCATGATTTCGCTTTCCTTGATGGACTGGATCTTGCGTTGTTCTTCACCGGCGTCTTCGCGAGCGATGCGCTCTTGCGCAGCGCGTCCTTCAGGTCGACGGGAATACCGTGTTTCCTGAGCACATCGGCGAACGCTTCGTCGGCCAGTTCCTGAATGGTCGCCATCCGGTCGCGCCCGAGCTGCTTCAGCTTGTCGAAAGTGTCGTCGTCGAAGGCGATCAATTTGCGCACGACCGGACCTGCCTCCTGCGTCGCAACAGATGCTGATTCAATATTCAATAGCGGTCCGCCGAGATAGTTCCGGCGCGGAACCAGCGATACGCGCTGTCGTTGAATTATAGAAGCAGATTTCCTGATGACCAGAATATATCTGTGACGGCATCGACCGCAAGCTGAAGAGCATTTGCCGCGGCTGCCAGTCGCCTCGCAGCTGCCCCAATTTTGATTGCGTCCGGTCGCGGAGAATTGAGCGAAATATTGCGACAAGCATCCAAAACTCGTCCTAAATTTTTGCAACGGTATCGCGCCGAAAGAGTCATAGCTTTCGGGAGCGATTGATCACGGAGGGACAATCATGTTGCACAAAACGATGATCGCCTTGTTCGCGGTTGCCTCGGTCGGAATGCTTGCGCCGAGCGCCGCCTCGGCCCGCGGCGGCTTCCACGGTGGCGGCTTTGGTGGCAGTGGTTTCCGTTCAACCGCTATCGGAGGCGGCAGCAGTTTCCGCTCTGCCGTTATTGGGACAGCCGGCGCGGCCACTGTTGGGACAGGCAGCGCGGTCGCAGTTGGCAGCGCTGGAGTTCGCAGCGGAACCTTCGCAGCCAATGGTTTCCGCGGCCGTGGTTTTCATCACGGATTCCGCCACCACCGGGGATTTGCGCTGGGCGTATTTGGCGTCGGTCCGTACGCCTATTACGACGACTATTATGATTATCCGTACTACGCCTACGACGATTCCTACTATGACGATGGCGGCTGCTACATAGTGCAGCGCCGCGTGCATACGCGGTACGGCTGGCGTCTCCGCCCTGTCCAGGTCTGCGGCTGACCCCGCTGCGATCGACGGCTGGAAGGACGTCCGGTCCGGTCAATTAATGTTGAGGACCCGAAAGGCTGGGAAGATTCGGGCGGCCTTGGTGTATTCTGCACCGAGGCCGTTCTTTTGATGCCATCAGCTGGTACGCCGCTTGCATTGGTTCATGGATGCTCACCATGCTCACAGCCCCGGCCCTGACGTTGCTGTTCTTGGGCGTCGTCGTCGGCCTGGGCATAGCCTTTGTGTGGATGCTCTGGGAGATCGAGCAAATGTCCAAACCGCATCGTAACAGCGATCGCTTCGGATAGGTCGACGGGCATTTTTGGGCGGGTTGAAGATGGATGATCGCGCGCGGTGGTTGGGCCGCGCGCTATCGGCGAGATGATGCCGGTCAGCCTAGCACTTTGTTTTTCTTGAACCATGCCTGCATCTGGTTCCATGCGTCCTCGGCGGCTTCCTTGCGGTAGCTCGCACGATAATCGGCATGAAAGCCGTGCGGTGCGCCCGGATAGATCTTGAACTCGGCAGTCTTGTTGGCCGCCGCCAGTGCGGCTTTCAGCGCCTCGACCGCTGCTACGGGAATGCCGGTATCCGCCTCGCCGTATAGGCCCAGCACCGGCGCCTTCATCTCGGGCGCAAGTTGGGTCGGGCTCTTTGGCCAAAGCGGGTTCGGGGGATCGACCGGCGGACCGTAAAACGCGACGCCCGCCTTGAGGGTGCTATTGTGGGCGGCATTTTCCCATACCGTCCGTCCGCCGCGGCAGAATCCGACGATGCCGAGCCGGCCGGTGTCGCCGCCCTGCGACTTGGCCCAGGCGACCGTACTGTCGAGATCGGACAGCAACTCGGCGTCCGGCTTGGAATTCACGATCGGCAGCAGTTGCGGAATATCTGATATCTTGGTGAGATCGACGCCCTTGCGGAAATAATAATCCGGCGCGACGGCGAACGCGCCGAGCTTGGCGAGACGCCGCGTCACGTCCTTGATGTATTCGTGCAGGCCGAAAATTTCCATCGCGACCAGCACGACCGGCGGATTGCTCACGCCGTTCGGACGCGCGAAATAGCCGGGCATTTCGCCATCGGCCACTTTTATTTTTGCATCGCCAGCGGTGAGGCCATCGGTGTCGGTCTTGATGACGTCGGCGCGCACGGGCCCGGCGGCCAGCGTATAGCCTGCCGCTACGGCGGCGGAGGCCGTCATGAAGCCGCGGCGCGAAAACGGCGCGACTTTTGTCAGCCCGATGACATCGGACGTCAGCTGGGGTTCGGCACGCATGAAGGATATCCTCCGGCTTGTTGGGAGGCGCATTCAGCAAATAAACGCCGCCGAAAGCAAATCACCAGCCTGCGAGGACCCGGCTTCATCGGCCGATGCGTAGGGAATTTTGGATGAATCCGGCCGTAAAAAAAAACAAGGCCGTCGGCGCAGTATAACGCCAACGACCTTGCCAGCCCCGGATATTGAAATTGGCTTGCGCCATCCGGTGAACTATACATTGGCTCAGCTTCGTGCGCGCAAGTGTGAACCATTTCACAATCGGCTCAAAAAAAGTTGCGGCCAGCGCTTGGGGGAGGGATAAGCGCACCATTGATTTCATTTTGTCGTTACTCTTGACGGGAGATCGGTTGAGCCAGCAATCCCCGAGAACCTGCGGAAGCTGCACGGCATGCTGCGATGGCTGGCTGCAAATCGAGGTGCGTGGGCATCAGGTCCGGCGGGGAAAGCCGTGCCCGTTCAGCGTCGAACATCAATGTTCAATTTACGACGAACGCCCTCAGCATCCGTGCCGCGAATTCATTTGCGGATGGCTGACAGCCACAAGCCCGCTGCCTGAATGGATGCGTCCGGACAAATCCGACATGATCATGCTGGCGGCCAATTTCATCTGGCACGGCCTGCCGGTCGACGTGGTGGTCGCGGCCGGAGACCGTCCCAAGAAAAAGGCGCTGGACTGGCTGATGAAGTTCAGTTCGGAAAAGAAGCGGTTGTTGATCTATCAAGTGGAAGAGGACTGGTTTGCTTTCGGTCCACCGGCTTTTCAGGCCGAGATTGCAGAACGCATCGGGCGTGGCGAAAAACCATGGGCAGACTGATCGGTTGAGCGTGACGGCGACGGCCGGGCGCGTTGCGCAACTATAAATTGTGTAACGCGGAATGCCCAAGAGTAGGTTCAGGTATTGAATTCCGCTAAAGCCCGGTGAACTCATACAAAATCGGGGCGCGCAACCCGAAGGTGCGACAATATTGCTGCAATGTGCGACAAATTGCTGCACTGCAACAGTATCAATGTACCATTTTTGTGACAGCTCATGGATATTTCGTTAACCGGCCGTTCAAGCCTTCCAATTGGCATTTGGTATACATTACGCTCCCTTCGCCCGGAAGTTGAATCGGGTTCAAAGCGCGGGGATAAGCCATGAGGAATAAGCTTCTTTCGGGGACAGCATGCGCTGCTCTTTGCCTGGTCGCATTCGGCGGCGCGGCGCGATCTGCAACACTCGATGACGTGATGGCGCGCCTCGACAAGATCGAAAAAGAAAACGCCGAACTGCGACAGAAGGTGAAGAGCATGTCGGCGGCAAGGGCGGCGCCCGCTGGACCGGTAGCTGCCGCGCCGTCTGATCCAAGCAAATTCAAGGGCAATCCGGTTCTGCATGCAGCTGTCGCGACTTCGCCAGCTCCGCCGCACGGTCCGACAATTGGCGGCATCCCGGTAAAAGCAGGTCCTTTGGGACCGTTGATCGATAACACTACGGTTACGCTCTACGGATCTATCGATGTATCCGGAGACATCTTTAATCCGTCAGTTTTCGATCAGGGAACAAAACTCGGAATCGCGAGCAATATTTCGAGTTTCGGTGTTCGTGTCAGGCATAACCTTGCGCCGTATGGCTGGGGCGGCTTTGCGGTAGTGGCGCAATTGGAATCTCAGGTCGATATATCGGCAGCCCCGAACGAGCGCGCAGCCTTTGGCACGCGCGACAGCTTCTTGGGGATGGAGAGCCCATGGGGCGCGATCAAGGCCGGTAAATCCGATACGCCGTACAAGAAAGCCACCTCTGCCATGGATCCGTTCTCTCGGACCCTCGGCGATTATAATTCGATCATGGGCAATACCGGCGGCGACAACCGGGCCGAGTTCGATTGGCGCATGAACCACTCGGTTTGGTATGAGTCGCCGATCTTCAATGGCTTCCAGTTCAGCGCGTTGTTCTCGCCAGGCCAGAACTATGCCAAGGACAACAGCGACTTTGCATACGGCGATGCATTCCAGTGCAACGGCGCGTCGACTCGCGGCAGCGGCAGCAACTTCCCGGGCACCGGCGGTTGGACTGGCGGCAACATCGGCGGTAATGGTTGCACCGACGGTTCCTTCGGCAACGCCTACAGTGCGGCTTTGACCTACAAGAACGGTCCGTTCTCCGCGATCGCCGCCTATGAGCTCCATGAGGGGGTCAATCGTCGCGGCGACGACGGGAGTGAGCCAGGCTTGATTGCTCCGGTCTTCCTCCCCGACGGCTCTCAGGTGTTTACAGGCGTTCACAACGAATGGGCCGCAAAGGTTGGCGGTGGCTATCACTTTAATGACGGCCTGGGCGATCTTCAGCTGAATGCCTATTACGAGTGGATACGGCGAGAAGTAACCGCGATCGAACAACCGTTCAATGAGCGCTCACGCGATGCCGTATTCGCCAGCGCGACCCAGCGCATCGGCCAGTGGGCCCTGAGTGCTTCCTATGCTCACGCCTTCAAGAGCCCGGGCAACCCGGCATGTCTGAGCAATAACACCGGTGTCAATCCAGGTGTTCCTTGCGTAGATGCTACCGGGCTTGCCGACCCCACCAGCGGCCAGTATCAGGCGAACCTATTCAGCAATGATGCCAGCCAGTATGCGGTCGGCGCCCGTTACTACTTCAACGACTGGGCCAGCTGGTACGTTGTTGGCTCCGTGCTCACGCAAGGCCTTGGCGCGCACTACTGTCTCGGAGCGAGCGGCCATGGCTACCAGGTCTGCTCTCGCGATGCCGCCAACGACACCATCGGCGGCGCGACCATCAAGGCTGCGACTACAGGTATGACGTTCAACTTCTGAACGTCGGCAAATATGTGATGAAGGGGGACTTGATGAGTCCCCCTTTTTCGCGTTTCAAACGGCTTGGTTCGATGGCTGCCGCGATTCCAATCGCCATCGGTTGTCGGGTGGCGGCCGCAAAATGCCCTGAAAAATTGATCTTGGCACCTCGCCAGGATAGAACTTGGTAGACTTGCGGGCATTACAGGGAACCAGACAATGGATATGCAACCGCCGCCAGCCTTTGTGCAACTTGCGCAGGCCGAAGCCCCGCCCGACGCGCCAGTCGAGCCGGTACCGATCGAGGTCAATGTGTCGAAATACATTCCTGAATCGGCAATCGTGGTGACCATGATTGTCACGCTGACGCCGCCGACGGGTCAGGCCGTCATCTATGCAGCCGGAAGAGAGAATGAGGGAACCTTGTTCAAGGGGCCACGCTCGATAGACGAAGTCAACCTTGCTGGTCCGATTATCTATGTGAAGCTTTATGGAGCAACGAGTTTCGATATCCAATACACTAACTATCGGCAGCGCGAGTGAACGTTGCGGGTTTTCGCTGAGAACGAACGACGCTGTGGAACATTCGACACCGGAGCAGTTATTTGAAAATGCCCTGGCAGCGCAACGCAGGGGCTCGCTCGGAGATGCGAAGCGCCTTTATGCTTCGGTCCTGAGAATTGATCCGACCAACGCCGCCGCCTTTGGCAACCTTGCCATCATAGCCGCTCAGCAGAGCGATCTCGCAGGTGCCGAGCGGCTCAGTCGTCGAGAGATTGAGTTGAGGCCGGATTATCCGGCAGGGTATAATAATCTCGGATCGGTGCTGCAGCAGCAGGCCAGGCTGGCGGACGCTATTGTCGCTCACCGGCAGGCCATCAAACTCAATCCGAATTATGCCGAAGCCTTTTTCGCTCTCGGCAACGCCCTCCGGCAACAAGGCAACCTCGAACAGGCAATGGAATCCTATCGGTCCGCCATCAAGGCGAAACGCGATTACGCCGAAGCCCACAACAACATCGGTGTGCTGCTGCAGATGCAGGGCAGGCTGGACCAGGCGGCATCGGCGTATGGCGCGGCGATAGCGCTGAAGCCGGCCTACGCCGAAGCCCAATTCAATCTCGGGGCTGTGCTGCACCAGAAGCATGAACTGGATGCCGCCGAGGCGGCGTATCGGCGGGTCATTGCGCTCAATCCCGGGATCGCCGTCGTCCACAATAATCTGGGAACCGTCCTGAAGGACCAGGGTCTCCTCGACAAGGCACTGGCGGCCTTTGAAAATGCCATCAAGCTGAAGACGGATTACGCCGAGGCATTTTACAATCGCGGTACGGTCCTGCAGCAGCAGGCCAGACTGGAAGAATCGCTGGCGGCTTATGGTCGCGCCATCGAGCTCCGGAAGGATTACGGCGATGCGCTCAACAACGCCGGTATTGTGCTTCAGGAACTTGGGCGCGCTGGTGAGGCAATCGATCTTTACCGCCAGCTGCTTGAACTGATGCCGGCTCACGCCGATGCCTGCAACAATATGGGAACGACGTTGCAGACGGAGGGGCGCACAGACGAGGCGTTGGCGGTGCTTCAGCAGGCATTGACGCTCAAGCCCGATTTCCCTGAAGCCTTCTATAATTTGGGCAACGTTTGGCGAGAGCGGGGCGGCCTTGAAGAGGCGATCACGGCCTATCGAAACGCGTTACGCCTTCGACCGGACTATGCGGATGCGTTCAGCCAACTCACCCATCATCGCTGGCGCGCATGCGCGTGGGACAATTACGAAACGGATCAAGCAAGACTTGTCGACATGGTACGGCACGGAGCGCGGGTTCCGCCATTCTACCTGCTTCCGACCCCGGCATCCCCCGCAGATCAACTGATCTGTGCGCAACAATGGATCGAGCCGATCAAACCCCCACCGGAAGCCGTCTTTCATCACAGGACGTCCGCCGAGAAGGGACGCATTCGTCTCGGCTATTTATCCGGAGATTTTCATCAACACGCCACAGCGCAGTTGATGGCCGAATTGTTTGAGTGCCATGATCGCGACCGCTTCGAGGTTTTCGCATATTCCTACGGTCCGGAGGATGATAGCCCGATGCGCGCGCGACTTGACCGCGCGTTCGACCGTTTCGTTGACATTCGCGCCATGTCCCACCGGGAGGCCGCACGGCGCATTCACGAGGACGAGGTCAGCATCCTGATTGATCTCAAGGGCTATACCCATCAGGCCCGGCCCGCGATATCAGCCTATCGCCCGGCGCCGGTGCAGGTGAGCTATCTCGGATATCCGGCCACGATGGGGGCAGATTTCATCGACTACATCATCGTCGACCCGTTTGTTGTGCCAGAAAGCCAGCAGCCCTTCTTTTCGGAAAGGCTTGTTCACCTTCCGGGCAGTTATCAGGTGAACGACAGAAAGCGCGAGGTGGCGAGAACTCGTACGTCGCGAAAGGATTACGGACTGCCATCCGAAGGGGTGGTGCTTTGCAGTTTCAACAACAGTTACAAGATCTCGCCGGTATTTTTCGATATCTGGATGCGCCTGCTTCGGTCGGTTCCCGGCAGCGTTCTATGGTTGCTCGAGGCGAACGGGTTGGTCAAAGGCAATCTGCGTTCGGAAGCCGAGAAGCGCAGTGTGGACTCCGGCCGGCTGATCTTTGCGCCGGTGGTGCCATCAGCCGAACATCTCGGGCGCCACCAACATGCCGATCTGTTTCTCGATACATTGCCCTGCAACGCGCACACAACGGCCAGTGATGCGCTGTGGGCCGGACTTCCGGTCCTGACCTGCAGCGGAGACACGTTCGCGGGCCGTGTCGCGGGCAGCCTTCTGATGGCGGTCGGCATGCCGGAACTGGTCACGGGATCGCTTGCAGAATATGAACAGGAGGCACTGGCCCTGGCGCGCGCGCCGCAACGCTTGATCGCGCTGCGGCAAAAACTGGAGGAGAATCACGACACCGGCGCGCTATTTGATTTGCCAAAATGTGCCGGAAATATCGAGGCGGCCTATACGCGGATGTGGCAGACTTGGCTTGCCGGCCAGCAGCCGGCCGCATTCTCGATTCAAGCGCTCGACAGCAATAAAGGACAGAGATCATGCTGATGCGAACCATCGTCACGCTCGCGGCCATTTTGGCGCTCGGCAGCAGCAATGGATGGGCCAATGCCCATAAGGCGCCAAGACATCATCGCCACGCGCACATGGTCCGATATCAGGAGCGACCCGTTTTGCCGGCGCCCTATAGCGGCGGCCGGCTCGTTCTCCATCCCGCCTCCAACATTGCATGCAACACACCGTATCGGGCGACGCGCGCGCTGCCCTGCGATCAGCCGGTCTGGGTCTACGGCAGCCCCTGCGAGATCGATCTGGGTCTCGGGCGCTATCGGTCTTGCGACTGACGTGAGACCTGGAGCACTCGCCATCGATATATCAGCATGAGTGCCGGGGGCCGTTCCGAACAGACGCTCGCAGCTGCGATGGCTCATCATCGCGCCGGTCGTCTGATTGACGCTGAACGCCTTTACCGGCTTGTCTGCGATACCGATCCGAAAAACGCGCGTGCGTTCCATCTGCTGGGGGTGGTCGCGCATCAGTTAAGACGCCCGGATGCAGCGTTGCTTGTCGGCCGAGCCGTGACGCTCAATCCGGATTTCGCCGAGGCGCACAACGACAGGGGCGTGATTCTCGCAGCCAACGGATTATTTGCGGATGCTCTATCCTGCTTCGAAAGGGCAGTGACGCTTAATCCCGGATATAACGAGGCCCGCAACAATCTCGGCCGGGGATTACGGTCGCTGGGGCGCCTCGATGAAGCGGTGACGCAGTTTGAACTGGTGCTGAAAAGCACGCCGGATTCTCCTGTTGCGCATTTCAATCTGGCCTCGGTGCTTGAACTGATTGGCCGACAACCCGACGCCGAGAAGCATTATCGGCGTGCCATCTCGCTGCGTTCCGATTTTGTCGACGCTCACATCCATCTTGCCTCCCTGCTTCAGGATATGGACCGCCTGCCTGAAGCGCTCGCTCATGCGGAACGCGCGGCAGCGCTGCGCCCGGACAGCGCCGGCGCGCGCAACAATCTTGGCAATATTATGCGGACCCTTGGCCGGCGTACTGAAGCCATCGCACAATACGAGGCGGCTCTTAGGATCGATCCGAGCTTTTATATGGCGCATTACAATTTTGGCGTTGCTTTACGCGGAGAGACAAGGATTGCGGAAGCGCGGGCACATTTCGCGCGGGCGTTTGCGCTCAAGCCGGATTTTCTGGAAGCCGAGCTGGCCTTATGCATGGCCGAGCTGCCGGCACTTTACGAAGACGAATCTGATATCGCGAAGCAACGCGGCGCCTATGCGAGCCGGCTTACTGAGCTGTGCGCGGATGTAGAACGCGCCAGTGCACCCGCTGTTCTCGCGGATGCGATCGGCTCCCATCAGCCGTTTTATCTGCCCTATCAGGGCTGTAACGATCGAGAGCTCCAGACCTTGTATGGTTCGCTGGTTTGCAAAATTATGGCTGCGAGATACCCGCCGCCTGTTTTGCCAAACCCTCCAGGCCCGCGCGAGCCGATCAGGCTGGGTATCGTCAGCGGATTTTTCAGGCAGCATTCGAATTGGAAAATTCCGGTCAGGGGATGGCTCAAGCAGCTGGACCGGGATCGATTTCATGTGTCCGGCTATTACACGAGCGGCGAACGGGATGGCGAGACCGACGTGGCGGCGGCATTGTGCGAACGTTTCGTACACGGCCCTTTGTCGCTTGATGCGTGGCGGCGCACAATATTGGACGACGCGCCTCACGTTCTGATTTTTCCCGAAATCGGGATGGACAAGGTGTCGACGCAACTGGCGGCGCAACGGCTCGCGGCAGTTCAATGCTGTTCCTGGGGACACCCTGTCACCAGTGGATTTCCGACGATCGATTACTTCATCAGCAGCGATCTCATGGAACCCGCTGGCGCCGCGGCTCACTATTCCGAACAGCTCATTCGGCTGCCGAATCTTTCGATCTATTACGAACCTGCCGACGTTCTGCCTGTCGGGATCGACCGGGCACAGCTGGGCCTGCGCGCGGGTGCCGTTGTCTATTGGTGCTGCCAGTCATTGCCGAAATATTTGCCGCAATTCGACGGAGTTTTCGCGCGCATTGCCGCCGAGGTGCCGGACTGTCAGTTTACGTTTATCGAATTCGGAGGGGGCAGGGGCGTCACCGAGATGTTTCGAGCCAGGCTCGAACGCGCGTTCAGAGCTGTCGGCCTCAACGCCAGAGATCACTGCGTTTTCCTGCCGAGACTTGCACCGGATCGTTTCGTCGCAGCAATCGGCCAGTGTGACATCGTGTTGGATAGCATCGGCTGGTCAGGCTGCAACTCGATCCTGGAGAGCCTGGTCCACAATGTTCCCATCGTGACCTTGGCCGGGGAGTTGATGCGCGGCCGCCATACCGCCGCTATCCTGGAAATGATGGATGTGCGCGAGACGACGGCGCGGACCATTGACGAGTACGTCTCAATTGCGGGTCTTCTCGGCCGCGCAAACGCGAAACGAACTGAATTATCCGCCGAGATCGCGAACAGGAAGCATCGCATCTATCGCGATCGCGAATGCATCGTTGCCCTGGAGGCGTTCCTGGACAGGGCCGTTCGAAACCATGGCGCGCAGCTTTGCGACGGGCAAGCGGCTGTTTGAATGATTGAGAACGAGAGCGCCGGATTTTTGGTACCTGATTTGTGGCAGTTTACTGGCTCCCAATAAAGTTGCGGCCAGCTCTTGGGGGAGAGCTGGCCGCGCGCGATCCGGTCTGTGACGGGGAGGGGTGGGGATGTGACCGGGTCGCGTGTCTCCGTTATCTCTTTGTTGTTTCGTTAGTGGGCGCTGGCGGTGGCGACCGCGGGGCGGCCGTCGCCAAGCGAGACCCATACATTCGGATCGCTCTGCGATTGACGCTTGACGAAGCGGTAACCGGTCTCGGTCCAGGCCACGACGTTCTCGTTCTGGTTGTCGAGGATGAACTCGCCCTTGTCGGTTTTGACGGTCAGCACCGCGTGGCCTTCCCCCTTCTTGTCGCGCACCACGGTGATCAGCAGCGCCTCGCGCGGCCAGCCGGCATCGATCAGCATCTTGCGCTTCAACAGCACGTAGTCCTCGCAGTCGCCGTAGCCGTCCGTCGGCAACGACCATTTCTCGATCACGCCCCAATGATCCATGTCGGTCATCGGCTTGACGGTCTCGTTGACCCAGCGGTTGACCCGCAGCAAATCCCGCCGTGCCGTCTGCGACATCACGATATCGCGCGGCTGTGACGCGCCGCCGCGGCAATCGCCGGGATTGTCGGCGCAGAATTCGACCCAGCCGATCGGCGAGCGCGTAGTCTCGCCAAGGCTGGCATAAAGAGCTTCACCGGCACTCGCCGGCGCAACCATTCCCAACAGGATGGCGGCAATCGCCAATCCCTTCCCCTGTCCCCTGAACCCAAACATTGTGGCCCCCGTTTCTTGTTGGGACCACGTTTCGCACAAAGGTTTTGCGCCGCCGCTAAGTAAGCCAAGTACATTTGAGGCGAATACAAGTAAAAGTCGCGGATAAGTCGATTTATACTTGAATAAAATTAGCTTAAAATTTGAAACAACTGCAATTGATTGCAATTGATTCAAATTTTACGCATTAAGGTCCCAAGGCCCGCCAATGCGGCAGTTGTCGCGGCAAAGGCCTGATACGTTAACCCAGCTTGGCCCACGCTAAACGGCCGAAGACGGCATCCAGCAACGCGGATACCGCCTTCGGGCTTCAGGAAAATGAGGAATCGCAGGGCGCGGGGCTTTACCGCGCGGTAACGCTGTCTTCGAGCGTCTCGGCCAGCTGCTCATGAACGAACTCGAGCGCAAAGCCTTCTTCGAGGTTGCGCACCACCCGGGCCTGGACCTTGCCAAGCAACACCATGGATTTCAGCGGCGGCCGGTTTTCCGCGGCGATGGCGGCGCCGGACAGCGACATGTCGATAATCCGGCAGGTCATCTTGGTGCCGTCCTCGAGCGTGAGCAGCGAAATGGGGTTGCGCGGCAGGATACGGTCGTGGCGGCGGTCCTCCGGCAGGTTGAGAATGTCACGGTTGGCAAGCCAGGTCAGCTGGGCTGCGAGCTTGTCGCGCTTGCGCGCGGTCGCCCCCACGCTCATGGCGAAACCATTGTCGATAATGCGGGTGATCCTGCCCTCGACCCGACCGATATGGTCGAGATAGGCGATCACGCGGTCGCCGACGTTACCGATGCCGGGCGCCAGCAGGGCTAACCCTCCCGGCGACATATTGATGATCTGGCATGGAAATTCGCGCCGGTCGGGCAGCATGTAGCGGCCAAGCAGATGAACCTTCACCCGCTGAAACCGCCGTCGCTCTTCGGCGGCCGGGAGAATCGATTTTTTGTGCGCCAACGCCATCTTCGCCACCCGACAACCGGTTTTCTCGGTGTCGCCTGACCCTACGGCCATCAGGGTTAATGAGTAGTTAGCAACGGTTGCATGAAGAGTGGGCATTGGGCCTGCTTCAACCCGAGCGGGCATTTCGCCTGAACAGGCCGGTCGGGTTCTTCAGCAGCTGTTGAGGGTTGCGCCAAAAGCCGCCCGCAAGCCCGCGACGTTGGCATGGCGCTCCATCTCGAATAACGTCTTGTCCGCGCGGTCCAAACATCAAGAAAGAACAAGAGGTGCGAGAGGAAGCCCATGGAACAGATTCGCGTATGCACCTATGACGGCCCTGGTGCGCAGCCGGTCATTCGCACCGTGCCGTGGCCGAAAATTCCCAAGAAGGCGGCGCTCATAAAAGTCGGCGCCTGCGGGGTCTGCGGCACCGATCTGCACATCATGAAGGGCCACTGGCCGAAGCAATTGCCCTGGCCGTTCACGCTCGGCCACGAAATCGGCGGCGTGCTGGTCGAGGTCGGCTCGGAATTCAGGGAAGACTTCATGAGCAAGCCGCTCACCGTGGGGTCGAAGGTGATGATTCCGCCGCTGATGCCGTGCGGGCACTGCTATTACTGCATTCATTATCCCGAAAGCGCCAACAAGTGCCTGACGCCGGTCTATTACGGCCGCTATCTCGGCTTCGACAAGGCGCCGCATCTGTGGGGCGGCTGGGCGGAATATGTCTATGTCGATCTCGACATGCTGCCGGGCACCAAGATCTACAAGCTGCCCGACGACATGCCGCTGCGGCTCGGCGCATTGTCGGAGCCCTTGACCTCCTGCATCCGTGCCTTCAACCGCGCCACCCGCGCCGGTGGCTTCACCTGGGGCGACACCGTCGTGATCCAGGGCTCCGGGCCGATCGGAATTCTGGCGGTCGCCGCAGCACAAGAGATGGGCGCGGGCCGCGTGATCTGCGTCGGCGCGCCGGAGACGCCGCGGCTAAAGCTGGCGCGCAAGTTCGGCGCCGAAGCCACCGTGAACATTGAAGAACTCGCGACGCCGGAAGCGCGCATCAAAAAAGTTCGCGACATCGTCGGTGGCTTCGGCGCCGATCTGGTGATGGATTGCTCGGGGCATCCGAGCGCCGGTCCGGAAGGCATCGAAATGCTGCGTGACGGCGGCACCTATGTCGAGATGGGTCAGTTCACCGACGCGGGCTCGATCATGACGTCATGGCACCGGATCTGCACCAAGGACCTCAACGTTCTGGGCTCGTGGGGTTTTACCGGCAACGATCTGCCGCTCGGCGTCGATATGCTCTATCGCACGCGCGGCAAATATCCCTGGCTCGAGATGCAGACGCTGTATCCATTTTCCGAGGAAGGCATCGGCCGCGCGGTCGCCGACGCGATGGCGATGAAGACGGTGAAATCCACCATCGTGCCGTGGCCGGAGTTGGCTGAATGAATCAGCGCAGGCCCTCATAGACCATGAAGCCGCGCGCGATCGCCAGTTTCCGCAATGCGCGCGGAACGATCTTTTGTGGCTGGTGGCCGAGATAGCGCCACGATGTTAGCTTGAAATCCCGGAGCACGCCGCGATCGCTTTCGAACGGCGCCAGCAGTCCGGTCAGGCTCAGCGGCGTATGCGCGCGGGCGGTAAACGGCAGCAGCAGCAATTCCAGATGCGCCGGTGTGCCATCTTGCGACGTCGCGGTAATGCCGGCGACAGCAGCCAGCATTTCTTCTGATACCACCGCGATGATATCCTCGATTTCGCGGCGGCCGCCAGGCGCAAACAGCGCGGAAAAGCTCCGATCCTTCAAATCGCAGCCGAGCAGGGCGCAGACCCGGGTGCCGGCGACGCGAAACGGATAACCGGCGGCACCATCATAAGACAGCACGAAGATGTCACCGAGCAGCTCGCGCACCGCGCCGGGCTCGATCTCGCTGCGGTCCGGCGCGCGCGCGTCGCCGCGCTTCTCGTCCCAATATGCGAAGAACTCGCGGCTTGACGGATGTTTCATACCTCTACCTCGCCCTCGCGCCCGGCTCGGTGGGACAGATCTGTCCCGCTTTCGCGCACGCGCATTCCCTGTTTTGCAAGACAGGCTTTGCAGCGTCCATGCCGCAGGCGCGTTTGCGGGCAGTCGGCCGCGCTTTGCGCCGTTAACGTTAAGTTAACCAAATTCTTGACAGGCGATGCAAGAAGTGGGCGATTTTAAAGGCTTTCTTGGTGGTCACCTTACTTGGAGCAGGTGCCGAATAAGGCCTGAGAAAGGTTTTGGATCGAGGTCGCTGGTGCGTCGATCTGGCGCGGGACGGTGTGGATGCCGGGCCAGCGCGGTCCGCCCATGCGTTATTTCGGCGGGGCCGGTACTGTTGCCGCGACCTGATCCGCGACGCGGTGGATGACCTTAGAGACAGCCCCGTTTGGCGGCTGGAAGTCGTGAACGAGTCTGGCACCGTCCGGCATCTTTTCCGGCTGACCACAGAGACTTTCGACCACTAAGGCCACCTCAGTCTGGCGGCCTCACCGCTCATCGTCTGGATGAACCCAAACATAAGGCGCGATCTCGCGAGTCTCAGTCAAGGGCACCTCGAACAATGACGATTTGTCGTTGGATCTGCCCCGCGGTGGCGTAACGCTCGTTTTCACTGTTGATTTGTCACGGAAGCGGCTGCGTTTACGCGACCT
>Ga0097691_1000959_pt1 | contig 22757 bp, 18 predicted proteins | sample NGESurdeep072012_8_FD_72858 | JGI IMG/M metagenome (GOLD analysis project Ga0097691, IMG submission 72858) | Arctic peat soil microbial communities from Barrow, Alaska - NGEE Surface sample 210-1 deep-072012 | ecosystem: Environmental > Terrestrial > Soil > Wetlands > Peat ... | reverse complement strand
CCTGCACGCTGGTGCCGGAGCCGCGAGCGATGCGCTTGCGGCGGCTGCCGTTGATGGACTCGTGATGCTCGCGCTCGTAGGGCGTCATGGAGTTGATGATGGCTTCGACGCGGCCGAGTTCTTTCTCGTCAACGTTGTCGGCGGCCTTCTGCATGTTGGCGAAGGGGCCGATTTTGGGCATCATGCCCATGATGCTCTTGATGGAGCCCATCTTTTTTACCTGACGCAATTGATCGCGGAAGTCTTCGAGGGAGAAGCCTTCGTGGCTCATCGCCTTGGCGGCGAAGGCCTCGGACTTCTTCTTGTCCATGGTGGCGTCGGCCTTTTCGATGAGCGAAAGGATGTCGCCCATGCCGAGGATGCGTCCGACGATGCGGTCGGGATGGAAAGGCTCGAGCGCTTCGTACTTTTCGCCCACGCCGATGAACTTGATGGGCTGTCCGGTGACATGGCGGATGGAGAGGGCGGCGCCGCCGCGGGCGTCACCGTCCATCTTGGTGAGTACCACGCCGGTGAGGGTGAGCTTCTTGTGGAACTCGTCGGCGGAGCGAACCGCGTCTTGTCCGGTCATGGAGTCGGCGACGAAGAGGATCTCCTGCGGGTTGAGGATCTTCTTCAGCGACTGCATCTCTTCCATCAGCAGTTCGTCAATGTGCAGACGGCCGGCGGTATCGACGATGAGCACGTCGCAGCCATTGCTGATGGCGTCGCGGCGGGCTTCCTTCACCAGGCGCTCGACATTCGCGGTGTTGGCTTCGCCAACCTCACCTTCGTAAAGGTGGGCCTTGACGGCCTGTGCGACGATTTTGAGCTGCTCGCGCGCGGCGGGACGATAGACGTCAACCGAGACGAGCATGGGGCGGTGTCCACCCTGCTTGAGCCAGTGCGCCAGCTTCCCTGAAGTGGTGGTCTTGCCGGATCCCTGCAGGCCGGCCATGAGGACGACGGTCGGCGGCTGCGAAGCGAACTTCAACTTCGCGGTGTCTTTGCCGAGGATAGCGATGAGTTCGCTGTGAACGATTTTGATGACCTGCTCGGAGGGAGAGAGCGAGGTCATGACTTCCGTGCCGAGGGCCTTTTCGCGGATGTGCTCGATGAGTTCCTTGACGACGTTGAAATTGACGTCGGCTTCGAGCAGGGCCATGCGGATTTCTTTGAGCGCATCGCCGATGTTCTCTTCGGTCAGGGTGCCCTGTCCGCGCAGGTTCTTGAAGGCACGCTGGAGCTTATCTGTAAGATTCTCAAACATGATTGGGATCCAAATCGATGGCGTGGCGGCGCAGTTTTCGCCGCGAAATATCAGGATATCACGCAAAATGAAGGCGGTTTGGAAGCGGTATGTCGTCGAGGGCGACCCAAGACCAGGAGTATCCGCGCGAAACGGGCAAACTACCTCGGCGGCTAACCCCGGGTTCCATCGCGTGCGCTGAATGCACCGCTGAACAGGTTGCGGAAAAAGCCGATGTTTTGGTAAAGCCGGCCTTTAGATCCTGCCCTGGTTACTTTCGTTTCGTGCTGCCCCCAAATTCTCTTGCGTTCGCCTCCCGTCCCGACTACAACCAACTCTGTAAAGCTAGGGAAAAGTGTCTCTAGATGGCTCGCGGCAATGCCGCGAATGTAAATCGCTCTTTGATAATTCCTAGATTGGATCGGAAGTGCGCGGACCTGCGCCCTGGAAACCAAGCTAAGTCCTACGCGCAGATATGGATACGTATAAGTAGCTAAGGAATCAATGACATGCGAACAATTTCTTCATAAACCATTGATTCTAAACGATCGTGATTTTTATTTTAAAGTGTTACACACGACTACATCACCCCACCACTGAGCGGGTGAAAATGAATTGGTTTGTCGGCACTGAAGAGTCTGTGTGAGAACTTAGTGTTCGGGTTGCAAGGCGGTACAAGCTGCCAGAAGTCCAGCCCATCGGGGCGGGGACATGATAGCCCAGCATGCAGCCGAAGGCGGAGTGCTGGGTAAAGTGGAAAAAAGATTTGAGTCCCCCCGGGGACGATAGAGGTTCTCACACAGACTTTGAAGGCGCGGTTTCCGAACCGACGTTAGTAAGTGGGTTGAGTGTTGGCGGGGCGAAAGACTTCGGCGGCGGCGATAACCGTGTTGGTGTGGATGGTGACGGTGTCTTCAACCCGGATGGCATATCCACCGGCGAAGGTCACCATGACGGGGATGTTGCGGGCGCGGGCGGCGCGATACACAATTTCGTCGCGCTGCTTCAATCCTTCTATCGTCAGATCTAGTCCGCCGAGTTGGTCTTCACGGAACGGGTCGGCGCCAGCGACGTAGCAGATAAGGTCAGGCTCAAACTGACGCAGTCCCGAGCTGAGAGCATGGTCGAGCCAGGCGAGATAGCTGGCGTCATCGCATCCGTCGGGCAAGTTCACATCGATGGAGGACCGCGGCTTGATAAACGGGTAGTTGTTCTCCTGATGCAAGGAGATGGTGAAGACGTCTTTCGAGGTCCCGAACAGAATCTCGCCACCCGCATGCGCAACCGTTGAAACGGGGCGATCACATGGCAAGACTGCTGGGTGGGCGCGTGACCAGCAGAAAATCGCTGCGGTACCGTTGCCCTGGTGAACGTCGCAGTCCACGGTCATAGCGCGCTGGATGAGTTTCCGCTTCTGCAGGCTGCGGATGGCGACGCCGAAGTCGTGCATCATGCAGAATCCTTCGCCGTGGTCGGGGTGGGCGTGATGAAATCCGCCCCCGATATTGATGCACACGCCATCGGTCAGAGCGAACTCGGCGGCGAGGATCGAGCCTCCGGTGTGCATGAGGAAGGTGTCAACCACCTGCGGCGAGTAAGGAATTTCCATTTCCAGTTCTTCACGCGCGGAAAGGCCGCCCTCCGTGAGCTTGCTGACATAGAGCGGCGAGTGGACCAGCATCACGTCGGATTCCGAGGCGGGTTGCGGCGAGATAAAGTCGGACTCATCGACCAGACCCAAGGCGAAAAGGCGCTCGCGAATCAGGCGGTATTTGTCAGCGCGAAAGACGTGCTCGCCGATGGGGAGAAAATACTTCTCGCTATAGACGAGCTTGAAGGGCAACATGGGCCGTGGGTCCGAAACGCAGCGTGGCGGACGCAGGTGAGTGGCCGCAAACGTCGACGCATACGCAACGGAGAAGTATAGAGCAGAACGCAAGCCCACTGGGTTGGATTCATGCTTAGCAGCCGCCGCTAGGTGGACGTCACAGCCAGACCTTCGTGGTCTAGGCGGATTGTTGATTCTGAGTCACACTCACCGGACCACAAATCCCAACTCTGAGGAGAATCGTTGATGAAGCAAGCAGTGCGTCTTGCAATTGCAGTGTTGTGTCTTTCGTTCGTGGTGGCAACGGCGGTGACCGCGCAGGTTCCTTACAATCAGGGCCCAGTGGAGCGTGTTGTGCTCCTCAAACTCACGCCCGGCCACTTCGATGCGTTGATGGCCGATTTCAAGAAGAATGTGGTCCCGATCTGGGAGGCGCAGAAAGCTGCCGGGCTGATTACGGGCTACCAGATGTTCCTGAACCAAACCAGCTCCGGCGAGGGCGACTGGGACTTTGGCTATTCGCTCACGTATAAGAACATGGCGGCTTTGGATGGTCTGCCCGATAAGCTGTACGACCTTCGCATGAAACACTACGGCGATCAAGCCGCCGAGCAGAAGGTGATCGACAAGCGGGTCGAGAATGCACATATCGTCAGCAGCTATTTGCTGCGCGACGTTACTCTGCGGTAACTGACTTAGAGTGGTTAAGAGTTGCGGCGTTGGAATTCATCCAGCGCCGCATCGTTTGCAGCAACGTCGGGAACACATTGCGGCCTGGCCAGGCGCCGTGATTTAAGATGGCGCTGCATGGCAACTTCCGTTCAACTTGGATCGCTACAGCGCGTCGCACGCCACAACCTGCTGGCCACGGCAGGGGCGGTGCTAATCGTGATATTCGTTACGTTCGCGCTGTTCGCGCCGTGGATCGCTCCACAAGATCCCTACTATATCGATTTGCCTTCACGGTTGATGAGTCCGTCGGGTGCCCATTGGTTAGGGACTGACGAGTTGGGCCGCGACATTTTGTCGCGCGTCATTTATGGGGCCCGGGTCTCGATGCTGGTGGGGAGTTGCGTAGTCGCGGCGTCGCTGACACTGGGGTTGATCTTCGGATCGATTGCCGGGTATTACGGCGGCTTTATCGATCGCCTTCTGAACGTGGTCGTGATGAACGCGTTCATGTCATTCCCGGGTATCCTGCTGGCAATCGCGTTCGTCGCGTTTCTTGGCCCGGGACTGTTCAACCTGATACTGGCGCTCTCGATTGGCGGATGGGTGGGTTACGCCCGATTGGTGCGCGCGCAAGTGCTGGCAGTCAAAGAGCGGGAGTTTGTAGAAGCGGCGCGGGCGTTGGGCGCGAGCGACTCGCGGATTATCGTCCGCCACATCCTGCCGAATATTATTCAGCCGGTCATCGTGCAGGCGGCGATAGGAATGGCGGGCGCGATATTGGCGGAAGCGACGATGAGTTTCCTGGGGCTTGGCGTGCCGCCTCCGACGGCGACGTGGGGGGCGATGCTCAACGACGCTCGCTCGCACTTGTTTGACGCACCGCACCTGGTGCTGTTCCCTGCTGCGGCGGTGATGCTGGCGGTGCTGTCGTTCAACTTCATCGGCGACGGACTACGCGACTACCTTGATCCGAGATCGCGGATCGAGGTGGGGTTATAGGACGAAAACCATTCACCACAGAGGCCCAGAGACACAGAGTTTTGGGAATTCATCTCTCAGTTCAGGGCCAGTTTGCAGCGTCACAGCGACATTATCTGCATTGTTCTAAAATTCCTCTGATCGACTCTCCGAGGTATTCATGATCTCTTATCGTTACGGAGCTTTTATCAGTGCGATCACGATGACGATGTTACTGGCCGGATCGTGTGGCGGACAGGCGTCGCAGTCCAACAGTACGCCGCCTCCGGCGCAGACGTATCAACTGATGTGGGCGGACGAATTCAGTGGACCTGACGGATCGGTTCCCGATGCCACCAAGTGGGCCATCCAGACGGGCGGCGGCGGGTGGGGCAATAACGAACTGGAGTCCTACACCGCGCGTCCAGCGAATGTGCAGATTTTGGGTGGCAACCTGATCATCACAGCGGCTAAAGAGGACTACACGGGGGCTGACGGGATCGCCCGGCACTATACGTCGGCGCGCATGCAGACGAAGGGACTGTTCTCGCAGCAGTACGGGCGGTTCGAGGCGCGGATCAAGATTCCGAGGGGACAAGGCATCTGGCCGGCGTTCTGGATGCTGGGCAACAACATCGATACGGCCGGTTGGCCGGCTTGCGGCGAGATCGACATCATGGAGAACATCGGTAAGGAGCCTTCCATCGTCCATGGAACGCTGCATGCACCGGGGTATCCGCCGGAAGGGTATACGTCTGCATACACCCAACCGAGCAGCCAATCGCTTGCCGACGACTTCCACGTGTTCGCCGTCGAGTGGGAACCGCAACAAGTCCGACTGTATGTTGACGGTAATCTCTACGCGACGGACACGAAGGCGGGGTCGCCTCAGCCCAACTCGTGGCCCTTTGATGGCCAGCCGTTCTTCATGCTGCTGAACCTGGCAGTGGGAGGCGATTGGCCCGGGAATCCCGACACCACGACACAGTTTCCGCAGCAAATGCTGGTGGACTATGTGCGGGTGTATCAGAAGAATTAATTGGTAATTAGTAATTGGTAATTAGCTGCCGTCTGATGATTACTGGAGCGCAAGTTAAGATCGAGCGAGCCGTTTTGATGGCTTGAACATTTTGGGCCAGTGGAGCATCCAAGTATTTATGGCTACTGAAAAAGCAATCCTGGGCGGCGGATGTTTCTGGTGCGTTGAAGCCGCATTTGTTCAACTTGAAGGAGTGGAGTCGGTGCGCTCGGGCTATATGGGCGGGCGGCGGCCAAATCCAACGTATGAACAAGTGTGTACCGGCGTCACCGGGCACGTCGAAGTAGCGGAGATCACATTCGATCCGGCGAAGATCAGCTACCGCGATTTGCTGGATGTGTTTTTCACCGTCCACGATCCAACCACACTGAATCGCCAGGGCAACGATGTGGGCGAGCAATACCGCTCGGTAATTTTCTACCTGAATGACGAACAGCAGCAGACCGCGCAGGAAGTGATTGCTGAGTGGACCAAGGAGCGGGTGTTCCCTGACCCGATCGTCACGGCGGTTGAATCGGCGCAGACGTTCTATGTTGCCGAGGATTATCACCAGGACTACTTCAAGAACCATCCCATGCAGCCATACTGCATGTTCACGGTGGCGCCGAAAGTGAAAAAGGTGCGACAGAAATTCGCGGCACGGTTAAAGGCGGAAGTGTGAGGGACGATTTCTGCGGAAATGTTAACCAGTTCGAAAAGCAGATTCCTCGCGGACTGAAGTCCGCGAGGAATGACAAACAATAGGAAACGCCTTCGGCACGACTGAAGTCGTGCCCTGATGCGAGACCGTTAGGTCTAGCGGCACGGTTAAAGTGCCCATTCAAAACTGTCACGGGTTTGTCGACCCACCCTTTGCTCAAAGACGGCAAAGGATGGGGCACCCAACGTTCCAGAGCAGGCGCTAAAATACGGCGATGGCTGATTCGCTCAATCTGAGTCTCTGGTTTCCCAGCTTCCACGAAGCGGAGATGCTGCTGCGCGCGATATCGGTGATGCGGCAGTTTCTGTATTCCGATGTGCGCGAAGGCATTACTTATCTGTCGGTGCATCCCGTGGCTTGGTCAGAGCCGACGGTCCTGGAGCGGCGATTCAATCCCGGCATCTCTCCCGAGGAAGCGGCAGAGATAGCCGACGAATTTGCTCACGACGACTTTGGATTCGTGTTTGAGGCCTTCTGGGATTTATGGGTCCCGAATGACGAAGCGAGCGGCGACGCATGGGTGCAACGCCCGGTCGCAGTGCGTTTCATCGTTCATGGAGTGCAGTTCGACGAAGGCATCTACGCCGACGACGGCCACGTCGAGGTGGATTTCGGACTGGACACACCTTTTCTGTTTGAGGGCCTAGAACTGTCGTCCGTCAATGAAGAACATGTCAGGATCAACGTCGCCAAGCTGATCGCATTCACGCTCGCCGTCCAGAATAATTGCGGATTGTCTGGACGCGTGTTGTGGTCTGAATCGGAAAACAATCTCGCGCAGAAGCTCATTGCGCAGTTGCAGCAGACGCATTAGAAGAAGTTGTCAGTAATCAGTCGCCAGTTGCCAGTTAAAAAAGCAACGGACCCGGCGTGATGCCGAGCCCGTTAGCTTCTTGCTTCCATTCGTAGCTACTTGGTTCGTCCGCCCTCGATTTTCAACTCCGCGCTGGCGCCGGCTTGCGCCGCTGCCAGACGGGCAGTCAATACGCGGAACGGCGAGCAGGAGACATAGTTGAAGCCATTCTGCGCGCAGAACTCGACGGACGAAGGATCGCCGCCATGCTCGCCGCAGATGCCGATCTTGATCGTCGGCCGAGTAGCGCGGCCCTTTTCCACCGCCATCTTGATCAATTGACCGACACCCTGCTGATCTAGAGTGGCGAACGGATCCTGCTTCAGAATGCCTTCCGCCAGGTACGCCGTCAGAATCCTGCCGACGTCGTCGCGCGAGAAGCCGAAGGTGGTCTGAGTAAGATCGTTGGTGCCGAAGCTGAAGAACTCGGCTTCCTGGGCGATCTCATCGGCCATCAGAGCAGCACGCGGCAACTCGATCATGGTGCCGACGAGGTATTCGACCTTGGTCTCCTTCTCAGCGAACACTTCGTCTGCGATCCGACGCACGATAGCTGCCTGGTTGGCCATTTCTTTCAGACCTCCCGTCAGTGGAATCATGACTTCCGGCTTGACCTTCACGCCTTCCTTTGCGACCTTAACGGCCGCCTCGAAGATGGCACGCGTCTGCATCTCGGTGATCTCGGGATAGGTGATGCCGAGACGGCAGCCACGCAGGCCAAGCATGGGGTTGACTTCGTGCAACTGTTCGACACGATTTAACAAGTTGCGCAACTCTTTCAGCTTGGGCGACTTGGGCTTGGTGATCTCCAGCTTGGCAATCTCGACCATGAGATCTTCGCGACGCGGCAGGAATTCGTGCAGCGGAGGATCGAGGGTGCGGATGGTAACTGGGAATCCGTCCATGGCGCGGAAGACGCCGACAAAGTCGGCGCGCTGCATGGGCAGAAGCTTCTTCAGCGCAAGGCGGCGGTCTTTCTCGTTGTTGGCGAGAATCATGGTGCGCATGTGCGGCAGACGGTCTTCGGCGAAGAACATGTGCTCGGTGCGGCAAAGGCCGATGCCTTCGGCGCCAAATGCACGGGCCTGCAGGGCATCGCGGGGAATGTCGGCATTGGCGCGAACGCCCATGCGGCGGAACGGCTCGGCCCACTTCATCAGGATGACCAACTCAGGATCGTCAGGCCGTGCGGCGACGGTGTTGAGCTTGCCGTTGATGACGCGGCCGGTAGTGCCGTCGAGCGAAATCCAATCACCGCCTTTGAGCACCTTGCCCTTCACGCGCATCTCGCGGGATTTTTCATCGACATCGATATCACCGGCTCCAGCCACGCAGCACTTGCCCATGCCGCGGGTGACCACCGCGGCGTGACTGGTCATGCCGCCACGCGAGGTGAGAATTCCGGCTGCTACTTCCATGCCTCCGATATCTTCCGGAGTGGTTTCGCTGCGGACAAGGATGATCTTGGCGTGCTTGTCTTTCTGGAACTTCTCAACCGCTTCTTCGGCGGTGAAAACGATCTGTCCGACAGCCGCGCCAGGAGATGCCGGTAGGCCAGTAGCCAACACTTCAACGTCAACACCCTTTTCCGCAAGGCTGGGGACGAGGAAGTCATACAACTGGTTGGGTTCGACGCGGAAGATGGCTTCTTCCTTGGTGATGAGGCCTTCTTCGACCATCTGGATGGCGACGCGAACAGCGGCGCGTCCGGTGCGCTTGCCATTGCGGGTCTGCAACATGTACAGGCGACCGTCCTGGATGGTGAACTCGAAGTCCTGCATGTCGCGGTAATGCTTTTCCAGACGCGTAGTGATTTCGCGCAACTGGTTATATGTGTCGGGCTGAATTTTTTCCAGTTCCGAGATGTGAATCGGAGTGCGGATGCCGGCAACCACGTCCTCGCCCTGCGCGTTCATGAGGAACTCGCCGTAAAACTCTTTTGCGCCGGTTGCGGGATTGCGGGTGAAGCCCACGCCGGTACCGCTGGTGTCGCCGAGGTTTCCGTACACCATGGCCTGCACATTGACCGCGGTGCCGAGCATGTCGTCGATGTTGTTGATGCGGCGGTAGGTCTTGGCGCGATCATTCAGCCAGGAGCGGAACACTGCATCACGCGCCATCACGAGCTGGTCGTGCGGGTTCTGCGGGAACTCAATTTTGGTGTGCTTGAGGACGACCTTCTTGTATTCCGCGATCACTTCCTGTAGCGCCTTGGCGTCGAGTTCGGTGTCAAGCTTGGCTTTCTTCTGTTTCTTCTTGCCGTCGAAGACTTCTTCAAACGCGTGCTTGGGTATATCGAGCACCACGCTGCCGAACATCTGGATGAGGCGGCGATAGGAGTCGTAGGCGAAGCGGGGATTTCCGGTGAGCTTGGCGAGGCCCGCGGCCGACTTGTCGTTGAGGCCGAGGTTGAGGATGGTGTCCATCATGCCGGGCATGGAGAACTTCGCACCGGAACGGACGCTGACCAGCAGGGGATTGTCGGAGCCGCCGAGCCTCTGGCCCTGCAACTTTTCCAGCTTGCCCAGCGCTTCATCCATCTGCTTGTCGACTTCCGCCGAGGTTTTGCCGCCGCGCATGTACTCGCGACACGCTTCGGTCTGAATGGTGAAGCCGGGAGGAACAGGCAACCCGGCGTTGGTCATTTCGGCAAGCCCGGCGCCTTTACCGCCAAGGTCATCTTTCATTTTGCCATTGCCTTCGGCGTGATTGTCGCCGAAGAAGTAGACATACTTCACAGCTTTCTTGTCTGGGGTTGCCATTTTTTCCGTCTCAATCGTTGAAGTGCTCATGGGGTGAGTCCTTTGTACTCTAAGTTATGAAGATTTGTTTTCAGTTACGATCTCGCTGAAATCGGCGATTTTTCTAAACTGCTGATAGAACATCGACAGAAAGCCTAGGCGATTTCGCCGAGTTGGCTCATGCTCGTGCATCACCATTACGATCTCAAAATATCGCTCGAACGGCTCGGCCAGCCGCGCCATCCTGTCAATTGCTGTACCATATTCAGCACGTTGCAGAAGTTCCCAGAAACCGGAACCTGCTTCGTTCATCAAAGTGACGACATCAGCCTCTGCTTCGGAGTGCAGCATTGGGGTAAACGGGCCGATCGCAAACCCTTTATCAAGCGCCTGCTTCAAGATATTGCGCGTGCGCTTGAACGAAACTAGAGCCGACTCGAGTTCAGGTGTGCCTCGCTTGGCCGATATAGCAGAAGCCAAGTCCAACGCCAGAGGGGGAAGGTTGGCGGGGTCCAATCTTCTATTTGAGTCTGCGCCCACCGAAGAGACAATTCCTATTCCTTCGCTTGTGTAGTCCGGGTTTTGCGCTTTCAAAAGATCCGGAGTCAAGTCCTCAGTGCTCAGAACTGCGTTGACTGTGTCGTATGCAAAACCTTTGTACTCACGCAAATAAAAGGAGAGACGTTCCCACAGTAGTACCGTCGGACTCGGGAGTTCCGTATCAACCTCAGCAGTCCTGAGCGCATTGAGCCACACTCCTTGTCGGAGCGCGGTAATCCGCTCGCGAGTCCTCCACCAGGAACTGGACTTCACGAACTTCTTCTCAGCTTCACTACCCATGTATTCCCATATGGAGTCCGCGACAAGCTGAGTAATTCCAACTGGGAGCTTCTTCTCAGCTAAGATCTTCACTATTCCATTCCCTGCTCGGCGCAGCCCGAAGGGGTCCTTGGAACCCGAAGGCACGGCCCCCAAGGCGTACATTCCCACGATCGTGTCGACCTTGTCGGCGATCGCGAGCACAGCACCCTCAACCGTCGGCGGTACGTCGTCATCCATCGATTCCGGTTGGTACTGGTGATATATGGCGTCACCAATCGCGGCTGCAGTGGCCGCCGGCAACACGGGATCGAGTTGCTGGACTTTGGCATAGAGTCCACCGACGACGCCCTGCAACTCAGTGAACTCTTTCACTAAATCGGTGGTGAGGTCGGCCTTGGCGAGCAAGGCTGCCTTGTGAACAACTCCCGGACGGATGTGGACTCCGGCAACTTCCAAAATCGTGGAGACCAAGCTGGCGAGTTTCTGCACCCGCATGGTCTTGTCGAAGTAGCTGCCCAGGTCCTTCTGAAAGGTCACCGACTTGAGCATCTCGACGCGATCGCGAAGCGAAATCTTCTGATCAGTGTTCCAGAAGAAGCGGGCGTCGTTGAAGCGGGCGCGCAGGACGCGCTCGTTGCCATGTCGAATGAGGCCGTCGGGATCGCCATCGGTGTTCAGCACAGCGAGGAAATGGGGCAAAAGCTTTCCTTCGGCATCCTCGAGTGCGAAATATTTCTGGTGATCGCGCATTACTGTGACCAGAACCTCGGGGGGCAGCGAGAGGAATTCGGGATCGAAGCTTCCGAGTACTACTGAAGGACACTCGGTGAGGTCGACAACTGTGTCTAGCAAAGACTTGTCTTCACGCCAGCGCGCCCCCGGAATCGTTCGCGTAGCAGCATCGAGCGCTTTGCGGATGCGATGCTCGCGATCAGAGGCACTCACTATCACGAAATTCTTTGAGAGGACCAAAGCATAGTCGGCAGGTCGGTTGATCGTCACCGGGCCATTGGAAAGAATGCGATGTCCCTGGCTAGTGTGGCCGGCCGAAATGCTGGCAAACTCAATTGGCACGACTTCCTCGTCTAGCAGCGAGACCATCCAACGCACGGGGCGGACAAAGCGCTCGGCAGACTTGCCGCGCCAGTACATGCTCTTGGCCCAGTAGATTCCCGCGATTTCTTTGGGGAGAGACTCGGAGAGAATTTCGCTGGCCGATCTTCCCTTCTTCTGGACGCTCGCCGCGAGATATTCACCCTTGGGAGTCGTGACTTTTTGCAGTGCGCTAACGTCGACGCCGGACTTGCGGGCGAAGGCCTGGGCCGCCGGCGTAGGAACACCATCTTTGTAGGCGATCTTCAGCGAGGGGCCGGTAAGGTGCTCGGTCACATCGGCCTGGGACGAGGAGACTCCCTGCGCAAACACAGCCAGGCGGCGGGGTGTCGAGTAGGCTTGGATGGACGGTGATTCCGCCAGTCGCTCGCGGAGCAGTAAAGCAGTAACACGTTTGGACAGGTCCTCGCAAGCGCCGTCGATCATGCGGGCGGGGATTTCTTCGGTACCGATCTCAAGAAGAAAATCAGACATGAATTAACGCGTTCCTATCATTTTGCCGCAGTCCGTGTTGCAAATGGTAACTCGCATCACAGCGAAAGAACCGTGCCGCCCCTACGCGGCTGTATCGTTAGCAATCGAAACTAAGTAGCAACCTCGATCTTGTCGCTTTCTGCCTCCACGGCCAATTGTTGTTCGGACTGCTGTTGGTCGACATAAGCCTTGGCGACGCCTACGGCGAGTGCGCGGACTCGGGCGATCACTCCTACGCGCTCAGTCACACTGATGGCTCCGCGGGCGTCGAGAATGTTGAACAAATGCGAGCATTTCAAGCAGAGATCGAATGCAGCTAACACCGGGAAGCGCTTGCGCTCCGGCGTGTCAAATTTTGAAGCCGACACTTCGCCTTTCGCGGGCTTACCTTCCTTGCCGCGACCAGCCTGGGCGGTGCCTTCGGCGTATCGGTCCAGCAGCGACTGGCACTCGGCTTCGTAGAGGCGCAGGTGCTGCCAGGCTTTCTCTACATCCGCATACTCGAAGTTGTAAACCGAGAATTGCAACTCGTCCTGAAGGCGAATCTCACCGTACTTCACCGGACGTCCATCCGGACCGACAACCCAGGTAATGTCGTAAATGCTTTCCACATCCTGCAGGAAAGCGGCGATGCGTTCCAGGCCGTAGGTAAGTTCTGCAGAGATGGGATCGAGATCGATGCCGCCGCATTGCTGGAAGTAGGTGAACTGGGTGATTTCGAGGCCATCGAGCATCACCTGCCAGCCGATGCCCCAAGCGCCGAGGGTCGGCGACTCCCAGTTGTCTTCCTCAAACTTGATGTCGTGCTTGCGCAGGTCGATGCCAATGGCGCTCAGCGATGCGAGGTAGAGGTCCTGCACATCGGCCGGCGGCGGCTTGAGGATGACCTGATACTGCATGTGCTTGAAGAGGCGATTGGGATTCTCACCGTAGCGGCCATCGGCGGGGCGGCGCGAGGGTTGAACGTATCCGACGCGATAGGGCTTGGGGCCGAGCACGCGAAGGAATGTCTCGGGAGCCATGGTGCCAGCGCCGACTTCAACATCGTAGGGTTGCTGCAGAACGCAACCGTGATCGGCCCAAAAACTCTGCAGACGAAGAACGAGTTCCTGAAACGTCAGCGCATTTTGTGAAGAAGCCAATGAGTTCTTCCTGAGTATTTCCGGCGGGAAAAGCCGGGGATTGCACGACTGAGCTACAACTTGTTCAACATGACCGCGGTTACTAATTTCTTTTCAATATGGCGCTCGACGATCTGCAACAGAAATCGCCGCAGATCCGCGCACTTTGCCGACGTCCAAGCTTCTGCCGCAAAACTATCGAGCGGCATGCGGAACATCTGCGCTGCCAGAGCCCGCGACTCGATGGACAATTCCGTCGAGGCCAACCGCTTGTGTCGCGAGCACATCAAACCGTCAGCCAGCGCATGATAAAACGCCTTGCCACCATCGAGCGACTGCCCACAATTACCGCACTGGCCCAGTTCGGGCAAAAAGCCGACCAGCCGCACCAGCCAAAGCTGGAAATACGTCAGCGGCATCCAGATGGAGCCGTCACGCAACTGGCGCAACACCGAGACAGCCAGGCGATAGATCGCGTCGTTGGCCTCACGGTCGGGCAGCAATTCATCGAGGGCCTCGGCGACGTGTTCCAAAGCCACCACGCGTGGATAATCCACCGCGGTCGAAAGCGGCGATTCCAAAATGTCGCAGGAGTCCAGTCGAGCCAACTCCTGACGCTCGCGATCCTCGTAATACGCCCGCACACAAGTAAGCGGCTCGAGCGCTCCGCCAAAACGCCGCCTCGATTTCTTGGCCGCGCGCGCGACGCCCTTGACCTTGCCTTCAGCACGGGTAAACAGGGTGACCAGAAGGTCGGCCTCACGCAGCGGATAGGTTCGCAAAACGATCGCTTCCGACTGCTTCAGAGACATGAACTATCGCCTGACTACCAGGGAACAATCGGGGCGGACGTGCCGAGATTTCGCCAGCGAAGCTTCACTCGAATTGCAGGCTGCGATGGAACCGGTCAAGCCACTGCGCCGTAATCGATAATTCTACTGACATGGGTCCGCTTGTGCAAAGCAGGACGAAGAGCATGGTGGGAAGGTGTGAATATATAAGGAGCGACGCTGTGGGCACAGCGGGTGTGACCGGTCCAGGCACCGGGGGTCGCAAAGTCACGGTTACAGAGGGAGGGCGCGCTTCATCGTATGGGTCGAGGACCGTTGGCAACGCACCAGTTGGGGACGCGCCTTCGACTTGCGGTGGAGTTGCGCGGCAGCATGTCGCTCCAGAGCCATTCGCTTGAGTTGCTCGACTTCCGCGGACTGGCGCGAAGCCATCTCTTCAATCAACTGCTGAAGGGTCTGGGCGGGGGTCTGACCAATTTGTATGAGCTGCATGGGCGGAGAATAGTACGGCTTATCGGGTGGTGAAATCCCCCGTTGGTCGCAAATTTACGCATACCTTCGGGTCACATTGGCTTCGGAGTCGCAATGCTAGAATGCGCAAAAGACGTTGCTTCGAACCGCATTGGCGACAACATCACATTCCGGCGAATCCGCGACTTCACCTGCATTGGTTGCGCTCACTGGATTTATGGGGAGCGGCAAAACCGCGACCGGAGCTGCTCTGGCGGAACTGTTGGGCTGGGAGTTCGTCGATTTGGACGAAGAGATCGAACGGCGGCAGCAAGTCCCGATTCGGCGACTGTTCTGGGAGCGCGGGGAGACGGCGTTTCGAGCGATTGAACACGAGGTCCTGTCCATATGCCTTGCACGGAGCCCGAGACCGACTATCCTCGCGCTGGGCGGAGGAGCGCTTATCCAGCCAAGCAATGCAGAAATCTTGATCGCAAGCGGGACCAGCACGGTCTTTCTCGAGACTCCGGTGGAAGAAATGTTGACGCGATGCGGCGTGAAGGATGAGGCTGATCCGGAAAACCCACGTCCGCTGGCGGCGGATACAGCGGCATTTCGTAAATTGTACGAGCAGCGTCTTCCTTCGTATCGTGCTGCGCACCTGACGATCAATACTTCCGGTAAAACGGTTGAGGAGATCGCGCGCGAGATTGCCGAGACCCTAAAATTGGCTGCAAGCCGCTGATTCTGGGATGCATTCGAGCGACAGCGTCATCTGACACACGCCCGCATCTCGAGTGGAGGTGGCGACGCTATTCACACCGCCGCAGTGATGTAAACTATTTTTCATAAACGATGTCATCCCAGAAAATACCCGTCGGAATTCTCGGCGCCACCGGAGTTGTCGGTCAGCGTTTCATTCAACTGCTCGAAGACCATCCATGGTTTGAAGTGGCCTGGCTGGCGGCGTCAGACCGCTCGGCCGGACAAGCGTACGGCGATGCGGCGCGGTGGCGACTGAAAACGCCCATCCCTGAGCACATTCGCAAGATGCCCGTCTCCCCAGCGGAGCCGAATGGCGCGCCACACGTGATTTTCGCCGCATTGGACTCCGGCATCGCGCGGGAACTGGAGCCGAAGTTCGCCGATGCAGGATGCGCTGTGGTCAGTAACTCCAGCGCGTTCCGCATGCAGAAAGACGTGCCGCTGGTGATCCCCGAGGTCAATCCCGATCACCTCGCTCTGATCGAATTGCAGAGCTGGCGGAAGAAGTCGGGCGGATACATTGTGACCAATCCCAATTGCTCAGCGATCGGGCTGGTGCTTGCTCTCGCGCCGCTGCACCAGAAGTTCGGAGTGGAGTCACTCTTCGTGACCACGATGCAGGCAGTCAGCGGGGCTGGCTATCCGGGAGTTGCGTCGCTCGACATTCTGGGCAACGTGATCCCGTACATTGCGAATGAAGAAGAGAAGATGGAGGAGGAGACGAAAAAACTCCTCGGCCAGATGAATGGCGATCACGTGCAGGATGCTGGCTTCAGCATGACGGCGCACTGCAATCGCGTCGCGGTGGAAGACGGGCACACGGAATCGGTGTCGGTGAAGCTGAAGCAGAAGGTGGGTCTCGAGACGGTCATCGCCGCGATCCGTGATTTCAAGTCGAAGCCGCATGAATTGGGATGCCCACTGGCGCCGGAGCGGCCACTGGTGTACGACGCGGCGCCGGACCGTCCGCAGCCTCGTTTCGATCTCGATCGCGGCAACGGGATGACGGTGAGCGTTGGGCGACTGCGACCGTGTGGCGTGCTCGACTATAAGTTTACGGTGCTGTCGCACAATACGATTCGCGGCGCAGCCGGTGCGGCTCTGCTGAATGCCGAACTCCTTAAAGTGCAGGGCTGCCTGTCGTGAGTCCTAACGTGGCTCTCACATCCCTAACGGCGGTACTGAAGTGATCGTGATGAAATTCGGCGGGACGTCGGTAGAGGACGCCACCGCCATCGACCGAATTGCCGGCATTGTGAAGGGGCGTCTTACTCAGCACCCCTACGTGGTGGTCAGCGCCATGTCGAAGGTAACGGATACTCTGCTGGCCATGGCTGCGGCGGCTGGTAAGGGCGACCGCGACAAAGCGCTCGATCTATGCCGCCAAGTGCGAGAGCGACACTTCAACACGGCTGGTGAACTGCTGGGAACCGGGCTATTCACCGAACTTCACGCGGAACTGCAAGCCGAGTTTGAGTCGCTCGAACAATTGCTCCGTGGCATCTGCGCCGTGGGGGAACTCACGCCGCGAACATCCGACAATGTGGTGTCATTTGGCGAACGGCTGTCGAGCGTCATCGTGACAGCGGCGTTCGTGGCGCGCGAGATTCCGGCAACTCTGGTGGATGCCCGGCAGGTCATCATCACCGATGGACAGCACGGCCGCGCCATTCCGCAGGTCGAGGAGATCAATCATCAGCTACTGATCCACGCGCAGCCTCTGGTAGCCGATGGACAAGTGCCGGTGATGGGAGGGTTTATCGGTTCGACTCGCGAGGGCATTACCACGACGATCGGGCGAGGCGGCTCGGATTTTTCGGCAGCGCTGGTGGGGGCGGGCCTGAATGCCGAGCGCATTGAGATCTGGACCGACGTGGACGGCATGAAAACCACGGATCCGCGAATTTGTCCCGGCGCGCACCGCATCAAGATCATCAGCTTCGACGAGGCTGCAGAATTGGCTTATTTCGGGGCGAAGGTCCTGCATCCAGCAACCGTCTTGCCCGCAGTCGAGAAAAATATTCCAGTACTGGTGCTGAATTCGCGCAACCCGGAGAATGAAGGCACGCGAATCGTGGCACGCACCCAGAAATCAAAGTCGCTCTTCAAGGCGATCGCCGCAAAGCAGCGCATTACCATCATAGAAATCGTGGCAGCACGCATGCTGATGGCGCACGGGTTCCTGGCTGCGGTGTTCGAGATTTTCGAACGCCATCGCTGCGCAATCGATATCGTGTCGACATCTGAGGTCAGCATCTCGGTGACGGTAGATTCGAACGAAGCCATCCCGGCGATCGCAGCCGACCTGGAAAAGCTGGCATACGTGAAGTTCTCCGGCCGCATGGCCATTATCTGCCTTGTGGGTGAGAGCATTCGCGAAAGGCCGGGGGTGGCTGCGCAAGTTTTCGACGCAGTAAAGGACATCAACGTGCGCATGATTTCGCAAGGGGCTTCGGAGATCAACATGTCGTTCGTGGTCGACGAGGCCGATGTGCCGGGAGCGATCCAGCGGCTACATAAAAGATTCTTCTCGGAAGTGGATCCCGAGGTATTCGATTGACAACGGGCCCACTCTATCTCGTGCTTTTGGGCCAAGGGAAAACAGGGTCCCTGGTGGCCGAGGTGGCGGCGGAACGAGGGCATCGCACACGCGTGATCACGGAAGTCGAAAACGATGGAGGAGCATGGTTGACGGCTGACAACCTGCGCGAGGCTGATGCGGTTATCGATTTCACAACCCCTGAAGCCGTGCTGCCGAACATCGCTGGATGCGTGGCCGCCGGAAAGCCAATGGTCGTAGGAACGACCGGTTGGTACGGCGAGTTGGACCGCGTGAAGCAAGCGGTTGAGCAGGCAGGCACGGGATTCGTCTTTGGCGCGAATTTTTCCTACGGCGTGAACTTGTTCTTCCAGATCGCTCGGGCAGCGGCCCCAGCGCTGCAGCACGGATACTCCGGGCACATCACCGAACGGCATCACATACATAAGAAGGACGCTCCTTCGGGAACAGCGGTGGCGATACAGCGTGTTCTAGCGCAGGCGTCGGGCGTTCAGCCGGAGATAACATCAGAGCGCGAAGGAGATGTTGCAGGGATTCATACTCTGGAGCTGTTATCGGGTGGCGATCGAATTGTCCTGACCCATGAGGCCAAGTCACGACGCGCATTCGCGGAAGGTGCCGTGCTGGCAGCAGAATGGATCGTCGGCAAGACAGGCTTCTTCGATTTCAAAGATATTTTCGGCCAGCTCTGAATTTGCACAGGTGGTAGGCCATACAATTTCGGCAAGAGGTAGCTAGAGGCCATGAAACTGCGTGGATGCGGAACCGCCCTGGTCACTCCCTTCAAGCGTGACGGCAGCGTTGACGAAATAGCGCTCCGACAACTCGTGCGCTGGCAAGTCGATTCGGGTATCGATTTTCTCCTTCCCTGTGGAACGACAGGTGAGACGCCAACGCTGACCCATGAGGAGTGGCTGCGGGTCATCGATGTGACGATTGAGGCGGCGGAAGGCCGTGTGCCGATTATGGCGGGTGCTACCTCAAACAATACGCAGAACGCTGTAGCCAAGACGAGAGAGGCGTCGGCGCGCAAGGGCGTTGACGTAATCCTCACTGCGACGCCGTACTACAACAAGCCCACACAGGAAGGCGTTTATCAGCATTTCAAAGCCATCGCGGAAGCCTCGGAGAAGCCACTCGTGCTGTACAACATTGCCGGCCGCACAGGGACCAATATCGAGACGCCGACGCTGCGGCGATTGGCCGAGATTCCCAACATCATCGGGGTCAAGGAAGCTAGCGGCAATATTTCGCAGATTGCCGAAGTTTGCGCAACGCTGCCCGAGGATTTCCTGGTGTTTTCCGGCGATGATGCGATCACACTGGCGGTGATCGGGCTGGGAGGAGTCGGAATCATTTCTGTCGTCTCCAACGAAATTCCTGCGGAAATGACGCGACTGACGCAATCTGCGCTGGCCAACAAGTGGGACATGGCTCGCCTGCTGTTTCGCAAGTACCTTCCCCTGATGCAGGCCAACTTCATGGAATCGAACCCAGGCCCCGCAAAGGCCGTCCTGTCGATGATGGGCCGTGTTGAAGAGGTCTATCGACTCCCACTTGTACCGATGCGTCCGGAGAACCGTGCCAAGTTGGAGAAGGTCGTCACCGAGGTTGGCTTGTTACAGCCACACTCAGTCACTGTGCAATAGTCCGGCTCTAGGGATCATGACGCAGAAGCGAACCGGTCTGCGTTAGAGACTCAGCAGCCGAACATATATACTTCCCGCAAGATGCACGACCTGCAAACCATCATCGAGAAGCTGTATGCAGCGGGAGCGGCAGCGGTGAATGACCCCGGCGCCCGCACCAGCTTCGAACGGTTCCGTGACGCACTGACGGCAGGAACGATCCGGGCAGCCGAGAAGTTAGACGGAACATGGCAGACCAACACGTGGGTCAAGAAGGGCATTCTACTGGGATTCCGTATTGGCACACTGGCAGAGAGCGGCGATCCAAACGTTTTGCGGTTCGTTGACAAAGATACATATCCCATCCGGCAGTTCACGGCTGAAGACCGGGTGCGCGTGGTGCCGGGAGGCTCTTCGGTGCGCGCCGGCGCATTCGTCGCTCCCTCGGTGGTGTGCATGCCTCCGATGTACATCAACGTTGGGGCCTATGTTGATGAGGGCTCGATGGTGGACTCGCACGCGCTGGTAGGATCGTGCGCACAAGTCGGGAAGCGCGTGCACATCAGCGCTGCAGCGCAGATCGGAGGCGTGCTGGAGCCAATCAACGCATCACCGGTCATCTTGGAGGACGACGTTCTCGTAGGCGGCAACTGCGGCGTGTATGAAGGCACGCAGGTGGGCGAGCGAGCGGTGCTGGGAGCTGGCGTGATCCTGACACGTTCGACGCCGCTGTTCGATGTGGTGAATGGGATTATTCATCGCTCCAGCGAAACCGAACCGTTGCGAGTGCCTGATGGAGCGGTCGTCGTGCCCGGATCCCGCGCGATCGTCAAGGGAAAAGCCGGCGAGTGGGGCCTGTCCCTGTACACGCCAGTGATTGTGAAGTATCGCGATGAGCGCACCGACCGTGGAGTCGAACTGGAAGACATCCTGCGCTAGAACCTTCTCCCGTGCAAAGATCAGCGTCCCAACGCGAAAACATCGCACTGCTCACCGCAGCGGCACTGGGCTGTACGGCACTGGTGTACTGGCGAGTCTCGGGCGATTCTGCATCGCCGGTTTTGCCCGCACTGCGATGGCTGGCCCTGGCAGCCCTTGTGACCTACGGCTGCTTTAAGCGAACGCTTACGGCATGGATCTTTATCGCCATGGTGCTGGGAGCCGAGATTGGCCACGACTTCCCTGCCGTGGCCACCAACCTGCGCGTGCTGGCGATGATTTTTCTGCGGCTGATAAAGACGATTATCGCGCCGCTGCTGTTTGCCACGCTGGTGGTTGGAATTGCTGGGCATTCGAACTTGCGGCAGGTAGGACGACTGGGGTTGCGCTCGATCATCTACTTCGAAATCGTAACCACCATAGCCATCTTCCTGGGCCTGGGCGCGATCAACCTAACGAAAGCTGGGGTCGGCGTGCATTTGTCAGCCGCCCCCGCCCCCGAAAGCGTGCCGGTGAGTAAGCTCAGCGCCGAAGAAACCATCCTGCACGTCTTTCCGGAAAACATCGCCAAGGCGGTGGCTGACAATGCGGTGCTGCAGGTGGTGGTGTTCAGCCTGATCTTCGCCGTGGCGCTGGCCATGGTCAGCGAACCGAGGCGCGCTATCATGCTGCGCTTTTGCGAGAGTCTGGCAGAGACGATGTTTAAATTCACGAACATCGTGATGTACCTGGCGCCGATCGGCGTGGGCGCCGCAGTCGCCTACACCGTGGCCCACACCGGAGTGGGCATCATCGCAAGCCTGCTGAAGCTTGTGCTCACGCTTTATGCGGCGCTGTTCGTATTCGTATTCGGAGTGCTGCTGCCTGTCGCACTTTTGTTCAAGGTTCCGCTGAAGCGGTTTGTGCAAGCTGTGATCGAACCAGTAACGATTGCCTTCGCGACCTCGAGCTCTGAAGCGGCGCTGCCGCGAGCCATGGAAGCGATGGAGTCGATCGGCGTGCCGCGGCAGATCGTGGCCTTTGTCATTCCCACTGGATACAGCTTCAACCTCGACGGCAGCTCGTTATATCTGTCAGTGGCAGCGATCTTCGTGGCGCAAGTTGCAGGAATTCATCTCGGGTTCGGGCAGCAGTTGTTACTGATGGTTACACTGATGCTAACCAGCAAAGGTGTGGCCGGAGTTTCGAGGGCGGCGCTGGTGATACTGCTGGCCACAGCCAGTTCGGCGGGACTGCCGACGGAGCCAGTATTTCTGCTGGTGGGGATCGATCAACTGCTGGACATGGCGCGCACTGGAGTGAACGTACTGGGCAACTGCCTGGCGACGGTGGTCATTGCAAAGTGGGAAGGCGAGTTTGACGAGGACCGCGTTTTGCCCGTGACGATGGAACCGGTTTCGCAATGAAACCTTGCCACCAAGATATTGGCTTCCGGCGGTATTTCAACCCGCAGGAAGAATAGGCTGCTGCTGTGAAAGAAGTTTCCGCCTTCTTATTTCCAAGTGCCGCTGCCGAAAGTGACGAACTGCTCGCTCTCCCCAGACTCTCATGAAGTAGTAGTTAAGTCCGGCGCCGATCACCGAGCTAACGATTGGGATCAGGCGCGCCGTCCACTTTTCCACAATCTCGGCGCTGGCGCTCGTTGCTATGCGCTGAATGACGCGCGGAATAAACTTCGATATGACCTGTTTCTCCACCAGCTCGCGGCTGACGTCCACACCGGCTGCGCTGGCCGCGGCGACCCAGAGCTCTGCCTCTTCCTGTTCGGTGCTATAGGAAAATCCGTAAATCAGGCTGAGCTTCTGAATCATGCGAATGGTGATGGCTGCCAGGATACCGAGGTCCGGAATTATGGTGAACATGCCGCCCATGCCGAGTCCGGCGCCTTCGGCGGCCGCAATTCTCATGCTGCTGCGTATCGTCTCGTCGGCGATATGGTCGAGGACCTCGACGTTGATGGAGTACACGCCGTCGTAGGTGAGAGCTGGCAAATCGTAGGCTATGCGGAGATGCTCGAGATACTTATCGGGATCGACCTTAACGGTCGCGTAAGCTTTCATGAAGGTATTGCGAACC
>Ga0097691_1000958_pt1 | contig 22791 bp, 26 predicted proteins | sample NGESurdeep072012_8_FD_72858 | JGI IMG/M metagenome (GOLD analysis project Ga0097691, IMG submission 72858) | Arctic peat soil microbial communities from Barrow, Alaska - NGEE Surface sample 210-1 deep-072012 | ecosystem: Environmental > Terrestrial > Soil > Wetlands > Peat ... | reverse complement strand
GCCGATGGAGGCGAGCTCGTCCTCGGCCTGGATGATGGCGTATTTGGCCTGCTTGGTTTGCTGATCGACGCGGAATTTGGCGCAATGGCGGGTGAAGGCGTCGGCGAGCGAGGATGACGGCGTAATCGGATACCAGGCGCAGACGGTGGCGCCGCCATAGACCGCGCCGAGCGCGGCCGCCGAATTGCCCTCGATGAAGATGCGGTCGCCGACCTTGTCGCTCTTCTTCAGGCGCAGGCCGATCGGGCCGGCGAGGTTGAGGGTGGCGTGGTCGCGCCCGATATGCAGCGCCTTGATGTTGGGCTCGATCAGCTTTTCCTTGCCCTGGTACTGCTCGCCGAGGAGCTGCTCGACCACCTTGACGTCCATGTCGAGCAGCGCGGTGAGCACGCCGATATAGATGATGTTCTTGAACAGCTGGCGCTGGCGCGGATCGGAATATTCGCGGTTGCAGATCGCGGTCAGCGGCACGCCGATGACCGTGATGTCCTGGCGGAATTTGGAAGCCGGCAGCGGTTTGGTGGAATCGTAGAGCAGGTAGCCGCCCGGCTCGATGCCGGCGATGTCCCGGTCGAAGGTCTGCGGATTCATCGCCACCATCAGATCGGTGCCGCCGCGGGCGCCCAGGTGGCTCGCCTCGGTGACGCGCACCTCGTACCAGGTCGGCAGGCCCTGAATGTTGGATGGGAAAATATTGCGCGGCGCGACCGGGATGCCCATGCGTAGCACGGCGCGCGCAAACATCTCGTTCGCACTCGCCGACCCCGAGCCGTTGACGTTGGCGAAGCGGACGACGAAGTCGTTTACGCGGCTGATCGGCGTGGCGGTCGGCATGAAGTCCCTGCGTAGGTCATATCGAGCAAAAATTTCTGCATGTCCCAGGCGCCGGTCGGGCAACGCTCGGCGCAAAGACCGCAGTGAAGGCAGACGTCCTCGTCTTTTACCATGACGCGGCCGGTCTTGAGCCCGTCTTGGACATAGAGATCCTGGCTGAGATTGTGCGCCGGCGCGTTAAGATGCTTGCGTAGATCGGCTTCTTCGCGGTTCACGGTGAAAGTGATGCAGTCCATCGGGCAGATGTCGACGCAGGCGTCGCATTCGATGCAGAGCTGCGCCGAGAACACCGTCTGCACGTCGCAATTGAGGCAGCGGCCGGCTTCGGCGAGCGCGAGTTGGGGATCGAAGCCCAACTCGACCTCGGCCTTGATGTCTTTCAGCGCGATCACTTTGTCGCGCAGCGGCACCTTGTAGCGGTTATCGAGCGCGATCTCGTTGTCGTACGACCATTCGTGGATGCCCATTTTCTGGCTCATCAGCACGACCGCCGGCAGCGGGCGATCCGCGATGTCCTCGCCATTGAGCATCTTGTCGATCGAGACGGCGGCCTCGTGGCCGTGCGCCACCGCCCAGATGATGTTCTTCGGGCCGAACGCCGCGTCGCCGCCGAAGAAAGCCTTCGGATTGGTCGACGCCATGGTCTGCTTGTCGACTTTCGGCATGTTCCATTCGTCGAACTCGATGCCGTTATCGCGTTCGATCCAGGGGAAAGCGTTCTCCTGGCCGACCGCCACCAGCACGTCGTCGCAGGGGAAATGCTGATCGGGCTCGCCCGCCGGCACCAGCTTGCGGCGGCCCTTGGCGTCGCGCTCGGCCTTCACCTTCTCGAAGGTGATGCCGGTGAGCTTGCCGTTGTCGTGGGTGAAGGCCTTGGGCACCAGGTAATTGTGGATCGGGATGCCCTCGTGCATGGCGTCTTCCTTTTCCCAAGGCGACGCCTTCATTTCCTCGAAGCCGGAACGCACCACCACCTGCACGTCCTCGCCGCCGAGCCGGCGCGAGGAGCGGCAGCAGTCCATGGCGGTGTTGCCGCCGCCGAGCACGATCACGCGCTTGCCGATTTTCGTGGTGTGGCCGAACGAGACCGAGGACAGCCAATCGATGCCGATGTGAATATTTTTGGCGGCTTCCTTGCGGCCGGGGATGTCGAGGTCGCGCCCGCGCGGCGCGCCGGAGCCGACGAAGATCGCGTCCCAGCCTTCCGCCAGCAGCGCCTTCATGCTGTCGATGCGTTTGCCGCCGCGGAATTCCACGCCGAGATCGAGGATGTAGCCGCATTCCTCGTCGATCACATGGTCGGGCAGGCGGAATTTCGGAATCTGCGAACGGATCATGCCGCCGGCTTGGCGGTCGCTGTCGAACACCACGCAATGATAACCGAGCGGCGCCAGATCGCGCGCGACGGTGAGCGAGGCGGGACCGCCGCCGACAAGTGCTACGCGCTTGCCGTTCTTTTTCTGCGCCGGCTTGGGCAGCCGCGCGCGGATGTCATCCTTGTAATCGGCGGCCACGCGCTTCAAGCGGCAGATCGCCACCGGCTCGTCCTCCACGCGCACGCGCCGGCAGGCCGGCTCGCACGGGCGGTCGCAGGTGCGCCCGAGGATTCCCGGAAACACATTCGAGTACCAGTTGACCATGTAGGCGTCGGAATAGCGGCCCGCCGCGATCAACCGGATATATTCGGGGACCGGCGTGTGCGCCGGACAAGCCCATTGGCAATCCACGACCTTGTGGAAGTAGTCGGGCGCGGCAATGTTGGTATTCTTCATTCACTCCTCGAAACGCGCCCCTCACCGCGGATGACCCGACGGTGTCGCGTCACAGCCTCAGGCGGCTTTTCTCCCCCGGCGCGGTCTTGTTGGACGGCCGCGATTCAGGGGGCGGAATATATGGGGTAGAACCCCCCAAGGCTACCTATCCTTCCGTCCTGCCTGTGGCCTATCAACTGCAAGTTTTCGCTCGCTTTTTCGCTCCCTGAAAGGGGCGACAGCATGGCGGCAAGCTAAGAAAATCGCCGCGTTACCTTAATGTTTTCGGTCGTTGAACCGGCTATTTTCCGCAAGATAGGCGGGCCGGGGTCCGCCGCTCTGCCGCCCTTGTTGCGGCGCACAATCACGTGATCCTGATGCGCGATATTTTCATTGAGATTTTCGAAAACCAGCCGCTCGACCCGCGCGAGTCGGCGCGCCGTGGCGCGCGGCCGAAACTGCGCAAGCGATTCTACAGCCAAGCGCATGTGGGCGAAGCCGAGGCCGGCGGCTTCCCGCTGCTGCTCGATGGTAAGCCGGTAAAGACGCCGGCGCGGCGCGCACTCACAGCACCGACGGCACCGCTTGCACAGGCGATCGCGGACGAGTGGAACGCGCAAGCCGAGCTGATCGATCCGGCGCGCATGCCGCTCACCCGGCTCGCCAATGCGGTGATCGACGCGGTGGCGGATGCGCCTAAGCCGGTGGCCGGCGAGGTGGCGCAATATCTCGGTTCGGATTTGCTGTGCTATCGCGCCGCGGCGCCGCCCGGCCTGGTCGAGCGGCAGACGCAAGCTTGGGACCCGGTGCTGGCCTGGGCGCGCGACGCACTGGGCGCCCGCCTTAATGTGGCGCAAGGCGTCGTGCATGTGGCGCAGCCGAGCGAGGCACTCGCCGCCGCGCGCGCGAAAATTCCCGCCGACGCAAATAACGTGAAAGACATTTGGCGGCTGGGCGCGGTGTCCTTGATCACGACGTTGACCGGCTCAGGCTTGCTGGCGCTGGCGCTCGCCCAGGGCGCGCTCGAGGCCGACGCCGCCTGGGCCGCCGCGCATGTGGACGAGGACTGGCAGATGTCGCAATGGGGCCGCGACGACGCCGCGCTCGAGCGCCGCGCGTTTTTCCGCGCGGAGTTCGAGGCGGCGGTGACTGTGCTACGGCTTGCGCGCTGAGGCGAGCCCGCGCACGGCCTCGGCGATCGCTTCGAACACCGGCTCCCAGCGGCTACCGGCGTCCTGGCGGAACAGCCGCATGGTCGGGTACCAGGGCGTATCGTCGCGCCCGAGCAGCCAGCGCCAGTCGCCGATCACCGGCATCGCGGTGAACACCGGCCGCGCCAGCGCGCCGGCCAGATGCGCGACCGAGGTGTCGCAGGTGACCACGAGCTCGAGGCTCATCATCACGGCCGCGGTATCGAGGAAGAAATCCGCGTCGGCGTCGGGATCGGCATTCAGCGTCATGATCCGGCCGCCGAACGCGACCTCGGCGATCTGCGCGGCCGCCGGCCCCTTTTGCAGCGAAATCAGTTGTACGCCCGGCAGCGCGGCGACGGCTGCGAAAGCGGCGAGCGGAATGTCGCGCTGCTTGAAATGCGGTTTGTCCGAGTGGCCGGACGCCCAGTTGATCCCGATCTTGAAGCCGCCGCCGAGCCGCGCGCGCCAGGCTTCGACGCGCTCCGGTTCTGCCGAGAGATAAGGCACCGCGGCCGGCACGCTGTCTGGCCGGGTGCCGAGCACGCCGGGAACGCTCAACAGCGGCAGCCAGCGCAGCGGTCGCGGGTCCTGCCCGAGCGCATCGGGCTCGGTCGCGATGGTCACGCCGGCAAGCGTCGCGAGCAGCGGCGCCATGGCCTTGCGGGTCAGGATCGTCACGTCGAACCCGCGCGCCGCCAGCAAAGGCGCGAAACGGCAAAACTGGATGGTGTCGCCCAGGCCCTGTTCGCTCACGAGAACGACGCGTTCGCCCGCACGCAATTCGCCGTCCCAGCGCGGCTCGGGCAACGCGATATAAGTCGGATCGCCCACGTTCGAGCGGTGTTCGTAGTCGGCAAAGCCGGCCTCCCAGTCGCCGCGCAGCAGGCGCAGCAGCCCGCGTCCGAGAAAAGCCGGATCGAGCTTGGGATCGATCGCGATTGCCTTCGTATATGAGGCGTCTGCCTCGCCGAACCGCGCGGAATCCGTCTGCCCGGAAGCAGCGTCGAATTGACCGAGGTCCTTGAGCGCATTGCCGCGATTGACATGGGCCTCGGCGAGTCCCGGACTGCACATGACCGCCTGGTCGAAGCTCGCCAGCGCTTCCTCATGACGGCCGAGCGATTGCAGCAAGGCGCCGCGGTTGAGCCAGTCGGTCGCCGAGGCCGGATTGAGCGCGAGCGCGCGGTCGAAACATTTCAGCGCCTCCTCGGGATAGCCGGCATCGACTAGGATGTTGGCGCGGTTGCCGTGGGCGTCGGCGAAATTGGCATCGAGCGCGATCGCCCGGTCGAAATTCTTGAGCGCCTCCATCGGTTCGTCCAGCCGGTACAGCGCCTGGCCGAGCAGATTGTGCAGGCGCGCCTGCGGCGGGCCGAATTCGATGGCGCGGCGGGCGAGTTCTACGCCCTGCTGGTATTGGCCGTCCTGGCAGGCGACCACGGCGATGTAATAGAGCGCGTCGGCGTTGTTCGGGTCGTTGCGCAGGACTTCCGTATAGCGCTCCATGGCCTGCGCGATATCGCCCTGGCGGTGGTGGAACAGGCCCTGCTGAAGCAGTTGCGCGGCGGTGGCGGGTTCGCTCATGCGGGGGTTCTAAGCAGGCTTCGGCGTGGATGCCAAGCCTCAATACTTTGTCATGCCCGGGCTTGACCCGGGCATCCATGATGAGATGCGGCGTTTTGCGACCTTACGTAAATCAACATATGCCGAGCTGCCTCATGGATTGCCGGGTCAAGCCCGGCAATGACGGGAGAGAGGACGCCATGCTATGCCTCTGGCAGCCGGAACTTGCAGGGCAGGGGCTCTATGAAAGACATCCTCGACAAACTCGAGAAGCGGCGGGAACAGGCCCGCCTGGGCGGCGGGGCGGCCCGCATCGAGGCCCAGCACAAAAGGGGTAAACTCACCGCGCGCGAGCGCATCGAACTCCTGCTCGACAAGGGCTCGTTCGAGGAACTCGACATGTTCGTCGAGCACCGCTCGTCCGATTTCGGCATGGAAAAGACCAAGGTGCCGGGCGACGGCGTGGTAACCGGCTGGGGCACCGTCAACGGCCGCACCGTCTATCTGTTCTCGAAAGACTTCACCGTGTTCGGCGGCTCGCTCTCCGAGGCGCACGCGCAGAAAATCATGAAGGTGCAGGACATGGCGATGAAGGCGCGCGCGCCCATCATCGGCCTGTTCGACGCCGGCGGCGCGCGCATCCAGGAGGGCGTCGCCGCGCTCGGCGGCTATGGCGAGGTGTTCAAGCGCAACGTGCTCGCCAGTGGCGTGATCCCGCAGATTTCCGTCATCATGGGACCTTGCGCCGGCGGCGACGTCTATTCGCCGGCGATGACCGACTTCATCTTCATGGTGCGCGACACCTCCTACATGTTCGTCACCGGGCCTGACGTGGTGAAGACCGTGACCAACGAGGTGGTCACGGCGGAAGAGCTGGGCGGCGCGTCGGTGCACACCACCAAGTCGGGCGTCGCCGACGGCGCCTTCGAGAACGACGTCGAGTGTCTGTTGCAGATGCGCCGGCTGATCGATTTCCTGCCCGCCAACAACGAGAGCGGCGTGCCGGACTGGCCGACGCAAGATCCCGCCGAGCGCGAGGACAAATCGCTCGACACGCTGATCCCGAACAATCCGAACAAGCCCTACGACATCAAGGAGCTGATCCTCAAAGTCGCCGACGAGGGCGACTTCTTCGAGATCGCGTCGGCCTACGCCAAGAACATCGTCACTGGTTTTGGCCGAATCGCCGGGCGCACCACCGGCTTCGTCGCCAACCAGCCGATGGTGCTGGCCGGCGTGCTCGACAGCGACGCCTCGCGCAAGGCGGCGCGCTTCGTGCGTTTCTGCGACGCCTTCAATATTCCGATCGTCACTTTCGTCGACGTGCCCGGCTTCCTGCCCGGCACCGCGCAGGAATACAACGGGCTGATCAAGCACGGCGCCAAGCTGCTGTTCGCCTATTCCCAGTGCACGGTGCCGCTGGTGACCGTGATCACGCGCAAGGCCTTCGGCGGCGCCTATGACGTGATGGCGAGTAAGCACGTCGGCGGCGATTTGAACTACGCCTGGCCGACCGCGCAGATCGCGGTGATGGGCGCCAAGGGCGCGGTCGAGATCATCTTCCGCGCCGACATCGGCGACAAGGACAAGATCGCCGCGCGCACCAAGGAATACGAGGACCGCTTTTTGTCGCCCTTCGTCGCCGCCGAGCGCGGCTATATCGACGACGTGATCATGCCGCACTCGACGCGCCGGCGCCTGGCGCGCGCGCTGGCCATGCTGAAGAACAAGCACGTCGAGATGCCGGCCAGGAAGCACGACAATTTGCCGGTGTAAGGGTGCCCAACCTAAGGGAAGGAGGCCATCTTGCCTAATGATGACGATATGAACGGGGGCGGAATTTTAAAGGGAATTAATTTACCAGAAATAGTTGCTGGGCCTGCCGGCAAAGCTATTTCGCGCCTCGTCGCGAGTGTTGTGGACATTCCTGTTGCGTATCTGAATGCTAGAACTCGAGAAATTCAAGGGCGAACTGATGCCGCCCGAGTGGTGTCCCAAGCGGTGGCGAAGGCTGTCGCTAAACAGGCGGCGCAAGACCCAGCAATCATTGAGCGCGCAATGGATGCACTCGTAGCGAGTGAGTATCGAAAACAAAGCAATAAAGAAACTATTGCGACAAAAACGATCGAGCAATTACAGGTTATTCCCAATAGTTCAGACGCTGACGGTGCCGTAGCAGAACCAGATCCTGATTGGATGAATATTTTTGAACGCCATGCCGAAAACGCGACGACCGAGCGCCTTCAGGACCTATGGGCGCGCGTGCTTGCTGGGGATTAGAAAACCGAAAAGCTTCTCGCCGAAAACGCTTGGATTTATTGCAGAGTTAGATGCGGAAGTCGCCGGTATGTTTGAGAGGCTATGTCCGTCGATCGTAGAGGGGCTTTACATACCATTTACTAAGGATCTGAATGACAATAACTGGAGTGAACTTTTGGAAATGCAGATTTTGGTCTTATTACGGGCGTGGGTGTCGACATACTTCGTAAGTATGTTCCTCTTACAAAGGATGGTTTTCAGGTTTGCTATAAGAATCATTCGATGTACATCCTAGGCGCGCCTGGCGTTAAGATTAGTTTTCGAGTGTTGGTGTTGACGAAGGTTGGACGTGAGATATCAAGCATCATAAATTTTGCCGAAAATATTGAGCGTGCGAAAGCGTTTGCGAATTTGATTCCGAAAACAAATCTGATAAAAATTTGTTACGGACGTCCTGATGAACAAGATTTAGATAAGACAGAAATACTCTGGGAGGAAAATAGGGTATCTGATGAACAAAAGGCTTCTGCTGGATGAAACAATGCAGAGGCAACACCATGCCCTCCACCTTCTTCCTCGTCCGCGCCGTCGTCGCCGAGCCGCTGCGCGAAAAATTCGACCATTGATCTTCGACCGACCACCTGCCGTGGGTGAGGTGGTGAGGCTGGTGGAGGAGCGGGGGGCTTCGTAAGACGGCGGCCAAAACCCCGGCTTGTCATCACCGGGCTTGTCCCGAGATCCCGATCAGGGACGCACGGCGTTGCCATCCTAAGCGGGATGGCCGGGACAAGAGAGGTGGTCCCGGTTGTCTGAACAGAATCTCCGCGTCGATAAGTGGAACGTCTGCCGGGGTTAGGCTGCCATGCGGAGTGGCAGGGGGTTGAAGTAGGCTTGATCGGGTGTGGCGTCGTCAAGGCTCGAATGCGGTCGGCGGCGGTTGTAGAAGTCCAGGTAGCGGCCGATCGAAGCGCGGGCCTCGCTGACGCTATCGTAGGCCTTGAGATAAACCTCCTCGTATTTGACGCTGCGCCACAGCCGCTCGACGAACACGTTGTCCCGCCAGGCGCCCTTGCCATCCATGCTGATGGCGATCCCGTTTTTGATCAGCACGCCAGTGAATGCCCCGCCGGTGAACTGGCTGCCCTGATCGGTGTTGAAGATATTCGGCTTGCCGTGCCGAGCTATGGCATCCTCCAGCGTCTCGACGCAGAACGCCGCCTCCATCGTGATTGATACGCGCCACGACAGAACCCGGCGACTGAACCAGTCGAGCACCACAGCCAGATAGACGAAGCCGCGGGCCATTGGGATATACGTAATGTCCATCGCCCACACCTGGTCCGGCCGCGTGATCGCCATCCCGCGCAGCAGATACGGGTAGATCTTGTGGCCCGGCTCCGGCTTCGTCGTGCGCGGACGGCGATAGAGCGCCTCTATCCCCATCCGCTTCATCAACGTTTTGACATGCCGACGGCCGGTCTTGCACCCCTCGGCAGCCAGCAGGCCTCGCAACATCCGCGAGCCGGCGAAGGGAAACTCCAGATGCAACTCGTCGATCCGCCGCATCAGCGCAAGGTCCGCGGCGGATGCCGGGCGCGGCAGGTAGTAGACGCTGCCACGGCTGATGTTCAGGGCTTCCGCCTGTTTTTTGATTGCCAGATCGTGCTCGCGGTCGATCATCGCTTTGCGCTCAGCAAACCTGCTTTGCCGAGCGCTCCTTCCAAAAAACTGACCTAGGCGCTGCGCGCCCCCTGCGGGGAAAGAAACGGGTCAGTGCTAGACTGCGCCCGGAAGGGAGCGGCCGTTACGATTTTGGTGGCATGTAACCCCGTCAAAAAACATGGTCCATGGGTTGTCGCGCGCTTGAGAGTGGTGACGCCATCCGGCGATCCCGTTTAGGAATCTGATGAATTGCGCAGCCCAGCCCTTCCGCCGTCGTCAGCAGGAGGATTGGAGATGAACCGCAATAAATCGAAATCCAAGATTGACCACACGATGCCGATGGTCCACCCGAACGCGGCTGCCATCGATATCGGGGCGACTATGCACATGGCTGCCGTAAGGGCAGATCGCACGCCTGAGCCGGTACGCAGCTTCGGTACCTTCACGACCGATCTGCATCGACTGGTAGATTGGTTTAAGGAATGTGGCGTCGAGACAGTCGTTATGGAATCGACCAGCGTCTACTGGATTCCAATTTTCGAGCTTCTCGATGCCCGTGGCTTTACTGTGTTCCTTGTCAATGCGCGCGATGCCAAGCACGTGCCCGGACGCAAGACCGACGTCAGCGATGCGCAGTGGCTGCAGCGTCTTCATTCTTTTGGTCTGCTGCGTGCCAGCTTTCGGCCCAAAGGCCAGATCGCCGAGCTGCGAGCATACGTGCGTCAGCGCGAGCGTCTGCTCGAGTATGCGGCTTCACACATCCAGCACATGCAGAAGGCGTTGACAGAGATGAATCTTCAGCTCCACCACGTCGTTGCCGACATCACCGGCGCGACCGGTCTTCGGATCATCCGCGCAATCCTCGCCGGCGAGCGAGACCCCAAGGTGTTGACGCGCTTGCGCGATTACCGTTGCCACTCCAGTGCTGAGACGATCGAGAAGGCGCTCACCGGTAGCTACCGCGCCGAGCACCTGTTTGCGCTCGAGCAGGCACTCGCCCTCTACAACGTTTACCACGAGAAGGCATCTGCCTGCGACACCCGGATCGAAGCCGTGTTGAAGGAACTCAGCATTGATCGCGGTCGCAGGTCAGACTCGTTGCCGTCGTCAGGTCGGCCCAGATCCGATCAAGCGAACGCACTGGCCTTCGATGTCCGTGCGGCGCTCTTCGCGCTGCTCGGAAAGGACATCACCCAGATCGACGGTCTCGGTCCATACCTCTCGCTGAAGCTGATCGCTGAATGCGGCGACGACCTCTCCGCCTGGCCGAGTGCAAAGCACTTCACCTCCTGGCTGGGTTTGGCGCCGAGCAACAAGATCTCCGGCGGCAAGATCCTCTCGTCACGAACGCGCCGTTGCGGGAGCCGAGCTTCGGCGCTCCTGCGGCTTGCTGCCGTAACCATTGGACGGACCGACACGGCGCTAGGCGCCTTCTACAGGCGGCTCTCAGCCCGCATTGGCAAGGCCAAGGCGGTGACCGCCACGGCACGCAAGATCGCAGTCCTGTTCTACAACGCCGTGCGTCATGGAATGGAGTATGTCGACCCCGGTGCATCGTACTACGAGACACGCTACCGCACGCGGGTAGTGAACAATCTGCATCGGCGCGCCAAGGCATTCGGATTTGTTCTCCAGCCTATGGAGCCGGCACCTGGCGTCGTCGTTTCTTAGGAATCGTTCTCCAGCGTCAGCTCTCCGATCTTGGCGTGCAACAACTTCACGTCGATGGCCGGGAGCTGCGCCGCTCCGTTGCCGCCGGGACCGAATACATCGGCAGCCCCGCCCTCAAGCTGCGCCTTCCACGATGTGATCTGATTGGGGTGGACGTCGAACTGCTCAGCAAGCTGGGTTAGCGTTCGATCGCCCTTAATGGCGGCAAGCGCCACCTTCGCCTTGAAGGCCGGTGTGTGGTTCCGGCGTGGTCGTCGGTTCATTGTCTCTCCTGATTCGCGGGCCACAGCGTGCCCGCCGTCAGGCAGAAATTCCACTTATCGGCCTGTGCAGATTTCCGAGGCCAGCTCTCTCGCCACCGCTCTGCGATAAGGCCGCCCCGGTTGGCGGCTTCTTTCATTTTGTGTGCAGGAACCTGCTAAATCCAATCGCGTGAGCCTCGACTGATGCGGTCGGGTATTTAAGTACTGGCCCCTTTCCATCACCCCTCGTTACGGCTGGCCCTTTTGAAACGAGGGGTAGCCCCATCTACAATTCACGCATGGCTGATGTGCATTAGTGATTACTTAAAGTGAGCAAGTATTAGCTATTGCAACCTAGGGTTCGATCCTGAGGTCTGATTCGACCTTTCTACGTGTGGCGTTCTGGTGTGCCCCGGCCCAGTCACCCCCTACCCCCCTTGACGAGCCGGGGACCCAATTTTGGGCTCACTATGCTTTTCTGCGCTGCCGAGAAATGCGCGCTTTGCTTGCTCGTCGAGGGCACTGCCGATTGCTTTCGAAAGCAGGCGCATAAGCATTTGTGGCTTTCAAAAAATGCCTGCCAAATTCAATACTAAGTTGTCGGTCTAGGAGGACGCTAATGGAATCGGAAATTCTCAAACGTTCAATCGTGATCGCCCATCACAAGACCAGCGTAAGTCTTGAGGATCAATTTTGGAATGCACTGAAGGAAATTGCCGACGCTCGGCAGCAGACGATCTCTGGCCTTGTGACCGCGATCAAAATGGTACACCAGCACGGCAATCTGTCTTCGGCTATTCGCCAATTCGTTCTTGCCTATTATCGTGAGCGTCCGCCCATCAGCGCGGATGGCTGATCGATTGAGCATCGCGACTATCGAAGATGATGCGGCCGCCTCGCTTGGCGGCCTCTTTCGTTTCTGCGACCCGCGCTCCCGTCGAGTCGGATTTTTCTATTTCAATTAAGCAACTTTTTGCCATGCAGGATTTTTGTTTAAAATCGCCGGAACGTTTCGATTTTGAAAAAGTTTTGGCCGCGACGTGGCGCTTCGGCACGTCAAAACCAGCACGGGAGCCGCATTCATGCGCATCCACCATATCGTTGCTGTCGTGGCAGTCTTGCTCGTTGGGTTTGGTATCAAGGTGTTTGGGTTCTCAAGCCCAGCCGCCAAGGCACAGCTAGAACCGAACAAAGGCATGAACGTCCTGCAAATGATGATTGAGTATCCGATCAAAAGTCTCCCGACCGAACCGAACCTCGAAAATCCGGTCTGAATCAACGCCATGAGAGGCCGCCTCCGCTGGCGGCCTCTTTCGTTTGGCAATGCCTCTGGAATTGAGCTCAGGCGCGGCCAGTCGCGGGTCGAAGGGCGCTAACGCCGCCGGCATGCGCGGTTCCCTGCGTCATTAAAAAATTTTAACTGGCTATTTTTGGCGCGCTCAGGCGGAATTATCGCGCTTTCCGAGTCACGAGCCATGAGCGCAACAGGGAGAGAATCGATGCGCAAGCTGACCGTCACCTTCCTTGCTACCGGGGCGATTCTACTGGCGGGTTCGCTCGCCTTCAAAGCTGATGCCCAGACCTCGCGCGGAGCCGCCACTATCCCCGCGCAAGCGCAAAACTTCACGCCGATCGAGAAAGCCGCCTGCGGGCCATTCTGGGGCCGCTGGTGCGGACCGTTCCACCGCCGCGTCTGTGGGCCCCGTGGCCGCTGCTGGTGCGCGCACTGCTGAACGCGACCGGATTTCCGCGCCGGTCGGCGTGATTGACGGGCCTGGAGGCCGCCCCGGTTGGCGGCCTCTTTTATTTCAGATTGTCAACGCCGTCCTGGTTTGCCGGTTCGCTTGCCGTTAAACTGCGCAGGCGGTCCACCTATGAGAAGCTATGGCCATGCGAATCCTCGTCGCAGCGGCGTTCATTGCGTTATTGGCGGTGGCCGCCCAGGCCCAAGGCAGCGGACCGCGAAAAGGGGCAAGCCCTCGCCCGGACGCGCAAAAAACGGAAGATCTGGCCAAAAAGAAAGCCGACGAGCAGGCCTATAAGGACGCGCTCAAACAAATACCGGTATCCAAGGAAAAGCCCGACCCCTGGAAAACCATGCGCTAGCGCATGACCCCGAAATGCCTGCCCCTGGCGTGAACGGGGTGGCAGCCGGTTTCCCGCCGTCGCGCAACCCGCTCCTTCCTTCGCCCGCCGAAGCCGGCTTCGCGAAGGCGGGTCGGCGGGCGAAGCAAGGTCGGGAAAAGATCAGGCGCGAGAAAATGTTAGGCGGAACCCGGATGCGGTCTGTGCGGATCGGACCGGCCCTCCTTCGCGTTCCCCCATTCCCGCCAATGGGTCGGCCGCACGTCCAGCCGTTCCTTGGTCTCTACTTTCATCCAGCCGTTGAGAATGCGGCGGCACGGGAACACAAGCGCATGCGGGCCGTCATCATCGATGACGGCCAGTTCAAGGTCGCGGTCGAACGGCGCGGTGGATACATGCTGCCACATTCAGTCAGTGTGGGCGCAGAATCAACCGGCGCATTGACCTAAATCATGTTGTGCGAGATCCGCGGCGGTCGCCGGCGTGGTGGCGGCACAGCGGCGCGCCGCAGCGGCTGCAAACCGCATTGATCTGGATCAATTCCGGCGCGGTTGTATTCGGTGATCCTTTTACATCGCGTCCCCTTCGCCCGGATCGGCAATTGACAGCAAGCCCGCGTCCCCGCATCCGCCATTGTCCCGTTTGCGGGATCGCCATGCAGGCGAGCAAGTCGCGAGAGGACTTGGCGGATTTCGACACGTTCCAATGCCTGAGCTGCCAGACGGTGATCCGCGAATCCAAACCGCAGCCGGCTAAGGGCAATCTGAAGGCCCGCCAGGCGCCGCCCGAGAGCGGTAAATTGCCCATTAAAAACAATCACTAACGGGGCCAAAGCGATACGCCGCCGGTCACCCTTCGTTCATGGTGCTGTGCGGGAAGCCATTGCGCGGTAGGTAGTTTTGATCTCGGTCAATATCGCCGCGGGCAAACGCGGTCATGGTGCGGGTCACAATGTGGGAACGGCGATTCCCCGCCGCGAATAACCGTTGGAGAGACCATGAACTCCGTCAACATCAAACGCTCGATCGTCCGCAACGGGCAAAAGACCAGCGTGTCGCTCGAAGACGAATTTTGGCAAGGCCTGCGCGAGATCGCCAACGCGCAAAAGGCAAAGCTGTCGACCGTCGTGCGACAAATCGACCAAGGGCGGCAAGGCAACAACCTGTCCTCGGCGATCCGTGTCTTCGTGTTCAATCAGCTGCGCGGACAAGCTTCGACGGCAGAATTCGGCGCCACGCAACAGGCCGCGGAATAAGCCGAAATGGTCTGAGCACCGGGGCCGGGCCCGCATAACGCGGGTCTTGGCAATGCGGCTCTCCGTCGCTAGCCTCGCTGCCGTTCGACAACGGGAGCGCCGCTTGGCCGATACGATGATTGCAGCGCCGCCCGCGCGCGTCGCCGCGCCGCTGCGGCCCTGGTACATCGCCGCCGCGGCGGCGGCCTTGGCCGCGATGATTGCGGCGATTCTTTCGCCCAGTCTCTGGGTCCTCGATTTCGTCCACGTCATGACCGGCGCGCTGTGGACCGGCATCGACCTGTTCATGGGCTTCGTGATCGGCCCGGTGCTGCGCCGCGTCACGCTCGACACCCGGCGCGCCATGATCGCCGGCATCATCCCGCGCACGCTGATCCTGATGCCGACGCTGTCCATCATCACCTCCACCTCCGGCTGGTTCCTGGCGGTGCGGCTGGGCTATCTCGATCTCGGCTACCCGCAATTCTGGTGGGTGATCGCCGCGCTTGGTATCGTCAGCGTGCTCACGGTGCAGGGGCTGGGCATTCTGCTGCCGATGAATCTCAGGCTCTATTTTGAAATCATGAAGCCCGCGCCCGACCACGATAAGCTCAAGCGCTGGATGCGCACTTACGTGCGCGTGGTGGCGGCGCAGGGCACCATGCAGGTCGCCATCATCGTGGTGATGGCCCGCTTCGCGACCGGGTTATAGACCGCCCCAGCGCAGCTCCGGACAAACATCGTTCCGTCATTCCGGGACGGCGCGAAGCGCCGGACCCGGAATCCAGGGGCGGCACGGCATGTGGTTCTGGATTCCGGGTTCGCTCGCTTCGCTCGCGCCCCGAAATGACAGTTAGCCCAAGTTCAATTCCTTGAAAAAATCATTGCCCTTGTCGTCGATCACGATGAAGGCCGGGAAGTCGACGACCTCGATGCGCCAGATCGATTCCATACCGAGCTCGGGATATTCCTGGCATTCGACTTTCTTGATGCAGTGCTCGGCCAGGTTCGCCGCGCTGCCGCCGATCGAGGCCAGATAGAAGCCGCCGTGCTTATGGCAAGCGTCGCGCACCTGCGCCGAACGATTGCCCTTGGCGAGCGAGATCATCGAGCCGCCGGCGGCCTGGAACTGGTCGATGTAGGAATCCATGCGGCCCGCGGTGGTCGGGCCGAAGGCGCCCGAGGCGTAGCCGGCCGGGGTCTTCGCAGGCCCCGCATAGTAGATCGGGTGGTTCTTGAAATAATCGGGAAGCCCCTGCCCGGCTTCCAACCGCTCGCGCAGCTTAGCGTGCGCCAGGTCGCGCGCCACGATCAACGGCCCTGAGAGCGAGAGCCGCGTCTTCACCGGATATTTCGACAGCGTCGCCAGAATCTCCTTCATCGGCCGCCGCAAATCGACCTTGACCACCGCGCCGCCCAATTTCTCCTGATCGATGTCGGGCAGATACTGCGCCGGATGATGCTCGAGTTCTTCCAGAAACACGCCGTCTCGCGTTATTTTTCCCAAGGCCTGCCGGTCGGCCGCGCACGACACGCCCAGCCCGATCGGCAGCGAGGCGCCGTGCCGCGGCAGTCTTATAACGCGCACGTCGTGGCAGAAATATTTGCCGCCGAACTGCGCGCCGACGCCGGTCGACTGCGTCATCGCCAGCACTTCCTTTTCCATGGCGAGATCGCGGAAGGCATGGCCGTCTTCGGAACCCTTGGTCGGCAGCTCATCAAGATAATGCGTGGAGGCGAGCTTCACCGTCTTCATGGTCAGCTCGACCGAGGTGCCGCCGATCACGATCGCCAGATGATAGGGCGGGCAGGCGGCGGTGCCGAGCGTCAACACCTTCTCCTTGAGGAACGCCAGCATGCGGTCGTGCGTCAAAATCGAGGGCGTCGCCTGGAACAAAAACGACTTGTTGGCCGAGCCGCCGCCCTTGGCGATGAACAGGAACTTGTAGGCGGCTTCGTTTTCCTGGCCCTCGGCATAGATCTCGACCTGCGCCGGCATGTTGTTGCGGGTGTTCTTCTCCTCGAACATGGAAATCGGCGCCAGCTGCGAATAGCGCAGATTGCGCTTGAGGTACGCGTCGCGCGCGCCCTCGCAGAGCGCCGCCTCGTCGGAGCCGTCGCTGAACACCAGGCGGCCCTTCTTGCCCATGATGATGGCGGTGCCGGTGTCCTGGCACATCGGCAGCACGCCGCCGGCGGAAATGTTGGCGTTCTTGAGGAAGTCATAGGCGACGAACTTGTCGTTCGGCGACGCCTGCGGGTCGTCGAGAATGGCGCGCAACTGCTTCAAGTGCGCCGGGCGCAGCAGATGATTGATGTCGGTGAAGGCGGCCTCGGCCAGCGCGCGCAGCGCCTCGGGCGCGACCACCAGCATGTCCTTGCCCATCACCTTCTCGACCTTGACGCCGTCGACGTCGAGCTTGCGGTACGGCGTCTTGTCTGGCCCGAGCGGAAACAGCGGCGTGTGGTGGTAGGGGGGGATGGCGGGGGTGGGTGTAAGGGGCGCGTTCATGTTTTACTCCGAATTCTTCCGTCATACCTTTGTTTGCCGTAATTTAAAAGACTGACACTACGACGGAAGCTCAGGCAGGAGCTTCAGCGCCATTTCCTCGACGGTCATGAAATCGGCAATAAGTTGCGCGTGAAAAACTACCGGACGCGACCCTTCCGAATACGAGTGAATCATCCAAGGCCTGAATTTACAAAGTGCTTTTTGACTTTCTTTAAGTTCTTCTTCGGCCTTTGCATCGCCACGCCTCATGGCATCCATAATTTTAGTTTCAAACTGGCGCCATTCTTCTTCCCGTTTGGGGTGCACAATGTAGGGAGGTATGTAGAGAGGCACACGGTGCGCCAAGGCGTGACGAAAGTTTTCAAGATGATCAAACCAACTATCCATTGAAAGAAGATAGCTTCTAAAGCCTTGGGTTAACGACTCGCGGACGAAAGTATTTTTGGGACCAAAACCAACCCAAGCGTTCGGGATAGACGCACCATCTTTCTTCAGTTGCGTTTCTGTAACCCATATCCAAGCGAGATTGTCGATCGCTCCAAATACATTAAAGACAAAGGCTTGAATATTGATTGTAGCATCAATGAGTTCTTCTCTCGTAGGCGGGTCGTCGCCTCTGCCGGGCGGAAGGATCGTGAAGGTATTTTCAACGCACCGCAAAAGTGTGCCGACGCGCCGCATAAAGCCGTGCCTCGCGTATTCCGAGGACGCAGGGAAAAGATAGTTGCGACCGTGATATGCAAATATCAATGCATTATATTTGCTCTTGAGCAGAGCATATTTTTCAAAAATTTTGTCAAGATGCTCATCTGAGAAATACATTACTGTTCGTCCATCAGCTTCGTCTTGCCTTTCGGAAGGTCATCTCGATACGGACTAAAACTCTTGAAGAAATCCCGCCAAAACCGCACCACGACCTCAAGCAGCATCGCCACCGTCATGAACTGATGCACACCAGCTTCTTCTCCATGATCAATCAACAAATAAGAGTGACCGTAGGGTCCGACACCGTAAGGACCCATGCCATAGCCAGTGATGCGGCGAGTCTCGAAGGGCGCGTCGCGCCCGAAATGCTTACTGCCGTTTGAGATTTCCTGGACCATGCCAAACCAAACAGAACGGCTAGCAATCCAGTTGATGAACTCTTTCTTGTCCTTTCCAAGCCCCATCCGACTTCGGGTCACTTGGTCGTTCTTTAAATAGTCATTCCAAACCCAATCATGAACATGATGCGCCGTGATCGCACAATTCATCGCATGTCGCGCGGAAGCAGGATTGTCCATAAAATCATCGAAATCAGCTAGCAGCTTCGCGTAGAAGTCTTTTGAATTAGTGATATCGAACATAGCATTCTCACCCCACCACCACTTCCATCTCCCCCTGCTCCTTCCTTATCAGCTTCACCGTAATCTCCACGTCCTGCCCGCGCGCGGTCAAAAATTCCATCAGCCGCCCGACTTAAGAATTGCCGGCGCGGTTGCGCATCAGCGTGTCCCCATTCTGTCATGCCCGGGCTTGACCCGGGCATCCATGATGAAGCGCCGCAGTATAAACCTTACGGCTGACCGCGTGGATGGCCCTCATGGATTGCCGGGTCAAGCCCGGCAATGACGGCGCGGAGACTACGCCTCGACGTAGTCGGCGATGCTGGTTGGTTTCGGGATCGGCTGTCCGTCTTCCTTCAAGCCGTCGATATGAAATCGTATCGCGTCGCGGATTTCGCGCTCGGTATCCTTAACCGTCGCCCCAGTCGCGACGCAGCCCGGCAGGTCCGGCACGTAGGCCGAGTAGTTGCCGTTCGCTTTCTCGATCACGACCGCGTAGCGCATCAGTGTTTCTCCTTGAGGCCCGCCTGCTTCCCTTGCGGCGGGTCAGGTTGCGGATGGGCCGCTGTCAACACGCCCCGCCCGCAATCAGCGCCCGGCACCAGCCGCCGTCCACTCCCAGCGGAAATTCGTCTCGCGGAAGGTCTTGGCCTCGTCAAACGAAGCGTGCTCGACGTCCCCGAGATTTTGGCCTTTCGCATCGAAGTAAGCGCGGTCGGCGTCGATGGTGATTTCCCGTTGGCCGATAACGCACGAATAGGGGGCGGCGCGCGCGCCCCCCAAATATTTCCATTGGTTGCCGTGCCGCGCCCCCATGCACGTCAAGCGGTCCGCCTTGCGGCCGTCCTTTTGGAGCGCGCGTTCGATCTCGGCGACCAGTTTGGGCTCGGTCTTTACCGCCGCCAGCACTTCATCGAGGCCCAAGGTGCCGGGCGCCCAGGCCGGTGTGCTCAGCGCAAAAATCGCGCCCAGCAAGGAAATGGAAAAGATCGAAGCCCGCGCGCGTGCGTTCATATCGCGCTCCCATAAGCCAACGGCGGCTTTGCAGCTCGGCCGCCGATGTTTTCGGCTGCCGCCGCGCGCCGGGAGTATGTGCGGGCGTAAAACTTGCGTCAATTCGGGAACGTCAGCCGCCGCCTCAAAACACCCGGCACTCGCGCGCCGACTGCGAACTGCCGCCGTTCATCTTGGCCTTCATCGTGTAGGAGTTCTTCGCGGCCGCGCCGCGCGATTTCGGCGCCAGCACAATGGTGCCGCGGCCCTGCGCCGGGCCTTTGGCGCTGGTGATATAGGCGAAGACCGTGCACTTGATGCGCTGCTCGCACTTGTTCGTCAGTTCGATGCGAAAGCCCACGCCCTTGCCGAGGCGGACATAGTGGTCCTCCTCGGAAATGCATTTGCTCTGCCCCGTCGTTCCGGCATCGGCCACCGGCGGCGGCTCGGTGGCAGGCTCGGTCTGCGCGGCAGCGGCGAAACATCCGCCCAGTATCAGCGTAGCGACTGCGACACATTTGGCTTTGGTCATGGAATTCCCCTTACGAAAGAGCCCGTCTCCCTTGGTCGCGCGGTGGCCAGTCAAGGTTCAAGCCGACGCCGTCCCCGCCTTGCCCGCCCGCCGCCGTTGCCCGATGATCGGCCGCGGGGCGGCACCGACCACCAGGGAGAACGGTCATGATGTTCATCTTGTCACTCAACTTTACCGATCAGGGCATCCGCGGGATCAAGGATGCCCCCAAGCGCGTGCAGGCGGCGCGCGAACTCGCCAAGAAAGTGGGCGTCGAGATCAAGCAGGTCTATCTCACCTCCGGCGAATCCGACCTCCTGGTCATGCTCGAAACGCCGAACGGCGACAATGTCGCCAAGTTCGCGCTGGCGCTCGGCATGCTGGGCAACGTGCACACCCGCACCGCGCGCGCCTGGCCGGCGGAGGAGTTCATGAAGCTGGTCGCCGATCTGCCGTAACGCGGCCACGGCATCGCAACCGGGTCTATGGCGGCGCCCGCCGCGCGCGGGCGCCGACCAACGGCGCATTGACGCGCGCGCGTTCATCTGTCATGCGCAACGCCCGTTCGTTTGCCAGCAAAGTCCGCAATGCCCAGAAGACCGTTCCGCGTCGGCCGCTCAAATACCGGCCTCGGCCTGTTCGCCACCCGGCCGATCCGCAAGCGCACCCGGATCGCCGAATACAAGGGCCGGAAGGTGAACACCAAGGAAGCCAACAGACTCGAGGCGCGCGGCAACCTTTACCTTTACGAAATCAACAGCCGCTGGACGATCGACGGCACGCCGCGCAGCAATATCGCGCGCTACTTTAACCATTCCTGCAATCCCAACGCAGAAGTATACGACGTCAAGCACCGGGTGTTTATCCGGACGCTGCGCAATATCAAGCCGGGCGAGGAGATCACCTACAACTACGGCGTCGATTACCTCAAGAACGTGATCGGGCGCTCGAACTGCAAATGCGGCCGCTGCCGAAGGCGGCGCGCGCGCAAGGCGCGCGAACGGCGCGCGCTGGACAAGCGGCGGCAGGCGCGGCTGGCCCGCAAGCGGCGGCTATAGGCCTCAGCGGCAAGCAAAGCCGCCATTCCCTTTTGCCCCTGCCCCACGGCAGCTTGCCATGCTAGGCGGATCATCCCGTCCCGCCACCAGAGGCTTAACCCCCGGTGACCTCCGAGCGCCTCGACCAGCGCCTGCCCGCCGCGCGCATCGACCGCGTGCCGCGCGGCATCCTCTACATGATTGCCGCCACCGTGATGTTCGCGGTCTCCAGCGCGCTGGCGAAATGGCAGGTTGTGACTTATTCGTTCGCCGAGGTGCTGTTCTTCCGCGCCGTCGTCTCGCTCGTCGTCTGCGCCGCGCTGATCCTGCCGCGCACCGGCCTCCTGGTATTCCGCACCGCGCGCCTGCGCGATCACCTCGGCCGCAGCGGCACGCAGGCGGTGGCGCAGAGCCTGATCATCATCGCCTTCTCGCTGATGCCGCTCGCCGGCGCCGTCGCCATCAATTTCGCTTCGCCGCTGTTCGCCACGCTGTTCGCCGCGATCTGGCTCAAGGAAAAGGTCGGTCTCGCGCGCGGCGGCGCGTTGATCGCCGGCTTCCTCGGCGTGCTGCTGGTGGCGGCGCCCGGCGCCGACAGCTTCCGCATCGGCGCGCTGTTCGCGCTCGGCAATGCCGTGCTGTTCGGCAGCGTCACCGCGGCGGTGCGCGGCATGACCACGACCGAGTCGGCGGAAACGCTCACCATGTACCAGATGGTGTTCCTCACCGCGTTCTTCGCCGTCGCCATGCCGATCTTCGGCTTCAGCTGGCCGACCGGCCTCGATCTCACCGTCATGCTGGTGAACGGGCTGTTCAACGCGCTGGGGCAATACTGGTGGACGCGCTCGCTGTCGTTCGCGCCGCCCGCGGCGGTCGGGCCGTTCTATTATTTCTCGCTGGTGTGGGCGATCGGGCTCGGTTTCCTGTTCTGGGGCGATATCCCGACGCTGGCTTTGCTCGCCGGCTCGGCGATCGTGGTCGGCTCCGGGCTGTTCCTGCTCTGGCACGAAAGCGGCCGCAAGCCGCTGCCGGCGGACTAAGACAATTGCAATCGCGGTTGCGATGCGCCAAAGATCGCCGCAACAAAATTCAAGGGAGGATGAACCGATGAGCCTGAAGATCCGCCGCGTCGTCACCGGCCACGACGATCAGGGCCGCGCCAAGGTGCTGATCGACGAGCAGGTCAGCAACGTGACCTCGACCCGGCCGGGCGCCTATGCATCGGTGATCTGGTCGAGCGTCGGCTTCCCGGTGAACAATGACGGCGACCACGATCCCTCGCGCAAGGAAATCGCCACCACCATCGACAACGGCACGGTGTTCCGCATCGTCAGCTTCGGGCCCGGCGTCTCACCGCGCAACCACCGCACCGATTCGATCGATTACGCGGTGGTGATCTCCGGCGAGATCGACATGGAGCTCGACGTCGGCAGCGTGCACCTGAAGGCCGGCGACGTGCTGGTGCAGCGCGGCACCACCCACAACTGGGTGAACAAGGGCAGCGCGCCTTGCGTGATGGCGTTCACGCTGGTGGCGTCGAAGCCGGTGACCGCGGGCGGCAAGACGCTCAACGCGCAGGGATAAAGTTTTATCCCTCCCCGCTTCGCGGGGAGGGTGCCGCCGAAGGCGGCGGGTGGGGCACGGGTTGTTGCGTCATTGAGAGCAAACCCCACCCGGCTCGCGGAGCCTGTCATCGGGCCGCGCTTCGCGCGGACCCGTTGGCTCGCCACCCTCCCCTTTCAGGGGAGGGATAAGCAGATTCACTCGTCCAATTCCGGATAATGCCGGAAAATTCCCGACTCGTTGAACGGCAGGCGGCGCGCTGAGGCCAAATAGGCCTTGATGCGCGGCCGCGCGGCGACCCGGTCGCGCAGCGCGACCACGCGCGGCGTCTTGCGCTCGATGCGCGTCATCGCCTT
>Ga0097691_1000957_pt1 | contig 22816 bp, 22 predicted proteins | sample NGESurdeep072012_8_FD_72858 | JGI IMG/M metagenome (GOLD analysis project Ga0097691, IMG submission 72858) | Arctic peat soil microbial communities from Barrow, Alaska - NGEE Surface sample 210-1 deep-072012 | ecosystem: Environmental > Terrestrial > Soil > Wetlands > Peat ... | reverse complement strand
GGCTCGAGGCGGTCACTAAGACGGTCTACGAGCAGGTGGACAAGACCGGCGGACGCAAGTCGTAACGACGGCGGGCGTCAGTCGACATCCTTGCGTGGATCGTAGGGCTTCTGCTCGCGCCACTTGCGCATCAGCTCCTGGAGCTCGTCGTCGGAGCGTTCGGGCAGCACGATGCACACGGTGGCGAGCAGATCGCCGGAGCCGCTCTTGACGCCGCCTTTGGCCTTGAGGCCCTTGCCCTTGAGACGGAAGGTGCGGCCGGAATCGGTGCCCGCGGGAATCGCCAATTCCACCGCGCCATCGAGCGTCGGCACTCGCACCTTGCCGCCGAGTACCGCTTCGTAAAGCGTGATCGGCAGCTCGAGCCGCAAATCCGCGCCGTCCGGCGTGAACACCGGATGCGGCGCGACATTGACGGTGATCAGCGCATCACCGGCCTTGGCCGTAGCGCTCGGCCAACCCTGGCCTTTGAGCCGGATCTGCTGGCCGGTCGTAAGCCCGGCGGGAATCGTCACCTCGACGTCCTTGCCGGTCGGAAGATGCACGCGCGCCTTAGTGCCTTTGGCCGCTTCGGGAAGCGTGATGGTCAGGCTCGCCTGCAGGTCCTGGCCGGTGGTAGCTGCGCCGAAATTCTCCGGCTCGAACTGCGTGCGCGCGCCGCCGCGCGTCGCGTTGCCGAACATGCCGCGCAGGATGTCCTCGAAGCCGCCGCCACCGCCGGCACCGGGACCAGCACCGCCCCGGCGCTGGAAGCCATCGGCACCGAAGCTGAAATTTTCGAATTGGCTGCCGCCATGACCGAAACCGCCGCCGCCCGGCTGCGCCCCTTCGAAGCCGTGGAAGCGCGGCTTGCCCTCGGCATCGATTTCGCCGCGGTCGAACGCCTTGCGCTTCTCGTCGTCGCCAGCGATCTCATAGGCGGCATTGAGCTCGGCGAAGCGCGAGGCCGCCTTCGGATCGTGCTTGTTGGCGTCGGGATGCAGCTTCTTGGCGAGGCGCCGGTAGGCGCTCTTGATCTCAGCCTCGCTCGCACCCTTTGAAACCCCCAAAATTTCGTAGGGGTCGCGCATTCGTGCAATCTCCGTGAAAAGTCCCCTGCCGGCCGGTGGAATGCCGGCGACTCAATGCTCAATGTGGGGTTCCCACGGCCTGGATGCAACGCGGTCGGGGCCGTCGGGAATGTTTACGACCGCTTCCAGGGCTTGAGCGTGCGCACTTCCCAGGCGCCCTTCCGCTGCTTGCAGGCTTCGCCTTGCAGCCAGGCCTGCGAGCTGCCGTTCACATAGCTCGCCAGGAAATCACGGCAGGTCTGGCCGTCCTGGGTATAGGCCGATGCGATCGCGGTTACCGTGCCGCGCGCGCCGCTGCGCGGATTTTCCCACGGGACGCTGGCGTCCTTAGCCCTGCGGCTGAGCACCTCGCTAACGGCGACGCGCGCAAAGGCGAGATCGGCGTCGGGCGGCAGATTGCTCACCTGCTTGGTGCCGGGTGGCGGCGTGATCGATGCGGTCTGGTCGGACTTGTCGCCGCCGCCGAACACCGTGTCGAACTGGCCGGACATGCTGCAGCCGCCGCCGGCGAGCGCCAGCGCCGCGGCCACGGCTAAGCCGCGCCATAGGCGCGAGCGCCCACATCCACTATAAAGGCGCCGATGAAAATCACGGGTCTCGGGACCAACCACGCAAGCACTCCAAAGATGTCCGATACGACTCCGATTGAACACCCAAGTTGGTTAACGAGTGGTGATTTCACCGCCGCGGACGAGCCATTGGGGCTGTTTGCCGCCTGGCTCAAGGACGCGACCACCTCGGAACCGCGCGACCCGACCGCTATGACGCTCGCCACCGTCGACGCCGACGGTCTGCCGAACGCCCGAATGGTGCTGCTGAAGGGCACGGATGAACGGGGATTCGTCTTCTACACCAACATGGACAGCCAAAAGGGACGGGAATTGGACGCCCATCCCAAGGCGGCCCTGGTGTTTCACTGGAAGTCACTGAACCGGCAGGTGCGCGTGCGCGGGGCGGTGGAGCGCGTCAGCGATGCCGAGGCCGACGCCTATTTCGCCACCCGCCCGAAACAGGCGCAGATCGGCGCCTGGGCGAGCAAGCAGTCAGCGCCGCTGGAACGCCGGCTCGCCTTCGAGAAGGCGGTGGCGCGCTATGCCGTCAAATACGCCATCAGCGAGGTGCCGCGGCCGCCCTACTGGTCGGGCTACCGCATCGTGCCACTGCGCATCGAGTTCTGGCACGACCGGCCGTTCCGCCTGCACGACCGCATCGAATTCCAGCGCGAGAGCCTCAGCGCACCGTGGAGCAAGACGCGGCTGTATCCGTGAGCTAGCATGCGCATGATCCGGAAAAGTGGGAACCGGTTTTCGGACAAGATCATGCGCAATCCCTAAACCAAGGACGCTATGCCGAACCCGCCATCGAACCAGCCGCGCCGCACGCTGCTCCTGACCGGGGCCAGCCGCGGCATCGGCCACGCGACGGTCAAGCGTTTCTCGGCCGCCGGCTGGCGCGTGATCACCTGCTCGCGCCATGGGTTTCCGGAGAACTGCCCGTGGGAGGCCGGACCCGAGGATCACATCCAGGTCGATCTCGCGGATGAAGGCAACACCAACGAGGCAATTGAAGAAATCAAGCGGCGGCTCGACAACCAAGAACTGCACGCGCTGGTCAACAATGCGGCGATCTCGCCCAAGGCGGCGGACGGCAAGCGGCTCGGCTCGCTCGACACCACCACCGATGTGTGGCGGCAGGTGTTCCGGGTGAATTTCTTCGCGCCGATCATGCTGGCGCGCGGGCTGATGGAGGAACTACGGGCTGCCAAGGGCTCGGTGGTGAACGTGACCTCGATCGCCGGCTCGCGCGTGCACCCGTTCGCCGGCGCGGCCTATGCCACCTCGAAAGCCGCGCTGGCCTCGCTCACCCGCGAGATGGCGTCCGACTTCGGCCGGCTCGGCATCCGCGTCAACGCGATCGCGCCGGGCGAGATCGACACCGCGATCCTGTCGCCCGGCACCGACAAAATCGTCGAGCAGATTCCGCTGCAACGCCTCGGCACGCCCGATGAGGTGGCCAAGATCATCTACGTGCTGTGCACGGAAACGAGTTCTTACGTGAACGGCGCCGAGATCCACATCAACGGCGGACAGCACGTGTGAGCCTCTCCGCTGTCATTGCCGGGCTTGACCCGGCAATCCATGAGGCCATTCGGCAAAGACGGACTTACGTAAGGCTTTCATCTGCGGCGTCTCATCATGGATGCCCGGGTCAAGCCCGGGCATGACGCTGAGTTTTTTGCCCGCGCAATTCTTCCACCGATTCAATTTTCAAACAGCCAAGTTTCAATCAAGCAAGCGTCATCGCCCGTATTCTTAGCGGCGCCGGGTACGGCGTCTTCCCTTTTCTCCCCCTCGCGCAAAAGCCGAGGGGATGGAGCACCGAGCGGCGCATCCATTCCTTATGTGCGCGCACCGTTGCCAGTGCGCAGCGCCTCTCGGCGCTCCATCACGGCGTTTATTTCGGCCCGGGGCCGCGCTTTCGAACTGGCCTAAGCCAGCATGTCAGCGAGCTCCTCGCACCCGAGTCGTCATGCCCGGGGAGCGGGGTCCCGGCGCCGCCCGGGGCGCGTGGGTTACGTTTCCCCACGCCCGCAGGCGCCGCTCCCGGCTCCATCCTCGAAACGTCTCGCGAAGACGCCCTCGTTTGAGCCGGGATGATGTTAGGATTATAGTCTGTTAGGAATTAAGTCAAGAAATATTTTTGGCAACGGCGCCGCGATTCACAGCAAGGGCGGGCAACACGTCTAAGCCAAGACGCGCTTAGCCTACAGCCACTTCTTCCACTTGAAGAACAGCAGCGGCCCGACCGCCGCTGCCACCATCACCAACAGCGCGAACGGGTACCCGAGCTGCCAGTCGAGCTCGATCATGTTGTGATGGAAATTCATCCCATAGATCGAGGCCACCAGCGTCGGCGGCATGAACACCACCGCCGCGATCGAGAAAATCTTGATGATGTCGTTCTGCTGGATGCTGACGATGCCGAGCAGTGCGTCGAGCAGAAACATGACCTTGTTGGACAGATAGGTGGCGTGGTCCGACAACGAAATCACGTCGCGCTGCATCGATAGCAGTTGCGCGCGCATGTCCTTGCCCCACTTCATGGCTTCGGCTTCGTTGGCCAGGAACGACAGCAGGCGGCCGATCGAGACCAGGCTCTCGCGCACCTTGGAGGTGAGATCGCCCTTGCGCCCGAGCGCCTTGAGCACGTCCTTGTACGACGGCGCTTGCGCTTCCTCGTCCGGTTCGAAAATCGAATGCGAGACCTGATCGACCTCGGCACCGATGCGCTCCTGGATGTCGGCGGAGCGATCGATCACCGCGTCGAGCAGATCCATCAGCACCAACTCGCCCGACACCTTGGCTGGGCACGCGCGCGCTAGTTTGTGCTCGACGATGGCGAACGGGCGCGGATCGTCATAGCGCACGGTGCACAGACGGTGGTTCGAGAGAATAAAGGTGACCGGGGTGGTTTTCGGCGTCGCAGTGTCCGACGCACACATCAGCGTCGCCGTCATGTAGCGCGCGCCGTTCTCAATATAGAGCCGGCTGGAGACCTCGATCTCCTGCATTTCCTCGCGCGTCGGCACCGCGATGCCGAGCAGCTGTTCGACCAGCTTGTCTTCCTGCACGGTCGGCGTGATCAGATCGATCCATACCGCCGCCTCCGACGCGGCTGCGCCGGGTGCGAGCGCAATTCGCTCGAGCGTATTGCCACGCGGAACGTAGACCGAGAGCATGCAGTCACACTATTTCTTGCGCATGCTTATCCGACCTTTCTTCGCCCGCCGAAGCGGGCTTCGCGAAGGCGGGAAACCGGGCGGGATCATGCGCCGGTCGGGTCGTCTCTCATGACCCGATCACGCGGCTTCACGCAAGACATAAATGCCTGGCCCGCGCGGCCATGTGGGCGGCCGCACGCGTCGTCGTGTCGATGTTATGTCGATGATGAGTAGCGCGCGCCGGTCCGCGTCACACCCGGCCGGCGAGGTTAAAGTCCGATCGGGTCTGATTGAATCAGAGGCGGACCCTAACATTTTGCTTACGCATGATCTTTTCCGAAAACCGGTTGCCAGTTTTCGGGATCATGCGCTAGCCGCTCAGTCGCGGTCGTAGGAGGTGTAGTGGCTTTCGGTCGTGTTGTGCTGCTCGCCCTGATGGCGCAATGCCGCGACGACCGCGGAAATCCCGATCTTGCCGTAGCGGCTGTCGAGGTCGGTATATTGGCGCCGGGAATCTTGGCTCTGCTCCGTTGCCTTCGATGCGTTCATGATTGCTCTCCGATCCGTCCTTGGGGTGTCCTCGACACTGAATATGGTCAATGACTGGGGCAGAATTGCGCGGCAATTCGTGTCCTATCGAGGCCATTTGACGAAAACTGCCGGTATTCGCGTCAATTTCAATAATATAGCGGCAGTCATGGTAAACCCGGTCTTAAGATATTGCGGGCAATGTCAATTTTGCGGCCGGCCGGTCGGGTTGCCGGACGCCGGGGACGCCTAAAGTCGAGTGCGGCATTCCTGCCACAGGTCCACAGCAAGCTGCCTGTGGGTAGGCCGGAAACCATAGCAATCGCGGGATTTCTCCGGTTAATAACGGTCTTAAGAATTTTGCGAATCTTGGGTTGCGGGCGCTGCGCCGGGGCGACCGGAATAGAGGAAGAATAATGGCGGCACGGGGGTTGTTGGCGGTCCTGTTTGGAGCCGGAATCGTGCTGGGCGGCTGTATGCAGTCCACAATCGAGCCGGCGTCAGATGCAAATCTGAGCGTGCGCGATAAGAAGTTGCTGGCGGCGGCGCCGTATGAAAAGGCGACGATCCCCGAGCCGTATCGGCGCCACCTCGTCCAGTATCACCGCAAGGAATTGCCCGGAACGATCGTGATCGATTCCGATGCGCGATATCTTTTTTACGTGCTGCCCGATGGCAAGGCGATCCGCTACGGCGTCACCGTCGGCGAGGAAGCGCTGGCATGGTCGGGCGTGGCCAAGGTCGGACGCATGACCGAATGGCCGACCTGGACACCGACCGCTGAGATCAAGAAGCGCATGGACGTGCCGAACTTCGTTGGTTCCGGACCGCAAAATCCGATGGGCGCGCGCGCCCTGTATCTGTTCGAGGGCAATAAGGACACGCTCTACCGCATCCACGGCACCAACCAGCCGGAATATATCGGCCAGGCGATTTCCTCGGGCTGCATCCGCTTGACCAACGAGGACGTCATCGACCTCTACAAGCGGGTCAAGCCGGGCGCCATCGTGGTGGTGCTGGCACCGAACCAGGGCGACTCGCCGCTCAATCCAAGGGTGGCCTCGTCGAGCGGCAATCCGTTCCAGTAAGCGGATCGGGTTTCATTGAAGCGGCGCCCCGGCGACAAGCCTCGGCGCCGTTTTCGTTTCATCCAGAACGTCATTCCGCGGCGCACGCGTGAGCGTGCGAACCCGGAATGACGAACTAGGCACCAAGCATCACGCGCACGATCTCCGGCGGCACGCCGAGGCGCAACGGCACCTTGCTGGTGCCGAGCCCGCCGGACACGATCAGTGGCGGCCCTGCTCGACGATATGGCCATAGGCGAAGCGCGCGCCATAGGCCGACGGCGCCCATACCGGCGGCATGAACGGCAGCCGAATCTGTCCGCCATGGGTATGGCCGGCAAGGGTCAGGGCGACGCGGGGCGGCACCTGGGTGAAAATATCCGGCTCGTGCGCCAGCAGGATCACCGGATCGTCGCTGCGCACGCGGGCGAGCGTGCCAGGCAGGTCGTCGACGCCCTCGAATTGATTGGGGCCGATCCAATAAGCGAGTTGATCGCCGAGCCCGGCCAGCCAGAACTTAGCGCCCGGCTCGCCCAGCAGCACGGCGTCGTTTTCCAGGACCGGTATGCGCACCGCTTGCAGCGCGCGCCGCACCCCGGCGATGTCGTACCACCAGTCGTGATTGCCGAGGATCGCGTAGACGCCGAGCGGCGCCTTGAGGCGGGCAAGCTCGGCCGCCCAGGCATCGTGCGGCACCCGTTCGGTGACAAAGCGATGGGTGGCGAAATAGTCGCCCAGGATCACCACCAGATCGGAGCCGAGCGCTATGCCGGCATCGACCACCTGGCGCACGCGCTCGATCCCCATGTTGGGGCCGCCGGCATGCAGGTCGGCGATCACGGTAATGCTGAGCCGCTGGCGCTCCGGCCAGTTCCGCGGCACCGGCCGGTAATCGGTGATCTCCAAGCCATTGGCCGCTTCCATGGCGGCATAGGCGGCGGTGCTGGGCATGACCAGGCCGGCAATACCGGCCAGTCCGAGCCCGCTCTTGAGCAGGCCGCGGCGGGTCAGCCCGGCGGCTGCGGCAGCGGTCTAACGAAAGTGCTGGGGGCGTCGATGGTCATGGGGAATTTGCTACCCGGGAACCATGAACGGATGGTGGATTTCATAGCTTTTGCTTAACGGCCGCGTCCGGGATCGGCGGCCGGGGAGTCGGCAGCGGCACGCTGGCGATCTCGGCTTCCGGCTTCGGCGGCTTGCGCACGACCCACTGGCAGATGCGATAGCCATTGTGGCGCGCGGCGAGATCGAGATGGATATGGGCTTCGTGATAGCCGTCGGAGCCGGGACCAAGCACGGTGGTGAACCGTGCACAGGCGCTCTTGCGCAGGTCCTCGCGCAAATCCTTGGGCGCAGTCATATCGGTCAGACCAAGCACGCGGCTGTCGGCGAGCGTGAACGCGCGCAGGTCGACGGCGTTGCCCTTGCCGTGCTCGCTGAGCTTGGCGCCGTTGACCCGGTTGCGGCCGCGGCAATCGAAGTCGTCGTAGGTCTCGACGCTGCGCAAGGCCGTCCCGGCCGTGCTGAGGCGCGGCGCCGCCTCGTCGCGCACCCACGCCGCCAGCGACTCCGCCATGGCGCAACGCAGATAGGGCGCGGGTTTGATATCGATGCGCTTGTTATCGGGCAGCAGCACCGCATCCACGCGCACCATGTCGCCGCCGCCGCAGGCGCCAGGCCCGATCAGCCGCGGCATCGGCGCGACGGCGGCGATCTTCTCCAGCCGCAGACGGCAATCGGAGGGTGCGCTGGTGACGTCGGCGGAGTTGAAATCGGGGCCGGCCGCCTCGCGGAAGGAGTGCGGCTCGGCCCAGGCCGGCGGCGGGCTTGGCCGCGGACGCGGCAGCGGCACCTCCTCGGCGGCGGCGATACCGCTGCAAGCGCCCGCCAGCCATAGGATTGCGATCAGCCCCCTCATTGAGGCGATATCGGGCATGATTGCGGTATTTCTGCGGGTCGCGGGATTCGGATCACGAAACCGTTGCGCCGCCGCGCCCGGCCGTTAACCTCGGCTTTGGCCGGCGTGGGGCGCCGGTCCAATAGCTTCTGAGCGCATGATCCCGAAAAGTGGCTACCGGTTTTCGGACAAGATCATACGCCCGTAATAGCAGGAGGGGATTGCCATGCTGGGCCTGATGCAGGATTGGCCGCTGCTGCTCCATCGCATCATCGACCATGCCGCCACCTTTCACGGCGAGCGCAAGGTCATTACCCGTTCGGTCGAAGGCCCGATCGTCGAGACCAATTACAAAGAAATCCGCGCCCGCGCGCTCAAGGTGGCGCAGCGGCTCGACCGCGACGGCATCAAGCTCGGCGACCGGGTGGCGACGCTGGCCTGGAATACCTGGCGGCACCTGGAAGCCTGGTACGGCATCGTCGGCATCGGCGCGATCTATCACACCGTCAACCCGCGGCTGTTCCCGGACCAGATCGTCTGGATCGTCAACCATGCCGAAGACCGCGTGCTGATCACCGATCTCACCTTCGTGCCGCTGCTGGAGAAGATCGCCGACCAGCTTCCCACCATCGAGCGCTACATTATCCTCACCGATGCCGCGCATATGCCGAAGACCACGCTGAAGAACGCAGTCGCCTACGAAGACTGGATCGGCGAGGTCGACGGCGATTTCGCCTGGAGGTCGTTCGACGAGAACACCGCCGCCGGCATGTGCTACACCTCGGGCACCACCGGACATCCGAAGGGCGTGCTGTATTCGCACCGCTCCAACGTGCTGCACGCCTTCATCGCGGCGCTGCCGGATTCCAAAGGCATCTGCTCGCGCGACGTGGTGATGCCGGTGGTGCCGATGTTTCATGCCAATTGCTGGTCGCTCGCCTTCTCCACGCCGATGGTCGGCGCCACGCTGGTGATGCCCGGGCCTAAGATGGACGGCGCCTCGATCTACGAGCTGCTCGATACCTACAAAGTCACATTCACCGCCGCGGTGCCGACGGTGTGGCTGATGCTGTTGCATGATCTGGAAAAGACCGGCGGCAAGCTGCCGCACTTGAAGCGCGTGGTGATCGGCGGCTCGGCCTGCCCGCGCGCCATGACCAAGACCTTCCAGGACGTCTACGGCGTCGAGGTAGTGCATGCCTGGGGCATGACTGAGATGAGCCCGCTCGGCTCGCTCTGCACCATGAAGCCGGAATATGCCGGCTTGACCGGCGAGGCGCGGCTCGACGTGCAGATGAAGCAAGGCCATCCGCCGTTCGGCGTGGACATGAAAATCACCGACGACAACGGCCGCGCATTGCCATGGGACGGCAAGACCTTCGGCCGCCTGAAGGTGCGCGGCCCGGCGGTGGCGAAGAGCTATTACAAGGGCGAAGGGACTGAGGTGTTCGAGGCGGACGGCTGGTTCGACACCGGCGACGTCGCCACCATGGACCGCTACGGCTACATGCAGATCACCGACCGCGCCAAGGATGTGATCAAGTCCGGCGGCGAATGGATTTCCACCATCGACCTGGAGAACCTGGCGGTCGGCCACCCCAAGGTGGCGGAAGCCGCAGCCATCGGCGTCGCGCATCCGAAATGGGACGAGCGTCCGCTGCTGGTGATCGTGCTCAAGAAGGGCGAGACGGCAACCAAGGAAGACATCCTCGGCTTCATGCAGGGCAAGGTCGCCAAGTGGTGGATGCCGGACGACGTGGTGTTCGTGGACGAAATTCCGCATACCGCCACGGGGAAAATTCAGAAGATCACCTTGCGGCAGCGGTTTAAGGATTACGTACTGCCGAGCGTGCAAGCGGCGGAGTGAGTCCGGCAGTGGACACCGGGAATAACAGCGGCAACGAAGGGGTTAGTCCTAGCTGTTGAACGCTCTTAACGTGTCGCCAACTGAAATTGATCCGACACCATACCGGAGGCATCGATGCGCAAAATGATTCTGGGAGCAACTGTGATTGTCGGTATTGCCGCTTCGGCGTTGTTCGCGACGAGCAACGCTCACGCCGATCCTTATAAATGGTGCGCCGTGCTCAACATGGGCGACGCCGCCTACAATTGCGGCTTCGTCACCCTCGAGCAATGTCGCGCGACCGTCAGCGGCGTCGGCGGCTTCTGTGAACTCAACCAGTTCTACAATGAGCCTGGCAGAAAGCCCGCAAAGACCGCACGCACGCGCCGTCCGGATTGACGGCGGAACCGCCTTTCAGTTTCGCACTGTACGTCCTCGCCCGCCGCGGTCTTTCGACGGCGATGCCGAGCGCGGCTCGATCAAACGGCCGCTCTATTCGATTTTCGGCGATATGAACCAGCGAGGTTCGCTGGCGCCCGAAATAACCAAGACGCATCCGAATGGATAATGCGGCAGCTCGCAGAACGGCCGCGGCGGCACCTGATCCGTTGTCGACGATCCAAAGTTGTTCGAGAGCATGACGGCCTGCTGAAATGGCAGACGGCTCCGGTGCCGCCGCAATAGCGCCGAGGAACCCTCGCCGCGGCCTGGCGTTCTCCCTTGCACGCGCCGGGTGGCAACCGGCCGCAATGGGGAAGACGGACGCAGTTGATTTTGCCGGTTTCTGACTGCGGCAGCAACGCATCGGTACGCGTAGCGTCTAACCTGTTCCCGGCGCGTGCACCGAATTATTTCTTCTTCAAAAACGCCGCGCAAAACGCCGCGTCGAATTCCCGGTAGTCGTTGGTGATCTCGGCGCCCTTAGCGATGTCGCGGCGGGCGATGCTGTAGCCGTTTCGCCAAAAAGTGTTGGCATCCTCCGAATGGTTGATGTGGCGATCGTGGTCGACGGTGAGAAGTATTTCGCCATCGACCCGATAGCCGTGAAACTTGATGAAATCTCTCGCGGCTTTCGGCAGTTTGGCAAATTGCTTGGGAGAGTAAGCGCGGTCGAAGCCTTCGACGAAGCGCCAGATTTTTTTGCCCTTGCGGATGAATTCGCCGGCAAAAAGGCCAAGGCCGTGAATCTCGCTTTTATCAAGATAGGTTTTGACAAGCACCATGAGGCACTTTCGCGCGGCAGGAACCGAACCTGCGCCACTGCGTTTCCTTCAGCACGCGCCGGGTGGCAACCGGCCGTAATGGGGAAGACGGACGCAGTTGATTTTGCCGGTTTCTGACTGCGACAGCAACGCATCGGTACGCGTGGCGTCTAACCCGTTCCCGGCGCGTGCGCACGACAGCGACCCAGCTCGTTTCACTCGCCACCCTCCCCACGCTTCGCGGGGGAGGGATAAAGCGGTGATTGCCTCGCCCGCCCCTTCCCTTTATCCCTGCGCCATGACCAGCCTTGAGGCACAAGGAACCGCGGCGAGCGGCGGCATACGGTTTCTCGGGGCTCGCCGGGCCTATTGGCGGCTGCTCATGCGTGGCGCCGCGCTGCTGATGGTCACGCTCGGCATCTACCGCTTCTGGCTCGCCACCGACGTGCGCCGCTTCCTGTGGGCGAACACGGAGGTGGCCGGCGAGACCCTGGAATATACCGGCACGCCGCTGGAGTTGTTGCTCGGCTTCCTGATCGCGGTCGCCATTCTGATTCCGGTCTATGCCGGCTTCTTCCTGGCGGCGCTCGACCTCGGCACCATCGGGCAGTTGTCGGGGGTGATGGCGTTTGCAGCTCTCGGCGTGCTCGGCCAGTACGCGGTCTACCGCGCGCGCCGCTACCGCCTCACGCGCACGATCTATCGCGGCCTGCGCTTCCACCAGAGCGGCTCGGCCTGGCGCTACGCGCTCCGCGCGATCCTGTGGTGGAGCGCCACGGCGCTGACCTGCGGGCTTGCCTATCCGTTCCAGCTCGCAAGCCTGGAACGCTACAAGATGCGCAACACGTATTACGGCGACCTCGCCGGCAGCTTCGCAGGCTCCGGCTTTCGCTTGTTTCTGCGCGGCCTGCCGATGTGGTTCGCGGTGATCGCGCCGCTCGCGCTCACGGTTGGCGCCTTCATCGACGTGGTCGACTGGAATGCGCTCGGCGATGCGCTTAGCGCTGGCGGCGACGACGTGATGAGCCGCATCGAGGGCAGCAACCCGGCCTTGGCGAGCGTGCTTGTGTTCGCCATGCTGATGGCGGGCGTCGCCGTCACCATGGCCGCCCTGCTCTATCCGGCGTTCCAGGCGCTGAGCTTACGCTGGTGGTCGTCGGGCCTGCGGTTCGGCGACATCGAGATGCGCTCGAACTTGCGCACGCGGCATGTTTACGGCGCCTATGTCCGCTTCCTGTGGACCGCGATCCTGTTTTGCATCGTGCTGACGATTGTCGGCGTTCCGGCCTTGCTGGCGGTCGGCGCGCTGGCCGGCAACGAGCGGGCCGGCGCCGGCGGCGAAATCGCGGCGACCGGCATCCTGCTGGTCGGCTATGTGATCACGGCCCTTGGCTTCTCGACCGTCTATCGCGCGACGGTGCTGCTTTCACTTTGGCAGTTGGGCATGGAATCGCTGCAATTGTCAGGTCTTTCGGCGCTCGACCGGGTCAATACCACCGGGACGCCAAGCTCGGCACTGGGCGAAGGCCTGGCCGATGCACTCAATGTGGGTGGGTATTAGCGCATGATCCCGAAAAGTGGGAACCGGTTTTCGGATAAGATCATGCGCAAGCAAAATACTCTCTTTCCGGACGGATTCGGATCGCAGCGATGACCTTCGGCGCCGGAATTTATTTCGACGGCAGGACCAGCGCGCGCCATGACGCGACGGTGACGCTGGCCGCGTCCGGTTTGCAGATCGCCGGCCGCGATGGACGGCTGCTGGCCGAATGGCCCTATGACGAGATCGAAGGCCTCGCCGCGCCCGACGCTGTGCTCCGTCTCGGCCGCCGCGGCAGCGCGCCGCTCGAGCGCCTGGAAATTCTCGACCCGCAATTTGCCGCCGCCATCGACGTGCGCTCGAGTTACGTGGACCGTACCGGCACGCAGCAGCGCCGGCAGCGCGCCAGCGTCATCGGCTGGAGCGTGGCTGCGACCGTTTCGCTGCTGCTGGTCGCCTATTTCGGCGTGCCGGCGATTGCCGAACGGCTGGCGCCGCTGCTGCCGAGCGTGCTCGAGCGCAAGCTGGGCGATGCGGTCAACATGCAGGTACGCGGCATTCTGGACACGCGCAGCGCCGGCGCCGCCTTCGAATGCGGCACCGCCGACAGCGAGAAGCCGGGCCGCGCCGCGCTCGACAAACTGGTGCGCCGGCTGGAGACCGCGGCCGCGCTGCCGGCGCCGCTGCGCAGCTTCGTGGTGCGTCGGACCGAAGCCAATGCCATAGCGCTGCCGGGCGGCCAAGTTTATGTTTTCCGCGGCCTGATCGACAAAGCCGACAATGCCGACGAGGTCGTCGGCGTGATCGCGCACGAGATCGGCCATGTCGCGCACCGCGACGGCACCAAGGCGGTGTTGCAGGCCGGCGGGCTGTCGTTTCTGTTCGGCATGCTGCTCGGCGATTTTGTCGGCGGCGGCGCCGTCGTGGTTGCCGCCAAGACGGTGCTGCAATCGTCCTATTCGCGCGAGGCGGAAGCGGCCGCCGACGCCTATGGCGCCGAGCTGATGAACAAGGCGCACGGCAATGCGCGCGCGCTGGCCAGCATGCTCGCGAAAATTGGTGGCGCCACCGAGCCGGGCATGAAAATCCTGCTCGACCATCCGGAAACCAAAGCACGCATCGCGGCCATCAACAGAATGGCCGGCGCGCGGCCGACGTCGCCCTTTCTCGATGCGGGAGAATGGACGGCGTTGAAACGAATCTGCGCAGGGTGACGGGCATGTTGCGACGACCATCCTTTGGCGATGAGCCGGTGTCGCGGCTGGCCACCTGGTCTGGGCGGCTGGCGCTGTTTGCGCTCGCGGTCGCGGTGCTGTCGGTCATCATCCTGCGCTCCGGCCTGTTGGAGATTGTGCCGGCGCTGGCGACCTTCACCGCCGCGTTGATTTTCGCCGCGCTAGCGGTGCTGCTGGCGCTCGCATCGTTTATCGTGATCTGGCGGCAAGGCCTCGCCGGGCTCGGCTACGCGCTGCTGGCACTGTTTCTCGGCCTGCTGCTGCTCGCCTATCCGAGCTATCTCGGCTATCGCGCCAGCAAGCTGCCGGCCATTACCGACATCACCACCGACCCGGCCAATCCGCCGCGCTTCGATGTACTGGCGCGTTTGCGCCCGCGCGGGCGCACCAATTATCCCGGCGCGGCGACCGCCGAGCAACAGCGCGCGGCCTATCCTGATATCGCGCCGCTGCAACTCGCCGTGCCGCCCAAGGTCGCCTATGACGTCGTGCTGGAGCTCGCCACCAAGCGTAAATGGCTCCTGGTCGATACCCGCCCGCCGGCGGCCGGCCGCCGCGAGGGCGTGATCGAGGCGGTGGCACGCACGCCGATCATGGGCTTCCGCGACGACGTGGTGATCCGCGTGAGCCCGCTTGGGCAAGGCTCGCGCGTCGACGTGCGCTCGGCCTCGCGTTACGGCCTGCACGATTTCGGCACCAATGCCGCGCGCGTGCGCTCATTGCTCGAGGACATTGACGATGGCGTCAGCTCGGCGCCGGAGCCGCGCCCGGAGCCGGAGAAGAAGGCTCAGCCGGCGCCCAAGCGCGCGCCCGACAGGCGACGATAGAGACCGATCCATTCAGGCTAAATCGGTGGCGCCGCTAACATTTTTCTTGCGCGTGATCTTATCCGAAAACCGGTTCCCATCCCCGATCAAGTCGAGGACATGCCTTTCGGGATCACGCGCTAGCCCAAGCGATAGATGCCGTCGATCGCCGGCGGCCCGTCGGTCTCGACCACTCCGCGCGTCACCAGGTCTTCGAGGTGCGCCAGCACCGACAGGCCGGCCGCGCCGGTCAAGCGCGGATCGATGCCGATATAGATCGCACGCACGATGGTCGGAATGTCGGTCGTGCCTTTCGACAGCCGATGCAGGATCGACGCCTCGCGCGCCATGCGATGCAGGATGTAATAGTGCACGAACCGCGACGCGTCGGTGATCGCCGGTCCGTGACCGGGGAAATAGATCGCCTCGTTGCGCTTGGCGAGCTTGTTGAGCGAGGCCATGTAGTCGCTCATCGCGCCGTCGGGCGGCGCCACGATCGAGGTCGACCAAGCCATCACGTGATCGCCGACGAACAGCACGTTCTTGTCCTTGAACGCGTAGGCCATGTGGTTGGCGGTGTGGCCCGGCGTCGCCACCGCTTCGATGCTCCAGCCGTCGCCGCTCACGACCTCGCCGTCCTTGAGCGCGACATCGGGCCGGAAGTCGCGGTCGCCGCTGGAATCGAGCGGATTGTGCTCGCCGATATGCAAGGGCCGCGCGGCGCGGTGCGGGCCTTCGGCATAGACGGTGGCGCCGGTCGCCGCCTTGATGGCCGGCACCGCCGGCGAATGATCGCGATGGGTGTGGGTGACGAAGATGTGCGTCACCGTCTCGTTGCGCACGGCATCGAGCAGCGCGCCGATGTGGCGCGGATCGTCCGGGCCGGGATCGACAATGGCGACCTTGCCGCGGCCGATGATGTAGCTGATCGTGCCCTTGAAGGTGAACGGACCCGGATTGTCGGCCATGACCCGCCGCACGCCGGGCATCGGCTCGTCCACCTGGTCGGGCGCGAGATTGAGAATCTTGTCGAAGGGAATGTCGTCTGACATAGGCGGGCCAGTTAAATTATAAGGCGACTCGTCTGTTGTTGGCGCAGCCCGCGCAAGCGGCGTTCGTGCGACGGCAGATCGGACAAACGCAAAATGCCGACGCGCGCGGTTATAGCCGCGCACGGTGTGGAAGACTATCGCAATTTTCAGGCAACCGCCTCGATCCGCGGGGCTATCTCGCCGAGCATCCGCTGGATTTCCGCAGCCGGCCGGGCGTGGCTGAAGAGAAAGCCTTGGAATTCATCGCAACCTTCCGACGTCAGGCTCGCGAGTTGCTCTTCCGTCTCCACGCCCTCGGCGGTCGTCGTAATGCCCATGCTGCTGCTCAATCCGACCACGGCGCGAACGATCGCAACGCTATCTCCCCTCGTGGGCAAATCACGAATAAATGATTCGTCGATCTTGATCTTGTCGAATGGGAAACTGCGAAGATAGCCGAGCGACGAATAGCCAATGCCAAAATCATCCATCGCGATCTTAATCCCGAGACCGCGGAGTAGATGAAGAATGGCGAATGCTCCCCCATTGTCCTGCAATAGCACCAGTTCAGTGATCTCCAGCTCCAGCCGGCCCGCCGAACGACCGGATGTCGCAAGCGCGTTGATGACAGCGGCACCAAATTGCGGCTCTTGAACTGGGCTGGGGAGAGGTTCACCGCAATGGTCACGTGCTTTGGCCAGCGCGCTGCTTCGGCACAGACTTGCCGCAACACCCATTCTCCCAACGGTATGATGAGGCCGGTTTCTTCCGCGACCGGAATGAACTCGAGTGGCGCAACCATGCCGCGTTCGGGATAATGCCAACGGATGAGAGCCTCGCAGCTGGTTATTTGTCCTGACGTCGACAATGGGCTGATAGAAAAGCTCGAACTCGCCATTCACGATCGCCTTGCGAAAATTCAGTTCGAGGGTGCGGCGCGCTTGCATGCGGGCGTCCATTGCGAGCTCGAAAAAGCGCTAGGCACCTCCGCCATCGGCCGTGGCGCGGTAAAGCGCCAGGTCCGCGTTCTTCATAAGGATATCCGGCTGGCCGCCGTCGCTCGGCGTGATTGCGATACCAATACTGCTCCCACGACCACTTGATTTTTACGTAGTGAACAAAATGCATTCGCGCGGTTTCAAATTACTGCGGCGTGGTTTCCTATTACGGCATTAGCGGAACTCCGGCTCCGGGATCGCACTAGCGAACGAGCAGGACCCCATTCGCGGCCTGGTTAAAGTCGTCGAAAAAATTGTAGCGGCCGGGCGACAACGGCCGCAGCCGGATGATGCCCTCGCTGTTTGCCGTCACGACTTTCTCCACCCGCAGGCTCACGCTCTCGAATTCCATCGGCGTCGGATCGAGGTTCTTCACGCGCAGAATAATCGGCACGTTGGCCGGCGCCTGTACTTCCGCCGGCTGAAAGCGATGATTCTTGACGGTTACGCTGACGCTCGCCGTTTGCTGCGCGTGCGCCTGCGGACCGGCTGCTATCAGCGCGCCGGCGAGCAAGAGCATTGTCATTGCGATCCTGGCGTTCAGCCACCTCATGACGGCTCCTTAAAATTCGACTGCCACTTTCAATTTCGCGCGCTGGCGCGAAAATTCGGCGAGATTGAACGAAACGTCCGGATTGTCGACTTCGCGGCCCCACACCTGCGTATTCCAGGCCGCGGTCATAAATATCTTGGGCGTGATCTGCACATAGATCGTGGGTCCGACGTAAACCGCGTCGCCGGTAAACGTATTCATCCAGCTGCCGTCGTAATGGCGCAGATACCAGACCTCCGCGCCGATGAACACGGACGGAATAATCCGGTAAGCCAGCGCGCCGGAAACCCCGCCGGTCGATTCCTTCGCCCAGCCGGCGAGGCCGGCCGGATCGCGTGTGGCTTCCGGCTCGTAGAGAAGATTGGAGCCGAGATACAGCCGGTTCTTGATCAGCTCCAGATCGGTATTGACCTTGAGTTCCAATCCGAAGTTCTTCACGCGCTCGCCGCTTGTTTCATCGATGCGGTGCCACTCCGGTTCGGCTGAAAGTGTAATGGCCAGCGGCGAGGACGGCCCGCGGTCGAGCAACAGGTATCTGATCTCGCCGAACAAGCCGCTGAATGCAGCCTGCTTGCGGTCGTCCAGATCGGTCACGCCCTTGATGTTGTGCCAGGCCACCATCGGACCGAGCTCGAACTGGACATATTGGTTGGGTGTGAACTCGTATTCGAGCTTGGTCTCGCCGGCCCCGTAGCGCCCGTCGCGCTTGCCGAAGCGCGCGACCGTTTCAGGCGAGAATTCGCGCTCGCCTTCCAGGCCTATCCCTGATCCCTCGGTGAAGCCGAACACATATTTCGTTTCGACGTCGCGATAGACGATCGGATTATCCTGCGCGCGGGCGACGAAACCAGTTGCAATGAAAAAACACGCGGCCATCACAGGCGCGCGCGCGTGCCAACCGATACGCATTTAATTTTTCCTCATACGCCGAGTTCAAGGCTCGGCAATCAGGCCGCGACCACACACGATGCATGGCGCGAATTCACTTCAAATATTTTTCGTACGGATGTCAATTGCCGCAGCAAACATTAGAGCAATTCTAGTTCGGAGCTGTTCTAATTCGAATGTGCGTGTTCTCGCGCACGCATGACAAAGCGGCCTCACATCGAACCGCGATTTGGAAACCGACGTTGGTCTTACTCGGCCGTCACGCCGGTCTCCTTGATGATGCGTAGATACTTGTTGCTTTCCGCATCCACGAAGGCGCGGAACTGATCGACCGACATCGCCTCGACGTCGGCGCCGGCCTCCACCAGCCTCTGCCTGGTATCGGGGTCATTGAGAACCTTGTTGATCTCGCTATTGAGTTTCGCGACGATGTCCGCCGGCGTTCCGTGCGGCGCAAAAATTCCCTGCCACAGCGTAAAGGCGAAATCCTTGAAGCCGGCGGTCTCGGCGACGGCCGGCACATCCGGCGCGATCCCTGAGCGCTTGGCCGACGACACGCCGAGCACCTTCACCAGACCGGATTTCAGCAGCGGCATCGCCGCCGGCATGCCCGGGAAGTAAAGGTCGACATGGCCGCCGATGAGATCGTTCAACGCCGGCCCCGCGCCCTTGTACGGCACGTGCGTGAGATTGGCCTTGGTCTTGGCCTTGAGCAATTCGCCGGCGAAATGTCCCGGCGTGCCGGTGCCTGCCGATGCGAATGTCAGCTTGCTGGTGCGCAAGGCCGCCAAAAATTCAGCCATGGTTGAATACGGCGCCTTGGCGGGAACCACGAGCGCGAGCGGGACGACGGCAAGCAGGGCCACCGGCTGCAGATCCTTGTCCGGATCGTAGTTGAGGCCCTTGAGCCAGTGCTGGTTGATCGCCACTTCCGCGGTCTGGCCAACGAGAAGCGTCAGGCCGTCGGGCGCCGCGGTGACGACGCTGCGCGCGCCGATGGCGCCGCTGGCGCCGGCGCGATTTTCCACCACGACCGACTGCCCGAGCGCGATCGAAAGCTTGGGCGCGACAATGCGCGCCACCACATCGCCGGTGCCGCCGGCCGCATAAGCGACCACCAGATGAACGGGTCCGCTCGGATAGGTCTGCGCCCAAGCCGGAAGCGCCACAACAGAAAGCCCAGCCGCCAGGGCCATTGCGCAAAGTTTTCGCGACATCGTTAGCAACATGATCGTTCTCCCGATTATCGATTTTCGGTTCGTCGTTGTTCTAATGGATTTCCGGCTCCGGGATCGCCCCGAGCGGGCCTAAGAAATCGAAATCGCAGCCCTCGTCGGCCTGCCCGATATGCTCGGAATAAAGCGCGCCGTAGCCGCGCGGATAACGCGGCGCCGGCTGCCGCCAGACGGCGCGGCGGCGGCCAAGCTCTTCCTCGCTCACATGCAGATGGATGCGGCGTGCGGCCACGTCGACCTCGATCTCGTCGCCGGTCTGCACGAACGCAAGCGGGCCGCCGACGAAGCTTTCCGGCGCCACATGCAGGATGCAGGCGCCGTAGCTGGTGCCGCTCATGCGCGCGTCGGAGATGCGCAGCATGTCGCGCACGCCGGCTTTCACCAGCTTCGATGGGATCGGCAGCATGCCCCATTCCGGCATGCCGGGACCGCCCTTCGGCCCGCCATTCTTGAGCACCAGCACGTGGTCGGGCGTGACGTCGAGATCGTCGCGCTCGACCTCGCGCGCCATGTGGTTGTAATCCTCGAAGGCGATCGCTTTGCCGCGGTGGCGCAGCAAGCGCTTGTCCGCCGCCGACGGCTTCATCACGCAGCCGCGCGGCGCTAGATTGCCGGTGAGCACCGCGGTGGCGCCTTCGCTGGAGATCGGATCGTTGAGCGGATGGATGACATCGCGCAAATAGACTTCCGCGCCTTTGATGTTCTCGCCAATCGTCTTGCCGGTCACCGTGACGCAGGAAAGATCGAGCGCGTCCTTGAGTTCAGCCATCAACGCGCGCAAGCCGCCGGCGTAGAAGAAATCCTCCATCAGGTAGCTGCCGGACGGGCGCACATTGGCGAGTACCGGAATCTCGCGCGAAATTTCATCGAAGCGCTGCATGTCGAGCGCAAGACCGGCGCGGCGCGCCATCGCCACCACATGGATGATGGCATTGGTCGAGCCGCCCATCGCCATGTGCACGCGGATGGCGTTGTCGAACGCGGCCGGCGTCAGGATGCGCTGCGGCGTCAAATCCTCCCACACCATGTCGACGATGCGGCGGCCGGTGGCGGCGCACATGCGCGGGTGGGCGGCATCGGCGGCCGGGATCGAGGATGCGCCCGGCAGCGACAAGCCCAGCGCCTCGGCAATCGCCATCATGGTGGCCGCCGTGCCCATCACCATGCAGGTGCCATAGGAACGGGCGATGCCGCCTTCAATCTCGTCCCATTGCTCGTCGCTGATGCGGCCGGCGCGCTTCTCGTCCCAGTATTTCCAGGCGTCCGAGCCGGAGCCGAGCACCTGTCCGTGCCAATTTCCGCGCAGCTGCGGGCCGGCCGGCACATAGATCGCGGGCACGCCCATGCTGATCGCGCCCATGATCAGGCCGGGCGTGGTCTTGTCGCAGCCGCCGAGCAGCACCGCGCCGTCGATCGGATGACTGCGCAGCAGTTCCTCCGCCTCCATCGCCAGCAGATTGCGGTACAGCATGGTGGACGGCTTCACGAACGGTTCCGACAGCGACATCGCCGGCAGCTCGACCGGAAAGCCGCCGGCCTGCAGCACGCCGCGCTTCACGTCCTCGGCGCGCGCGCGCAGGTGCGAGTGGCAGAAATTGATGTCGCTCCAGGTGTTGATGATGCCGATGACCGGTTTGCCGGTCCAATCGGCGGAGTCGAAGCCGCCCTGGCGCAGCCGCGCGCGGTGACCGAACGAGCGCAGATCGTTGACGCCGAGCCAGCGGTGGCTGCGCAGATCTTCGGGGCGCTTGCGGCCGGTCATTCGTGCCGGCTATTAGATCGAGAGGTTGGCGGCGTGCACCACCTTTTCCCATTTGGCGGTTTCGTCGGCGAGGAACTTGCCGAAATCGGCCGGCGAGCCTGGGGTCGGAATGCCGCCGAGGTCCCTAAGCTTGGCCTGCAAGCCGGCATCCTTGAGCGCCAGGTTGATCTCCTTGTTGAGGAGATCGACGATCTCCTTCGGCGTTCCATGTGGTACCCCGAAGCCGAAGAACGCAGCCGCCTCATAGCCCGGGACGGTGTCGGCGACGGTCGGCACATCGGGCAGTTCAGGCGAACGCTTCGCCGTGGTCACCGCCAGCGCGCGCAATTTGCCGGCTCTGATGTGGCTGATCGACGACGGCAAGTTGTCAAAAGTCACCTGCACCTGGCCGCCGAGCAGATCGGTGAGCATCGGCGCCGAGCCTTTATAGGGCACGTGCGTCATCTTCACGCCGGTCATCATCTTGAACAATTCGCCGGACAGATGGATCGACGTGCCATTGCCCGAGGACGCAATGTTGATCTTGTCGGGATTGGCTTTGGCATAAGCGATGAATTCGGCGACGGTGTTGGCCGGAACCGATGGATTGACCTCCATCACATTCGGCACCTGGATGACATTGCCCACCGGATCGATATCGCGCAGGAACACGAAGTTGAGATGCTTGTAGAGCGAGGCGTTGATGGTGTTGGCCGGATTGATGAGCAGCAGCGTGTAGCCGTCGGGCGCCGCTTTCGCGACCATTTCGGTGCCGATGTTGTTGCCGGCGCCGGCGCGGTTCTCGACGATGAACTGCTGACCGAGCCGGGTGCTCAGCCAATTTCCGATCAGACGCGCAACGATGTCGGTGGCGCCGCCCGCCGGGTAGCCGACAATAATGCGCACCAGATGTGTCGGATAATCGAGCGCCCGGGCGTTCGAAATCGCAAAAAGCGCGCAGATGAAAGCGATGGCCGTTCGCGCCATCAAACCGGCAAGCCGTTGCATGCGTGTCATCTCCCCGTGCTGGTCGTGGATACCGCCAGCATTGTTACTCCGCAGCCAAAGTTACGCGGCGCCACCGGCCCGGCACAAGGGCGAGCGCCCAGCGGCCGCCCCATGCGGGCAGGGGTGGCCTGCTCCCGGCAAAGTTCCGGGCGTGGAAATCGGGTGGAAATGTCTGGTTTAATGGTCGGAGTGGCAGGATTTGGCGTTTGGATCGTCGGCCATTGATTTTGCTGGTGTTTTAGAGCCAAGCTACGATGCTTGTGTACTGCCGATGTGTACTCCCAATAAGCGCGGATCGGAGCATGCACAACACCGACGCGCCGCAAGAGTTGACCGTAGCTCCTGGTTGATTGCTCACGTTTGCGGAGCTGGTCTCAACGGGTCGGCACGTCCGCTTTGTGCCAATAGCAATGCGCACACATCGCATTCGAGTTTGCTCGCCCGGTAAAG
>Ga0097691_1000956_pt1 | contig 22836 bp, 19 predicted proteins | sample NGESurdeep072012_8_FD_72858 | JGI IMG/M metagenome (GOLD analysis project Ga0097691, IMG submission 72858) | Arctic peat soil microbial communities from Barrow, Alaska - NGEE Surface sample 210-1 deep-072012 | ecosystem: Environmental > Terrestrial > Soil > Wetlands > Peat ... | reverse complement strand
ATGTTGGGAGGTCGAATAAAGAATAAAGGACAGGAAAATCAAATCCGGATTATCGCTCGATTGCCGAGCGATATATTGTACGCTGCAAAACGTTGGCAAGCTGCGAACCTTCTCAGGGCCGCTTCAACTGCTGCAGGATGGCGCTATGACGCTTCGCTTCGCTGCAAATACTTGGAACGAAGCATCTGATTGCAATCGCGCCGCCGGTCGGACGACGGGTTGCCTTTTTGAGATGCACTATTCCTATCGGTGCGCCGGGAAATCAAATCTCGATTTGCGTACCGAGCTCGACCACACGATTGGCTGGGATATTGAAATACTCGACCGCGCTGCCTGCATTTCGCGCCATCGTGGCGAACATGCGCTCGCGCCAAAAGGCCATGCCGCTAGGCAGGCTGGCAACCGGGATCACCGTCTCGCGGCTGAGGAAAAACGAGGTCTGCATCATGTCGAACGCGAGGCCCTGATGCGGGCACAGCTCGGTGAGTGCCTGGGTGACGTCTGGGTGGTCCTTGAAGCCGAAATAGAGCGCGATACGGTAGCAATCGTGTCCGAGCAGCGCGATCGCCACCCGCTCCCCTAACGGCACCCAAGGCACCTCCTTCACTTCCACCGTGAGGAACACGACGCGCTGGTGCAGCACCTTGTTGTGGTTGAGGTTGTGCAAGAGCGCATGGGGCACCGAGTCCGGGTGCGCGCTGAGGAACACCGCCGTGCCGGGCACGCGCATCGGCGGATCGCGGAACAAGGACTTCAGGAATGTCTCCAGCTCCTGCCCGCTGCTGCGCAAGCGCGCGAACATCACCTCGCTACCCTGCCGCCAGGTCAACATCACGGTAAATACGCCGGCGCCCAGCGCCAGCGGAAACCAGCCGCCGTCGGCGATTTTCAGCAAGCTCGACGAGAAGAACGCCAGATCCACAAGGATGAAAAAGCCGGTGGCGAAAATGCACAACGCGAGGTTGTAGCCCCAACCGTAGCGGATTACGAAAAAAGTGAGAAACGTCGTCACCAGCATTGTTCCTGTGACCGCGACGCCGTAGGCCGAGGCGAGCCTGGTGGAAGAACCGAAGCCGATCACCGCGGCGAGCACCGCGGCGAGCAGCATCCAGTTCACGAAAGGCAGGTAGATCTGGCCGATCTCGTTCGCCGAGGTATGGACCACGTTCATGCGCGGCAGATAGCCGAGCTGGACCGCCTGCTTGGTGAGCGAGTAGGTGCCGGAAATGGTGGCCTGCGAGGCGATCACCGTCGCAGCGGTGGCGAGCGCCACTATCGGATACAGCGCCCAGGACGGAAACAACAGATAGAACGGGTTGTCGATGGCTTTAGGGTTTGCGATCAGCACCGCGCCCTGCCCGAGATAATTGAGCACGAGCGCGGGAAACACCAGGCCGAACCAGGCGATGCGAATCGGGGCCTTGCCGAAATGGCCCATGTCCGCGTATAGCGCCTCCACGCCGGTGAACGCGAGCAGCACCGCGCCCAGCACCAGGAACGAGGCGAAGCCATGCTGCGTGACGAAAGCGATGGCGTGCAGCGGGTTAAGCGCGGAGAGAATATCCGGGTGTTGCGCAATGCCGTACAAGCCGCCCGCGGCTAGCGCGAAAAACCACAGCGCCATGACCGGCCCGAACAGCGCGCCCACCGCCGCCGTGCCGTGGCGCTCGAACAGGAACAGCCCGATCAGTACGCCCACCGACATCGGCACGACGTATGGCTTGAGTGCGGCGGCGCCGATTTCGAGCCCCTCAACTGCGGACAGCACCGAGATCGCCGGCGTCAGCACCGCATCGCCGTAGAACAGCGCGGCACCAAACAAACCGAGCATTACGATATATACGCGCCAGCGCGGATGGTCCTTCACCGATGTGGAGGCAAGCGCGAGCAGCGCCATAATGCCACCCTCGCCGCGGTTGTTGGCGCGCATGATCAGCGTGACATATTTCAGCGACACCACCACCATCAGCGCCCAAAAAATAGCCGAAATGCCGCCCAAGATGTTCTCGGTCGCAAGCGGAATGCCGTGGGCGGGGTTGAACGTTTCCTTGACCGCGTACAGCGGGCTGGTGCCGATGTCGCCGTAGACGATGCCAAGCGCGGCGATGGTCAGCGTGGCGCGGGATTGCTGCAGGGTCGGGTCGTTGGACACTTTATTTTTTCCGGGAACACCGGGACGCGGATTGTGCTGCCGCGCCGCACAAAATGCAATCCAGTGGCGATTCGGCTTGCAACGATTGCGGACGCTTACTGCTAGGGCGCTTCGCTCCAAGTACTTGCAGTGACGCAAGACCGCCTTTGGCTCCGTCCCAGAGCCACGAAGACCGTGGGGGTCGCCGTAACGCAGGCTGGCCAGGCGTTCTTCCACGTCCAACGGGTTTTGCGCGCCGGGGACGTGCCGCGTCGCGTCTTCCACGCCGATCAGCAGCGTGCCCCCGCCGTATCGGCAAAGGCTTCGATGCCCCGCCGCCCGCCGAACTACCGTGGTGTTAAAGGGAAAGGCGGCGTGGTAGCCGCGAAGCAGGATAGAATTCGGCCACCATGAAATTGCTGCAACGTCGTCTGCTTGTCGCCGGCCTGGCGCTATCGCTCTTGGCCGCTTGCTCCGCGCCGGTCAAGCCTACGCCGCCTACGCCGGCGGTCGTATCTAAGGCCGCACTCAAGATCGCACTGGTCCTGGGCGGCGGCGCGGCGCGCGGTTTCGCTCACATCGGAGCGATCAAGGCGCTGGAGGCGCAAGGCATCGTTCCCGACCTCATTGTCGGCACCAGCGCCGGCGCCGTGGTCGGGGCGCTGTATGCAGCCGGCAACGGCGGTTTCGAGTTGCAGAAGCTGGCGATACAGATGGAGGAGGGCCAGGTCAGCGACTGGTCGCTGCCGGATCGCGGCGTCATCCGCGGCGAGGCTTTGCAGAACTTCATCAATCGCGCGATCGGCCAGCGTCCGCTGGAGAAGCTCCCGCGCTTATTCGCCGCGGTGGCCACCGATTTGCAAAGCGGCGAAGCGATGGTGTTCCGCACCGGCAATACCGGCATGGCGGTGCGCGCATCGAGCAGCGTGCCCGGAGTGTTTCAGCCGGTGAAGATCAACGGCCGTGAATATGTCGATGGCGGTCTGGTGAGCCCGGTGCCGGTGAAGGCGGCGCGAGACATGGGCGCCGATTTCGTCATCGCCGTGGATATCTCCGATCAGCCGCAATACGGCAGCACGAAAAGCACTATCGACGTGTTGTTGCAGACCTTCGCCATCATGGGGCAGAGCATCGGGCGCTACGAACTCAGGGATGCGGATGTGGTGATCCGCCCGCAGATATTGAGCCTCAAGGCGACCGGTTTCCAGGATCGGCACATGGCGGTGCTCGAGGGAGAGAAGGCGGTGGCGGCGGCGCTGCCGGAGATCAAGGCGAAGCTGGCGAAATTGCGCGAGGGTCGTTGAGGGATTGCCTTTACAAAGGGGGCCCCAAACACAAGGCCATCACGTGATGGCGGCGGCGCGCAGGGCGGTCATCCAATGCCGCCCGCATTCTTAAACTTTCAAAACCTGCAACTCACACGCCGCCTGCCTCACAGCCATACCAAAGTGCTGAAATTAGCAAGTCCTACTGGCGCAGTGCGGCGCGACGTGCTGCACTACGATGCGGGCCGGATCGAAACGCTGGAGCGGGCAGGTGTGCTGGGGCCGGCGGCGGGCAAGGCGGCACCCTCGGGGCAGTGAACGTTCGAGAGCGGTTCCGGCGCGCGGGCCGCCCCTTTGTCGAGGGTGAACTCCGGGCGTTTGAACGATCCGCGCACGTGAATGGCGGAGCCTAAGGTGAGCAGGCCGGGATTCTTCGGCCGCGGCGTCAGCAGCAGATCCAGCCTTTCGTCGCGCAGGTATATGGCCCCGGTGCCTTCGATGCGTGTCTGCTCCGTTTCAACCAGCAGGACGCGCGATTTGCCGTAGCCGTTGCGGAAATCGAAGGCTGCCATGCCGCAGCGGATGGGAATGTCGCGGTCGCCGCGCAACATCAGGCCGGCGATTTTGCCGAGATTGAGGCTGAGCTTGGCGTCGATCAGGTTGGAGATGCTGCCGCCTTCCAATTCGATTTCCAGCTTACCCGAGGCGCTGCCCAACACGGCGGCGATGGATTCGCCCCTGCCTTCGAACTGTAGCTTGCCTTTGAGCGCCCCGATTCTGCGCGCCGGCGCGGGCAGCTTGGGGAACAGCCGTTCCAGGCTCAGGTCGTGCAGTTCCAGCGCCGCGCGGGCATACGGCGGTTGCTTGCGCGTATCCAGCGTCCCTCGTCCTCTCGCGTGGCCTCCGGCGATGCCGAAATCGACGGGTTCAATCTGCAGTACGCCGTCCTGCAGCGCTGCGGTGAAGCGCAAGCTATCGAGGGCGGGCATGCCGGGCGCTTTGAGCTTCTTCGCGTCCAGGCTGATGTGGGCGTCGAAGGTGCGGAAATGATCGGGCTTGAAGGCATGCCGCGGAAACAGTCGATTGGGCGGGTTGGTCCGGGAGCCCGCCTGCTTGGCTGCGGCCCCCGCCAAGCTTTCGGCCGGATAGTCGACGCCTGCCAGCGAGCGCAGGTCGAACAGGTTGGCCGACTCGCTTCCCAGGTCGGCACGCCAATAGGAGCGCTCGTTGCGCAGATCATGAGCAGCGTCTCCCGCGAGGTCCGTCTCGCCAATTTTTCCGCGCAGCCGCGTGAACGTGTATTTGTCTTCGATCTTGACCACCTGCGCCTCGACGCCATAGGGTCGGGAGACCGCCGGGCGCAGCAGGATGAACGGATGGAGTTGCGACAGAGTAGGACCGGCGATGCGCACGTTTGCGTCCAGGAGCGGCCGCCGAAACATGTCCGCGGCCATGCCGTCGAGGTCCAGCCGGGTTTTGCCTGCGATGACGTGGCCGCGCACAGGAAAGTACTGCCGAGTCTCCAGGAAGGTGAGCACGTCGCCGGTAAATGCCTGTGCGTTGAAGTCGCCCCCGCGGTAGACGCCCTTGATGTCTATCTTCTGGGTCAGCGGCTTGCCCGATTGCGGGCTGACGGCCACAGGCTCGAGCGCGCTCGAGGCGAAACGGATATCGAATTCACGGCTGCGGTCGGCGAAGCGCAGTGTCGTTCGGTACGCCTCCAGGCTCAACAACTTGATCTTGGCTGGGCCGCGGTAGTCGGGATTTATCAGGCGCCAGTTCCTCAGGCCGCCGGCCGTCCTTTGCATGTCAACTTGCGCGTCCTTCAGCACTATTCTCGAGATCACCGGGTGGTCTTCCCACACGCTCCGCAGCGAGAACGTGAACGACGCTTCTCCCGCCACGGCCATGGGCTGCTTGGTATCCGCCCACGGCGCGTTCTGGATATACAGGCCACGAAAGGTGACGGTGGGGTCGACGGAAAAGCCGAGCGCAACGGAAAGATGGTCAGCGCGGATTTCGCGCCCCGCTTCAGCGGACATGTAGCGCTCGAGTGCCGGGCGGAGCCAGTTCCAGTCGAATAGCGCCCACAGGAGGGCAAAGGCGGCGGCCACGCCCAACAGGATTTTGGACTTGCGTCCCAAGGCTGGCAGGCGTACTGGTGCGGACATAGTACTGAAAGTACCACACCTGCAAGGATTTATCGTTCAACGAGAGGCTGAATCTGGTGAAGGGCGATGCCCTCGGGATGGGCCTTGGTCCTACCATCGAAATAGTTGCGCATAGTGGCGCGCGTCGGTCGATCTCAAAGGCATCGTGGTGCCGCTCGCATCGGATGCGTCGAACTTCATGACGGGCGCGATCATCCCGGTCGATGGCGGCGCGAGCGCCTGGTAAACTGCAATCGATGCGCCTGATCCAACAAGATATAAGTATAAACTTCGAGCATCTATGTGCATAATCGCCACACTACGCCAAAGGAGGGGGCCATGAGTTCCTACGTTGATTCCGTATTGGCCGAGGGTGAACGAATCGTCTATCGCGCCGCCATTTCCCATTGGAAGTTTTTCCTTTCTTACCTCGTCGGCGGCCTCTTCCTGTTGACTGCGCTGGGCGCTTACATCGCCACCGGAAACCACGCCGGCGCGTCGCTTGCTATGGTTGCGATACCGCTGGTGATCGGCCTCGCCGTGATACTGTCCGCGGTCATCCGGCGACAGACCACTGAACTGGTCCTGACCGACAGGCGAATTATCATGAAGCGCGGACTCGTATCGCGCGACACGGTCGAGATGAACCTCAACAAGGTGGAGAGTCTGCACGTTAACCAGGGCCTGATGGGCCGCATCCTTGACTACGGCGACGTCACGGTCGTCGGCACGGGCGCTTCCCTGGAGCCGCTGCGCGGGATCGCCAGACCGCTCGAGCTGCGCAAGAAGCTCGGCGGGGTCGCGGAGGTTGTCGTCCCGAAGAGCAATCCGTGATGCGCCGAGTGGCTGGCGGTGCTCTGTAAACACATTCCCGATCGCTACGACCGAAGGCAGTCCCTGTGGGACGAGCATCTGGTGCGCTACGTCGGCTGGTACTCGAGCGAGGCGCGCGGCCGGCCGCTCCGGGGCGCGCGCGGTTTGGTCTCGCCTCCAGTTGTGGTAGATTGACCCGTATGCTTTGATCCGAGCCGGGATGCCCATGGACCGTGCCAACGCCTACGAAATCGACCTGGACCGCAATCCGGCCAATTACGCGCCGCTGACGCCGCTCACCTTCGTCGAGCGCGCGGCCTCGGTCTATCCCGAGCGGACCGCCGTGGTGCACGGCGCGCGCCGCTACACCTGGAAAGAAACCTATGCGCGTTGCCGGCGCCTGGCCTCGGCGCTTGCCGGGCGCGGCATCGGCGTGGGCGACACGGTGGCGGTGATGGCGGCCAACACGCCCGAGATATATGAATGCCACTTCGGCGTGCCGATGCTGGGCGCGGTGCTGAACACGCTCAACACCCGCCTCGATGCGGATGCGATCGCGTTCATGCTCAACCATGGCAACGCGAGAGTGTTGATCACCGACCGGGAGTTTTCCGAGACTGTCGCGCGCGCGCTGGAGCAGGTGGTGCACCGCCCGGTCGTGATCGACATCGACGATAAGGAATACGATGGCCCGGGCGAGCTTGTCGGAGAGAAGGACTACGAGGCCCTGCTCGGCGAGGGCGACCCGGAATACGCCTGGCAGCCGCCCGCCGATGAATGGATGGCGATCTCGCTCAATTACACCTCCGGCACCACCGGCAACCCCAAGGGGGTGGTCTATCACCATCGCGGCGCCTATCTCAACGGACTGTGCAACATCGTCACCTGGAGCATGCCGCAGCATTCGATCTACCTGTGGACGCTGCCCATGTTCCACTGCAACGGCTGGTGCTTCCCCTGGACCATGGCTGCCAATGCCGGCGTCAATGTCTGTTTGCGCAAAGTCGATCCGGTGCAGATCTTCCGCCTGATCAAGGAGCACGGGGTCACGCATTATTGCGGCGCGCCGATCGTGCAAAGCGGGCTGATCAACGCGGATCCGAGCCTGCGCGAAGGCATAGCGCACAAGGTGTCGGCCATGGTGGCGGGCGCCGCGCCGCCGGCGGCGATGATCGAGGGCATGGAAAAAATCGGCTTCGACCTGACCCATGTCTACGGCCTCACCGAGACCTACGGACCGGCGACAGTGTGCGCCAAGCACGGCGAGTGGGCCGGCCTGGACATCGGCGAGCGCGCCGAGCGCAACGCCCGCCAGGGCGTGCGCTATCTCATGCAAGAGGGGCTGGCGGTGATGGATGCCGCGACCATGACCCCGGTGCCGGCGGACGGCGAGACCATGGGCGAAATCATGTTCCGCGGCAACATCACCATGAAGGGCTATCTGAAAAACCCCAAGGCGACGGCGGAGGCTTTCGCCGGCGGCTGGTTCCATTCCGGCGACCTGGCGGTGATGCAGCCCGACGGCTACGTCAAGATCAAGGACCGGTCGAAGGACATCATCATTTCCGGCGGCGAGAACATTTCTTCGCTCGAGATCGAGGAGGCGCTCTACCGCCATCCGGCCGTGCTCGTCGCGGCGGCGGTGGCGCGACCCGATCCCAAGTGGGGGGAGACGCCCTGCGCCTTCGTCGAGCTGAAGCCGGGCGCAGAGGCGACGGAACAGGAAATGATCGAGCATTGCCGCAGCCATCTGGCCCGCTTCAAGGTTCCCAAAGCCGTGGTTTTCTGCGTGCTGCCGAAGACCGCGACCGGCAAGATCCAGAAATTTGTGCTGCGCCAACTGGCCAAGTCAACCCAGGCCATCGAGTAAATAATCAGGAGTGAGGAGCAAGACCATGAACGCGAACACCCAGGCAGTGGCGACGGAGCCTCTTTTGTTGCGGCAGGACGATGGGGGCGTGGTGACGCTCACGCTCAACCGGCCGGCACAGTTCAATTCCCTGTCGCGCTCGCTGATGAGCGAGCTGCAGGCTGAACTGGACCGCGTCGCCGCCGATGCCGGCGCCCGCGTGCTGGTTCTGGCCGGGGCCGGCAAGGCGTTCTGCGCCGGGCACGACCTCAAGGAAATGCGCTCCAACCCGGCGAAGGAATTTCAGCGCGCCCTGTTCGGGCAATGCAGCAAGCTCATGCTCACGCTGGTGCGCATGCCGCAGCCGGTAATCGCGCGCGTGCACGGCATCGCCACCGCGGCGGGCTGCCAGCTCGTTTCGATGTGCGACCTCGCGGTGGCATCCGACAACTCGCGCTTCGCGGTTTCGGGCGTGAACCTGGGCTTGTTCTGCTCCACGCCGTCGGTGGGGCTCGCGCGCAATGTCGGACGCAAGCAGGCGCTGGAAATGCTGCTCACCGGCGATTTCATCGACGCGCAGACCGCGCTCGCGCGCGGCCTGGTCAACCGCGTCGTGCCGCCGGCGCAGCTCGACGCGGAGATCAGAAAGTTGACCGACTCGATCCTTACCAAGACGCCGGTCGCGATCAGGGCCGGCAAGCAGATGTTCTACCGGCAACTGGAAATGGGCCTGGACGAGGCCTACGAGCTGGCAAACGAAGTGATGGCCTGCAACATGATGGCCGAAGACGCCCAGGAAGGCATCGACGCCTTCGTGGCCAAGCGCAAGCCGCAGTGGAAAGGGCGCTGACCACACGAACGGGTGGTTGCTTCCCTCGGGCGCACGGCTATAATGCCTGACCCGGTGACGGCCGGGCGCCGGCGGCGGTGTTGCCGGTAAATAAAAGGCTTGGAGGAGGGCAGCCGGTCACCGCACCGCGCCGCTGAGCATGGACGATTGCATACTCGAAACCAAGAACCTGACCAAGGAATTCAAGGGCTTTGTCGCGGTGAGCGACGTCAACTTGAAGGTGAAGCGGGGCGAGATCCACGCCCTGATCGGCCCCAATGGCGCGGGCAAGACCACGTTCTTCAACCTGCTGACCAAGTTCCTCATCCCTACCGCCGGCCACATTTTCTACAACGGCCAGGACATCACCTACGACAAGCCGGCCGAGATCGCGCGCCGCGGCATCATCCGCTCGTTCCAGATTTCCGCCGTGTTTCCGCACCTGACGGTGCTGGAGAACGTGCGCATCGGCCTGCAGCGCAAGCTCGGCACTTCCTTTCATTTCTGGAAATCGGAAAAGACGCTGGGGCAGCTCGATGCCAGGGTCATGGAGTTGCTCGATTCGGTCGATCTGGCGACGCTTGCTTCCGTCGTAACCGTCGATTTGCCCTACGGGCGCAAGCGCGCGCTGGAGATCGCCACCACGCTGGCGATGGAGCCGGAACTGATGCTGCTCGACGAACCGACGGCGGGCATGGGGCACGAGGACGTGGACCGGGTCACCAGTCTGATCAAGAAGGTCTCGGCCAACCGCACCATCCTGATGGTGGAGCACAACATGAACGTGGTGGCGGGGATTTCCGACACCATCACCGTTCTGGCGCGCGGTAGCGTCATCGCGGGCGGGCCCTACGCGCAGGTGTCGAAAAACGCGCAGGTGATGGAGGCCTACATGGGTACCGCCGAGGGCGAACTGGAAGGGGCGCATTAGTTGATGGGCATCCGGCTGACTTGGGGGAATTTAAAGGGGGGCGTGCCCCTCTTTTCCAAATGATTATGGCCACCGGCGTCGAATTCCTGCGCGTCACCGACCTGCACGCCTTTTACGGCGAGTCGCACATTCTGCACGGGGTCGATTTCAGCGTGAACAAAGGCGAGGTGGTGACGCTGCTCGGCAGGAACGGCGCGGGCCGCACGACCACGCTCAAATCCATTCTCGGGCTGGTCGGCCATCGAACCGGCTCGATCATGATCAACGGGCGCGAAGCCATCGGCCTGCCGCCGCACAAGATCGCCCACCTGGGCATCGGCTATTGCCCGGAGGAGCGCGGCATTTTCTCCAGTCTTTCCTGCGAGGAAAATCTGCTGCTGCCGCCGGCGGTGGCAAGTACCGGTCTGTCGGTGGACGAGATCTACGACATGTTTCCCAACCTGAAAGAGCGCCGGACGAGCCAGGGCACGCGGCTCTCCGGCGGCGAGCAGCAGATGCTGGCGGTGGCGCGGATCCTGCGCACCGGAGCGCAGCTCCTGCTGCTGGACGAGATCTCCGAAGGCCTGGCGCCGGTGATCGTGCAAGCGCTGGGACGAACCATCCGGATGCTGCGCGAGAAGGGTTACACTATTGTGATGGTGGAGCAGAATTTCCGCTTCGCCGCGCCGCTCGCCGACCGTTTTTACGTGATGGAGCACGGCCGCATCGTCGAAGCGTTCTCGGCGGGCGAAATGCAGTCAAAAATGGGGATGCTGCACGAATTCCTGGGCGTCTGATTTTCGTTTTCGATTTTTCAAAGGAAGGGGTAAACACATGAAACGCAAACTGCTTGCGACATTGGTGGGTACGGCGCTGCTTGGTATGGTCTCGAACCTTGCTTTAGGCCAGGGGGCTGCCAAGCAGGCCGCGGCCAAACCCGGCGCGATCTCCGGCAACATGGTGAAGATCGGTGTCATGACCGACATGTCCGGGCTGTACGCCGACCTCTCAGGGCCGGGCTCGGTTGAAGCGGCGCGCATGGCGGTGCAGGACTTCGGCGGCAAGGTGCTGGGCAAGCCGATCGAAATCGTGTTCGCCGACCACCTGAACAAGCCCGACGTGGGCGCGAACAAGGCGCGCGAGTGGTATGACACACAGGGTGTCGACATGATCGTCGACGTTCCGACTTCCAGCGTCGCTATCGCAGTGGCTAAAGTTTCCGCTGAAAAGAAACGTGTCTACATCAATTCCACCGGCGCCAGCACCCGCCTGACGAACGAGGACTGCACCCCCTATACAGTGCACTATACGTACGACACCTACGCCCTGGCCAATGGCACCGGCAAGGCGATCGTGCAGCAGGGCGGCAAGACCTGGTTCTTCATCACCGCCGATTATGCGTTCGGCAAGTCGCTCGAGGACGATACGGCGGCGGTGGTCAAGGCCAACGGCGGCGAGGTGAAGGGGCACGTGCTCCACCCGCTGAGCGCTTCGGATTTTTCCTCCTACATGCTCCAGGCCCAGGCCTCGAAAGCGCAGATCATCGGACTGGCCAATGCGGGCGGCGACACCATCAATGCGGTCAAAGCCGCAAACGAATTCGGCCTGACCAAGAACCAGACGCTGGCTGGCCTGCTGATGTTCATCAGCGATGTTCACAGCCTCGGCCTGCAGACGGCGCAGGGCATGATGCTCACCGACGCGTGGTATTGGGATCTGAACGATGAGACGCGCAAGTTCGGCCGGCGTTTTTTCGAGAAAATGAAGCGCATGCCTACGTTCGACCAGGCCTGCGTGTATTCGGCGGTGACTACCTATCTCAAGGCAGTCAAGGCAGTTGGCACCGACGACGCCGACAAGGTCATGGCCGAGCTCAAGAAGACCAAGATCAACGACATGTTCGTCAAGAACGGCTATATCCGCCAGGACGGACGCATGATCAGGGAGATGTACCTGATGCAGGTGAAAACGCCGGAAGAGTCCAAATACCCCTGGGACTATTACAAGCTGAAGGCGACGATCCCGGCGGAGCAGGCGTTCCAGCCGTTGTCGAAATCGACCTGCCCGATGATCAAGAAGTGAGATTCGGATTGGGCGTGCGCCTTCATCGGCCTGGCGCAGACCCGCTTCCCGGCAGCGCCGGGAAGCGGGCTGCTCGCAGCTCCGTATTCATCGCCGTGACGGCCTGAATCCGCAGTGGATATTTTCGGCGTCCCGATTCAGGCTTTTCTCGGGCAGTTGCTGCTCGGCCTGGTGAACGGCTCGTTCTACGCCATGCTCTCGCTCGGCCTGGCCGTGATTTTCGGGTTGCTCAATATCATCAACTTCAGCCACGGGGCGCTGTACATGATGGGCGCCTACGTCGCCTATCTGGCGCTGGATCTTCTTGGCCTCGGCTTCTGGTGGTCGCTCGCGCTGGCGCCTCTGATCGTGGGCGGGTTCGGCATGATTATCGAGCGTTTGCTGATGCGCTGGATCTACAAGCTCGATCACTTGTACGGCCTGCTGCTCACTTTCGGGCTGGCCCTGATTATCGAAGGCGTGTACCGCTATTTCTTCGGCGTGTCCGGCCAACCCTACCCGGTGCCGGATGCGCTGCGCGGGGCAACCGACCTGGGGTTCATGATTCTGCCCAATTACCGCGCCTTCGTCGTGCTGGCTTCGCTCGTCGTCTGCCTCGGGACCTGGTACGTGATCGAGCGCACCCGGCTCGGCGCCTACCTGCGCGCCGGGACCGAGAACCCGATGCTGGTGCAGGCCTTCGGCGTCAACGTGCCGCTGATGGTCACGCTGACCTTCGGTTTCGGCGTCGCCCTGGCCGCGATCGGCGGCGTGCTTGCTGCGCCGGTGATCCAGATCAATCCGCTGATGGGCTCCAATATCATCATCGTGGTGTTCGCGGTGGTGGTGATAGGCGGCATGGGTTCCATACTCGGTTCCATCCTCACCGGCCTGGGCCTGGGCGTGATCGAGGGTCTCGCCAAGGTGTATTACGCCGAGGCCTCCTCCACCGTGGTGTTCGTGATCATGGCGATCGTGCTGATGGTGCGGCCGGCCGGCTTGTTCGGTAAAGAGAAATGAACAACAAGACCTTTATCGGATTCGCGATCCTGGTCCTGCTCGGCGTGGTCGCGCCCTATACCGGCGCCTACCCGATATTCCTGATGAAGGCGCTGTGCTTCGCCCTGTTCGCCTGCGCCTTCAATCTGCTGCTCGGTTTCACCGGTCTCTTGTCTTTCGGGCACGCGGCATTTTTCGGCACCGCGGGTTATGCCGCGGCGTACAGTATCAAGGCATGGGGTTTCGCCCCCGAGTTCGGCATCCTGTTCGCGGTCGCCACTGCCACGTTCCTGGGTTGGGTGGTGGGCAGCCTGGCCATACGCCGCCAGGGCATCTACTTCGCCATGATCACGCTGGCGTTGGCGCAGATGATCTACTTTCTTTGTCTGCAGGCGAAATTCACCGGCGCGGAAGACGGCCTGCAGGGCGTGCCGCGCGGAAAGTTGTTCGGTTACCTCAATCTGGAGGACGACCTCACCATGTACTACGTGGTGTTTGGTATTTTCATGATCGGCTTTCTGCTCATCTATCGCACCGTGCATTCGCCCTTCGGCCAGGTGCTGAAAGCGATCCGCGAGAACGAGGCGCGCGCGCTGTCGCTGGGCTACGACGTGGACAAGCACAAGCTGCTTGCCTTCGTGATCTCGGCTGCGCTGGCGGGGATGGCGGGCGCGACCAAGACCATAGTGCTCGGCTTCGAGACGCTCACCGACGTCAACTGGCCGCAGTCGGGCGAGGTGGTTCTGATGACGCTGATCGGCGGCATCGGCACGATTTTCGGTCCGGTGGTGGGCGGCTTTTTCGTCGTCACCCTGGAAAACGAACTCGCCGACAAGGTGGGTTCCTGGGTGCAGGTGATCATGGGCGCCATTTTCGTGATCTGCGTGCTCGCGTTCCGCCGTGGCATTGTCGGCGAACTGGCTGCGCTGTTTGCCCGCAAGAAGGACGCCGTTTCCGACTGAGCCAGATCGGACCAGTGCGGGATTTATTCTGCAACGACTTCTTAAACGATACCTTTCGCGGCGAGCGCATCCACCGCCTGCCGGTCCATGCCTAGTAGATCCTGCAGTATCTCCTGCGTGTGCTGGCCCAGCGTCGGCGGCGGCACGGTGTATTCCACCGGCGTCCCGGAAAAGCGCATCGGGCTTGCCACGGTAGGGCAGGGGACGCCCGCGGGGGTCGGGATTTCGATTTTCAGTCCGCGGTGCTGCACCTGCGGATCCTCGAATACCTGCTGCATATTGTTGATCGGGCCGCAGGGAACGTTGGCGCCCTCCAGCACCTCGATCCACTCGTGCATGCCGCGCTGCTTCATGATCTCGGCTACGAGCGGGATCAGCGTGTCGCGGTTGACGATGCGCCCGGTCATCAGCCGGAAGCGCTCGTCCTCGGCGAGTTCGGGCCGCCCCGCCACGTTGCAGAAACTGGCGAACTGGCTGTCATTGCCGACCGCCAGAATGATGTGGCCGTCCTTGCACGGGAATACCTGGTAGGGCACGACGTTGGGATGGGCATTGCCGTAGCGCTTGGGGATGTTGCCCGAGACGAGGTAGCCGCTGATCTGGTTGGCATTGAACGCGACCATGGAATCGAGCAGCGCCATGTCGATGTACTGGCCGCTGCCGCCGCGCTCGCAGTGGGTGATGGCGGCGGTGATCGCCAGGCTCGCATACATGCCGGTGAGTATGTCGGTGATGGCGATGCCGACTTTCATCGGCCCGCCGCCGGGCAGCTCGTCGCGCTCGCCGGTGATGCTCATCAGTCCGCCCATGCCCTGGAACACGAAGTCGTAGCCGGGACGGGGCGCATACGGACCCGACTGGCCGAAACCGGTGATCGAGCAGTAGATCAGGCGCGGGTTGATGGCGCGCAACTGCTCGTAGCTCAAGCCGTAGCGCGCCAGCGTGCCGACCTTGTAGTTTTCGATCAGGACGTCGCATTTCGCCGCCAGCTCGCGCACGATTCTCTGGCCCTCCGGCTTGGAAATATCCAGGGTCATGGATTTCTTGCCGCGGTTGCAGGAGAGATAGTAGGACGAATCGCGCGTGTCCTTGCCATCCCGGTCCTTGAACCAGGGCGGCCCCCAGCCGCGCGTGTCGTCACCCGCGCCGGGACGTTCGACCTTGATCACCTCGGCGCCGAGGTCGGCCAGGTTCTGCGAGGCCCAGGGTCCGGCGAGGACGCGGGACAGATCGAGCACGCGGATATGCGCAAGCGGGCGGGGCATATATGTTCCTTGATGCGGTTGCGTAAAAAATGCGGTTCGGTGCGAAACAGCAGCGCTAGCCCGGCAGATTCAGCACTTGCTTGGCCAGAATGTTGCGCTGGATTTCGTTGCTGCCGCCGTAGATGGTGGAAGGGCGTGCCTTGTAGAACGGCGCCAGCACTTCGATGCGCTCGCCGCCCATTTGCACCTTGCCGGCGTGACCGCCGCAATCGCCCGCGGTTTCGATGATCAAGTCGGCGATGCGCTGAAAGGTTTCGGTCGCCCAGATTTTCAATAGCGATACCTCGGGGCCGAGCGCTTCGCCGTGGCCGACGATGGCGGCGAAGTGGGTATAGATGTCGCCCAGGTGAGCCACATCGAGCTGCAGCCGGGCCATGCGGTCGCGGAATACCGGATCCTGCAGCACCCCGCGCGCTCGCGCTACCGCGAGCAGCACCTGCAGGCCGTATTCGGGCAACTTCGGACTGCCGAGGTGGATGCGCTCGAAACCGAGCAGCGACTTGGCCACGGTCCAGCCCTGGTTCAATCCGCCCACAAGATTGGATGCCGGCGTGCGCACATTGTCGAAAAACACTTCGCAGAACTCTTCATGTCCGGCGAGATCGCGGATCGGGCGCACGGTGACGCCGGGCGCCGCGAGCTCGAGCAGCAGAAAGCTGATGCCCTCCTGTTTCTTGGCGCCCTTGTCGGTGCGGGCCAGCACGAAAATGTGGGTGGCGTCGTGCGCCAGCGTGGTCCAGGTCTTTTGTCCGTTGATGATGAAATCGCCGCCTTCGAGCCGCGCTTCGGTGCGCAGGCTCGCGAGGTCGGAGCCGGCGTTCGGTTCGGAATACCCTTGGCACCAGATTTCCTCGCACGCGAGGATCGGCGGGAGGTAACGCCGGCGTTGCGCTTCGGTGCCAAAACGCATGAGCACCGGCCCGATCATGAGAATGCCGTGGTCCTGAAAGCGCACGATGCCCCAGCGCTCCTGCTCTTCGAGGAAAATGAGCAGCTTCGCCGGGGCGAGGCCCATGCCGCCGTACTCGCGCGGCCAGCCAGGCGCGATCCAGCCCTTGGCCGCCATGCGCAGGAACCAGGACTTGTTCTCGTGCCAGCGCAGTCGGCGCGGCGGATAGCGCAGTTCGGCCGGATAGTGGGCCTCGAATTCGGCGCGCACCGCGGCGCCGAAAGCCTCGTCCGAGAGCGCGTTCCAGTCCTGCTGTTGCGGCACGCCGTAACTCATGCTTATGCGTTCTCCATGACCGCCGCGTAGCGGCTGCGGTGGGCGCTGGCATTGCCGAGCCAGGCCGAGAGCACCAGCGCGCGGTTGAGATACAAGCCGAGGTCGTATTCGTCGGTGAAGCCGATCGCGCCGTGCATTTGCAGGGCTTCGGCGCAAATCGCGAGCGCCGCCTGCGAGGCGCGCGCCTTGGCGCCCGACGCGGCCGCTGCCCGCCCGGCGGGGGTGCAGCCTGGATTATCCAGGGTTGCGGCCGCCGCATTGAGGGCAGCGCGGGTCAATTCTTTTTGAATGTAGAGGTCGACGGCGCGATGCTGCAGTGCCTGGAAACTGCCGATGGGCTTGCCGAACTGCACCCGCGTGCGCAAATACTCCAGGGTCATGTCCAGTGCGCAGTCCATCAGGCCCAGCAGTTCCGCGCTCGCCGTGAGCGTCGCGTGGTCGATGGCGAGCTGCAGGGCCGCTCTCGCCGTGGCGGCCGAGGCGACGCGTGCGCCGGCCGCTGCGTCGACGGCGTGAAATGTCAAGCGCGCGCTGGCGCTGCCGTCGGCCCGCAGTTCGCGCTCGCAACTGAGGCCGGCGGCATCGCGCGCGATCCAGAATAGTTCGAGTCCCTCGGCGGAGCGTGCCGCAACGACGAAAGCGTCGGCGCCGGGAGCGGAAACGAAGCGGCTCGTTCCTTCGAGCACCAGCTTGCCGCCTTGCGCGCGGGCCTCGACCGCGCACTGGTCTATATCCAGCCCGCCGCGCTCGTCCTGCCAGGCGAGGCTGGCGATGATTCCTCCTGCCGCGAGCTGCGGCAACAGGCGCTGTTTGAGCGCGGCATTGTCGCCGTGCAGCAGGGCCAAGGTCGCCATCACGGCAGAGGCGCCATAGGGCTCCGGATAGAGCGCGCGCCCCAGTTGCTCGGCGATGATCAGCGTCGCGCCGAGGTTGAGGCCCAAGCCGCCGTGCTCCTCCGGGACGAGGATGCCGAGCCAGCCCATCTCGGCCATCTCCTGCCACACGCTGCGCTCGAAGCCCGGATCGGTGCCGCGCAGGCGGCGCACGCGCGCCGCGTCGAGTTTGGCGAAATCGGCTGCGCTGTCGCGCAGCATCCTGAGGGTGTCGTCGGTCATTCGGGATCAGGCGTTGATCGTGGCGACGCCGTTGTTGAGCACCACGACATCGCGTTCGATCGCGCGGGAACGGAACAAAATGGTGCCGCCGCGGCGCCACATCTCGGTGCGTATGGTTTCGCCCGGATACACCGGCGCGGAAAAGCGCACCGACAGGCCGCTCAGTTTTTCCGGCTCGTAATTGCAGAAAGTCCTGAGGATCGCGTGGCCCGCCACGCCATAGGTGCACAGGCCGTGCAATATTGGCCGGGAAAAACCGGCGGCCTTGGCCACCGCGGGCTCCGCGTGCAGCGGGTTGGGATCGGCGCATAGGCGGTAAATCAGCGCCGCCTGGGGCAGGGTGGGCAGATCGCAGCTTGCGTCCGGCGTCCCCTCGGGCACGGCCGGGGGCGGCGGCGGGGCTGCGTCACCTTTGCCGAAGCCGCCGTCGCCGCGGCAGAAGGTGGTGTGGTCCAGCGTCGCCAGCAACACGCCGCTGGCCTTGTCGACGATGCTGCGTTCCAGGATGACCAGCGCGCCCTTGTCGCGGCCTTTGTCGACCACGGCTTTGACGCGGGTATGGCCGATCACCGTTCCCGCCGCAGGAATCGGCCGGTGCAGGCGCAGCGCCTGTTCGCCGTGAACGATTTTCACCCAGTCGATGCCGGCCGCGGGATCCTTCATCCAGAAGCCGGGATAACCCAGCACCACCGGCATGGTGGGAGCGGCCAGGAGGTGCTTTTCATAGACGAACCGCAGTTGCGCTTCGTCCATGGGGTCGTGGCCGTAGCCCACGCCCAGGGCGTAAAGAATGCTGTCCTTCTCGGTGTAGGTCTGCACGACCTCGGGGAAGGGCCAGTTTTTTATCTTGTCGTAATCAATGGGCATCGTGTCTGCATTTCCAAAAAGATATTCAAGCGCGGAGGACGCGGAGGGCGCAGAGGTTTATCTTGCACGAGGATTTCCTCTGCGTCCTGCGTGTCCTCTGCGGTAAAGCTCCAGTTCTCAAACAGGGTCCCAGCTGAACACGTCCTGTGAACGGTCGAGGCCGTAGAAACCGGCCTTCATTGCAGGAATCGCATGCTCGGCGATGCTCTGAGCGGTCCAGCCGCCATCGCGCTGCACCGAGCGCAACGGGCGCGGCTGGCTCATGAGGAAGATTTCGTTGGCGCGCACGGCGAACACCTGTCCGCTCACGTCCTTGGCCGCATCGCTGCACAAAAACACCGCCATCGGCGCGATCTTGGCGGCTTCCATGGTCTTGAGTTTTTCCACGCGCGCCTTGGCTTCGGGCGTGTCCGCGGGGATGGATCCGATCATGCGGCTCCAGGCGAACGGCGCGATGCAGTTGGAGCGCACCTTGTAGCGCGCCATGTCCATGGCGATCATCTTCGACAGCGCGGTGATGCCGAGTTTGGCGGCGCCGTAGTTGGCCTGGCCGATGTTGCCGATCAGTCCCGAGGTCGAGGTCATGTGCACGTAGGCGCCGGACTCCTGCTCGCGAAAATAAGTGGCAGCGGCGCGGCTGACGTAGAACGTGCCGTTCAGGTGCACGTCGATCACGGCGCTCCATTCCTCCGGGTTCATTTTGAAAAACATGCGATCGCGCAGGATGCCGGCGTTGTTGACGACGCAGTCGATGCGGCCGAAGTTGTCGATGGCGGTCTTGATGATGGCGTTGGCGCTCATCCAGGTAGCCACGCTGTCGGTATTGGCCACCGCCTGGCCACCCTTGGCGTGTATTTCGTCCACCACTTTTTGCGCCGGGCCGGCGTCTTTGCCTTCGCCACTTACCGAAGCGCCGATGTCGTTCACCACCACTTTGGCGCCCTCGGCCGCCATCAGCAACGCGAACTCGCGACCGATGCCGCCGCCCGAGCCGGTCACCACTACCACCTTGTCTTTCATCATGTCGGTCATATTGCACTCCTGAAGTTTGGAGAAAAAATGGTCATGCTGTCATTTGACTGAAGGGCATCTCTAATAATGCCGATTTAGTCATTCTGAGCGAAGCGAAGAATCTGCTTTTCGTAGGGAGCAAGAAGCAGATTCTTCGGACCTGCGCCCCGGAGGAAGTCCCCTTTGGGGACGGCCTCAGAATGACAATGTTTGGATGTCCCTTGAATAATACTCCGCCATCGCCGTGGCCGAGCGCGACTTCGGTGCACTGCACCTGGTGCGCATTGCCGCGACCATGCTTACGCGCCGTAGCGGCCAACAATGGAGATCGAAGATACATTCTGGTGCGGAAAGCCGCCCAGGTTGTGGGTCAAGCCGAACACCGGCGGCTGCTTGCGCTGGCGCGGACCCGCCCGGCCGAGTAGTTGCAGATACATTTCGTAGAGCATGCGCAAGCCCGACGCGCCGATCGGGTGGCCGAAGCATTTAAGCCCGCCGTCGATCTGGCAGGGGATGGTGCCATCGGCGTCGTAGAACCCATCGAGGACGTCCTTGATTGCTCCGCCCTCGGGCGAAATATGCAAATCCTCCATGGTCACGAGTTCGGTGATGGAGAAGCAATCGTGCACCTCGATCAGACTGATCTGCTCGCGCGGATTCTTGATCCCGGCTTCCGCGTAGGCGCGCGTGGAGGCGATGCGCGTAGTGGCGAAATAGCTGCCGTCCCAGGAATTGTGCTGCGCCTCCAGACCGTTGGACACCGCGAGCTGAATCGCTTTGACGCTGATGATGTCCGATTTGCCCAGGCTCTTGGCCAGTTCCGGCGTAGTGACGATGGCACAGGCGGAGCCGTCGGAGACGCCGCAGCAGTCATACAGACCGAGCGGCGCAGCCACCATCGGCGCATTCATCACGGTGTCGATGGTGATCTTTTTTTGCAGATGCGCCTTGGGATTGCGCGCGCCGTTGTCATGGCTCTTGACCGAGACATGGGCCATGGCCTGCTTCAGATCGCTTGGCTTGCAGCCGTGTTTGGCCACGTACGCGGCCGCGACCTGGGCAAAGCTGCCCGGAGCCGAAAGGTTGGGCCAGAACATCGAGTTGAGCACGCCGCGCGAGCGCTGCGGCAGGCCGCCGTAGCCGGCGTCCTTGAGCTTTTCCACGCCGAGCGCGAGCGCGAAATCGCAGGCGCCGGAAGCCACCGCGTAGACCGCCCCGCGAAAAGCCTCGGTGCCGCTGGCGCAGTAGTTCTCCACCCGCGTCACCGGAATGAAGGGCAATCTGAGCGCCTGCGCGAGCGGAATTCCCGATTTGCCCACATGCATCTCCTCGATCGCCGTGGCGAGCCAGGCAGCTTCGATCTGGTTCTTCTCGATACCTGCGTCTTGAATCGCTTCCTCGAAGGCCTCGACCATCAGATCGTCGGCTTCCTTGTCCCAGCGCTCGCCGAATTTGGAACAGCCCATGCCGAGAATCGCAACCTTGTCACGTATGCCGTTAGCCATGTCATGCCTCCTTCGCGGCACCGGCAGGTGTCGCCTTCCAGAAATAACGCGTGAATCCGCGCTGCGAGTCGTAGTCCTTGATGCGGAACACCATGCGCATCGTCAAGCCGACGCTCACTTCGGCTATGTCCACATCGGTGAAATCGGCCAACAGGCGCCCGCCGGCGTCGAATTGCACCATGCCGAATATGGCGGGTGGATCGGGCGAATAGGTGAGCTGGTCGGCGGTGTGGGAGTTGACCTTGCCGCTCATCTCGGCGAAAGGATGGTCGGTCTGGGTGTGAAAAGCGTTGCAGTCGGGATTGACGCAGACATTCGATTTCGGAAACTGCAGCGTGCCGCATTTGCCGCAGCGCCCACCGACCAGACCGAGGATCATGTCGCGTTTGCGATACAGGGTCGAGAGCGCCGTCTGCTTGTCCAGCTCGGCGCGCATGCCGCGCTCGAGCGTGACCAGGTCATTGAAGGCCAGGAACCGATTGTAATTGGTCTCTTCGCGGCGCCGCGCGAGATAGCCGCGCACACCCTTGCGCGGCGGCAGTTGTTGCAGGTCCGCGGTCGCCTCGAACAGCAACGCATCGCAGCCCTGGCCGAAACCGACCACCAGAATCCGCTCGCCCGGCTTGGCTACAGCGAGCGCATCGGCCAGCATCACCAGCGAGTGCGCGCATCCGGTCTCGCCGCAGACGGCGTGCAGGTTGTCGCGCACCGCGCCTTCCGGAATGCCGGCTTTCTTGGCCACCGACGCGGCCACCTTGCCGATCGTGCAGGGCATGCAGAAATGGGCGATAGAACCGGGCTCCACTGCACATTTCTTGAATAAACCGGCGAGCGTCGCCGGCACGATCTTGGCGTAGCCTTCGTCGCGGATCCAGCGTTCTTCCCAGACGTAGTCGTAGGCGAAACCCTGGCCGCGATAATGATCGACGAAATCCACCGTGCGGCTGTGGGCGCCGATCAGCTTGGCGATCACCTTGCCCGCGCCGATCAAGAACGCCGCCGCGCCGTCGCCGCTGGTCATCTCGAGCGTGCTCCCGGCCTTGGTGCGGCGTTTGTCCGACGCGAGGAACAGCGCCTGTCCGCCGGTAGCGGCCGCGCCCTGAAGCACCGCCGCCAGCCCGGCCGTAGCGGCACGCTGCGACGAGCCGACGTCGAGCGCCGAAATCTCGGCCCCCAGATTCAGCGCCTGCGCGACGATGCCCGAGTTCAGCCGATCCTCAAACGGAAATGAGGTCGAAGCGAGTTGAACCGCGCGTATCTCGTCCCGGGCGAGCCCGGTGAGGCAGTCGCGCGCCGCCTCGACGGCCATGGTCACCGCATCTTCATCCCAGTTGCACATCGAGCGCTCGCCCCTGGCCTGGCCTTTGAGTGCGGGGTTGAACCAGGCGTTCGCATCAGCGACGGATTTGCGCGCGAGCCGGCGTCGCGGAATATAGGCGCCGTAGGCAAGAATACCGATTTCCATGTTGCTGTCTCCTTAAATGGCCGAAACGGGAGGCCAGAGGTTTTCACATTCATGAAAAAGGTTTATCGTATGTGAAAAATAGAACTCTACTCCAAATGCCGCCTTTGCTCCAGACAACCCTAAGCTGGACCAGCCGGAAGCAAACAAAGTGTCTCCGGCCGAGGAAAAACCTTCATCCCACGAACAATGGGGTCGAGGGAAGGGGTGGGATCCTTCCCTCCGCACCCAGCCGCTTTGGGCAACAGGTACTAAGTCCCTGACAATGGCAGGGTCGTCTTGCGCTATAATTTCAGTCTAACTTTTTTCATTTCCCTCGGAGCAAGTCGATGAAAGTCCTAGTGCCCGTCAAGCGGGTGGTCGATTACAACGTCAAGGTGCGCGTCAAGGCCGACGGCTCGGGCGTCGAGACCGCGA
>Ga0097691_1000952_pt1 | contig 22869 bp, 21 predicted proteins | sample NGESurdeep072012_8_FD_72858 | JGI IMG/M metagenome (GOLD analysis project Ga0097691, IMG submission 72858) | Arctic peat soil microbial communities from Barrow, Alaska - NGEE Surface sample 210-1 deep-072012 | ecosystem: Environmental > Terrestrial > Soil > Wetlands > Peat ... | reverse complement strand
AGGTGCAGCCTGGGCAGAAGGTCCTGATCAACGGTGCGTCGGGGGGCGTGGGAACCTTCGCAGTGCAGATCGCCAAGGTCCTCGGAGCGGAAGTGACCGGCGTGTGCAGCACGGGGAACGTGGACACGGTCCGATCGATCGGAGCGGACCATGTCATCGACTACACCAAGGAGGACTTCACGCAGGGCGAGCCGCGCTACGATCTGATCCTCGACAACGTGGCGAGCCACTCGTTCGCGCAGTACAGGCGCGTGCTCGAGCCCAGGGGGACTCTCATGCCTAACAGTGGGCATGCTGGCATGGGCTACGTCTTCAAAGCGTTCCTGCTGTCACTGTTCCTGGGCCAGCAGGAACGCCCGTTCGTCTCGGCATCGAACCAGGACGACTTGCTCACTCTCAAGGAGCTGGTCGAGGCCGGACGGGTCACTCCTGTCATCGACCGAACGTATCCACTGAGAGAGACCGCTGAGGCCTTTCGGTATCTCGACCGAGGGCACGCTCAAGGCAAGGTCATCATCGTCGTGGAGAAGGGTGAGTGAGTCATCGTGGATGTCAGGGTCACATCTCGGGACTGTGGATAGCGGTGATGCTGAACTTCCTCTTGGGGGACGCCATCCGCATCTTTGCAGGCCTGCAGGGCTGATCCGGAGTCGTTCGCCGTAGCCGCCATCAGGGCCTGTTCGGACTCGAGGACCGCGTTCGTGACGACACACCGCCCCACCCGGCAGCAGCACCGCCACCCACCCTGGGGCCAACATTCATGAAGATGATGACCGAAGGGGCAAGTCAAGTGACCACACTCATCTCATCGCGCGAACCGAAAGAATCGGGCCACACACGGGCCACAAGACCAGGCCGGTAGGGGTCAACAGGGGCTAAATGAGGCCACCAAAACCGTTGCAGGACAGGCAATCACGGGGGGATAAGAACTCTTCCCAAGCTGACAGTGCGGGTTCGATTCCCGTCACCCGCTCCACACGCTCTTTGTGCCAAAAACCTTGCAATACATACGGATTGAGCACCATTCCCCCATCTGGTGCGGCGCCCGTCGGCATCAGAAATCAGCCCTCATGCCATTACACGTGCCATTAGCCATGCGGGACGGACTGTCAGCTCATCGGTCTCAAGTGGCCCGACACGCTGAGTTACGGCTTGGCTCGAAGGGGCCGGGCAAGCGACCGACATCATTCGCACAGGTCACATCACAAAACCACGTATGCAACTGCTCGACGCAGGCCCTTGACAGTCCCGATCGGCGATACTCAGGCACGCCGTTTGTCACGTGTTCCGACTCCGGGTTGCACTCGCCAGCATGTTACATACTGTGCGGGGTCGGAGTGTCACGCTGCAGGTTCCAGCAGATGGATGCCCCATCCTCCGCCGCACGTACGGTGACTGATCCACTGCGCGGCAGACCCGCCATTCCGGACTCGTTCAGCAGGAGGATCGGAAGCCGGGTCCCGTAGATTTCTGCCGCTGCTAGCGCGCCGAGCGTCACGATCGCATCGCGTGAACCGAGCAAGATCGCCGCCGGTGCCACCGCAGCACGGATTTGTTCAGCGAGCACGCTCGACGACGAGCTGGATCCGCGCGAGGCCCCCATCACCACGACGCGTCCAACGAGCGAAACACCCTGTTGCGGGTGATGCACATCGGTTATGACGCCGGTGTCCAGCTCCGTCCCACCCCAAAACGAGAGTGGCTCGTCCAGCCAGAGAATCTCGCCGAAGCCAACGCCCAGACACAGCGAGACCGCAGAGACGCTGCGTTCACTGCCAGCTTGACTCATCGCGGATCACCCGCCCTGCACGTGCCGAGGCGATGCACTCCGTGAGCGTTCCCAGCACGACGTTGATGCCCATGTTCGCAGGGGCGTACCAGGCCCATTTGCCTGATGTCGTCATCGCGGTGCGCACGGAGTCAGCGAGTATGGGTACGAGGTAGGTGCAGGTGTCGACGACGAGCTTCGCCCCAACTGCCTCGCACAGCTGCGCGTAACCCAGCTCCTTCGCCTGGGCGAGCACCTCGCGCGAAGTGGAGATCCAGACGGTGCACGACGGGTCGAAGGGCACGCGGTCCCGCAGGACCTCGGCCAGCTTGGCGAACTCGGTGAGGGAAAAGTGCGGCGTGCCGAACGCGACCGCATTCAACTCGTCACCCACGCTGGCGGTGGTCAACTCATCCCGTGCCGCCCGCAACATCTCGGGCGTCAACTCGATACGCGGGAGGCCGGCACAAGGCCAGGCTCCGCCCGCTTCGACTGCTTCCGGAGTGACCCCCGCAACGTGGAACAGCGCGACGCCGCCACCAGAGGCCGCTGTCGCGCCCATGGCCTTCAACCGGTCTTCGTCGACCACCGCCGGCGCGATGCCGGTCAGAATGGCCACCTGCTCACCCACCTCGCGGCCCACGACGCAGCCCAGGGCAGCCCAGGCAGCGTCGTGGTCGAGCACGCGGTCGGGGATGCTGGAACAGTCCAGCTCAAGACTAGGGGCCCTGTTCTCACCAATATGAAGTCCGGCCAACGGGACCCGCCCGGTGACGGCGGCGCAAACGTCCGCAAAGTCGCCGTAACGAGCCGTGCGCGCCCCGAGCACTGAGTTGGCAAACACGATGGCGTTTGACTCGGCCCAGGCGATGTCGGTTCCCGCTTCCGGCCGACCCGCCAGCTGGTAGGGCGCACACGTCCAGGTCGCCCTTGCGCCGATGGCGACGTAGGCGTCCGTCAAGCGGCGCGCCGCCGCCGATTCGATCGGGTCCAATCGCACCAGCCCCGGATGCAGCAGGTCCAGAGAGCTGACATTCAGGGTCGTGGGAACTGTGACCTTCGCGCCCAGCCTGACCAGCTTCTCGATGAAGTCGAGGCCAGCCTGACCGTGGTAAAGGCAGCCGTCGATGTGTGCTGACTCGATGTCGATCAGCTGGGTGGCCTGCGACACCCTGGCAAGGGCCACGACCAGGCGCATCGCCATGGCGACTCCCGGCCCGTGATCGCCAGCCAGCTTCGCCTCGTCTTCGGCGTTCAACCACAGCTCCACCGACCGGGTCGCAGCCATCAGGCGCCCAGGTAGGCGTCGATGATGCGCGAGTCGGATATGAGCTCGGATGCTCGCCCCTCGATGGTGGTAACTCCGCCGTCGATCACGTAGGCGCGGTCTGTCACCTTCAATGCAGCGCGGGCGTTCTGCTCCACCAGTAACACGGTCGTGCCCTGGTCCCTGATCTCACTGATGACCTGCATCACCTGGGCCACGATCAGCGGGGCCAATCCCATCGAGGGCTCATCGAGCATCAGCATCTTGGGTCCGGCAACAAGTCCCCGGCCGATCGCCAGCATCTGCTGCTCGCCGCCGGACAGTGTCCCGCCCTGCTGCAACCTGCGTTCCCCGAGCAGCGGAAGCAGCGCGAGGACCTTCTCAATTCTTTTCGCAACCACTGCATGGTCCTTGACCAGGAAGCCACCCAGCTGAAGGTTCTCCAGCACGGTGAGTGTGCTGAATATGCGCCGACCCTCTGGCACGTGAATCAGACCGGCCCCCACGACGTCCCACGGGCGAGCCTTGGTGATGTCGGCGCCGTTGAACGTCACTCTCCCGGAGTGCGACTTCACCAAAGCCGACGCCGTGGACAGTGTCGTCGTCTTGCCTGCGCCATTGTTGCCGAGGAGCGCGACGATCTCGCCCTCCGCGACCGTCAGACTGAGGCCGGACAGCGCCTGGACTTTGCCGTAGAACACCTGGACGTTGTCGAACTCAAGCATCGCCATTGCTCTGCGCCCCCTCGTCATCCTTGCCGAGGTAGGCCTCGATCACGGCTGGGTTCGCCTTGACCTCGGCCGGCGTGCCCACCGCAATCTCCCGCCCGAAGTTCATCACGATGATGCGTTCGGACAGCTCCATCACAAGGCCCATGTCATGTTCGATAAGCACAATCGAGGTTCCCAGGTCGCGAATACGCCGACAGAGCACAAGCAGCTGCTGCTTCTCCGAGTAGTTGAGCCCTGCGGCCGGCTCATCGAGGAGCAGCAGCTCCGCCTTCCGGGCCAGAGCCCTGGCAATCTCGACCCGTTTCTGCTGACCGTAGGACAGGTTCCGAACCGGGACTCCGCGGGCGCCCTCGAAGCCGACGAAGTCGAGCCAGTAGTTCGCCTCGTCGGTGTACATCGCTTCGCTGCGCTTGAACCTGGGAGTGTGCAGGATCGCGTCCGCCCAGCTCTGTCCGCCATACAGGTGCATCCCGGCGCGCACATTGTCGAGCACGGTCAGGTCGGGGAAAAGTCGAAGGTTCTGGAACGTCCGCGTCACGCCGGCTGCGGCAATGTCTGCCGGCCGTTTTCCAGTGGTCTCGAGCCCCTTGATCCGGACTGATCCGGAGGTCGGCCGGTAGAAGCCGGTGATGCAGTTGAACGCAGACGTCTTGCCCGCACCGTTCGGGCCGATCACCGCGATGATTTCCCGCTCATGAGCCGAAAAACTCAGCCCGTCAACGGCTCTCACGCCGCCGAACGCGACTTGGAGGTCCTTGACCTCAAGTACCGCGGTCATCGGCCCTGCTCCGTCGCCACTGCGGGGGGATCGACGTCAACGGTCGCACGCTCCCGTTCGTACCCGCGGGCCGGCCAGAAGCCCTGCGGGCGGAACACCATGACGATCACGAGCAGCAGCCCGAAGACCAGGTAGCGGTTTGAGGCGAAGTCCCGCAAGAGCTCAGGCAGCAGGCTGATGACCAGGGCGCCGATCACGACACCGCGCATGTTGCCCATCCCGCCGAGCACGACCGCCATCAGCACCAGCGCCGACTGGAGGAAGATGAAGCTCTGAGGCGAAACTGCGGACAGGTGCGCGGCAAAGAGCACTCCGCCCAGACCTCCCCAGATGGCGCCGAAGATGTAGGCGAGCAGCTTCACCTTGTAGGTGTGGATGCCCATCGCCTCTGCGGCGTCCTCGTCCTCGCGCACGAACCGCCAGGCCCGGCCGAGCCGAGATCTTCCCAAGCGTGCCGAAGCGAGCACGAACAGCGAAACCACGAGCACTGTGAGGTAGTAGAGGACCGCGGGGTTTTCCACGTCTAGCCCGCCGATCTTCAGCAGACCGGGGATGCCGAAGATACCCGAGGGGCCGCCGGTCACGCTCAGGTTGTTGGCCGTGATGCGCGTGATCTCACCGAAACCCAGGGTGACAATCGCCAGATAGTCGCTGCGCAGCCGCAGTGTCGGCGCCCCGATGATCAACCCGGCCAGGATTGTCATCACCAGCACCGCCGGAATCGTGAAGAGAAGCGGCAGCTCGAAGCTCTTGGAGATGATGCCCGCGGTGTACGCGCCAACCGCCATGAAAGCGATGTACCCAAGGTCAAGCAAACCGCAGTAACCCACCACAATATTCAACCCAGACGCGAGCAGCACAAAGATCGCCGCCGTGGTCATCACATTGAGTGAGTACGGCGACGCGCTGACGAATGGGGCAAGCAATGCGGCCGCGAGGGCGACCCAACCAATCAGCCGGCTCTCAAGAAGCCGGGAGATCGGTGACCTGGGCGGACCTACCCGCAGCGGCGCCAAAGTGACGTCGATGTTCTCACTCATGCTACATACGCTCCGTTACTCGCTCGCCGAGAATGCCCGTCGGCCGCAACGTGAGGAAAAGGATGAGCACGGCGAAGGAGAAGACGTCACGCCACTGTCCGCCGAACCATTGGCTGCCGAAAGCCTCGACAAACCCAAGCACGAGACCGCCCAGCATCGCCCCCTTGATATTGCCAATACCGCCGATGACGGCGGCGGTGAAAGCCTTGAGGCCGATGATGAACCCCATCAGAAAGTCGATCTTGCCGTAGTAGGCGCCTGCCATCACGCCAGCGGCCCCAGCCAGTGCCGACCCGATGAAGAAGGTGCGGGTAATCACCGCGTTGACGTTGATCCCCATCAGCAGCGAGGCGTTCGCGTCCAGCGCGATCGATCGCATAGCGCGCCCGGTGGAGGTCTTCTGGATGTAGAAGTTCAAGGCGACCATGAGGCCGGCGGCGATCAGCATCAGGACGATCTGTGGCAGCGATACTCGTGCCCCGAGAACCTGGAACACCCCGCCCTCCAGACGAACCGGGTACGCGCGCGGGTTCGGGCCGGCAATGGCCGCGATGCCGTACTCGAGCGAGAACGAGACGCCGACAGCGGAAATCAGCACGGCCAGTCGAGGTGCGCCTCGCAGAGGGCGGTAGGCCAGGCGTTCGATGAGGACACCCACTCCACCAGTGAGCAGCATGCTCACCAGCAGCACCCCGAGCAGGGCAACCAGCGAGAGCGAGGCCGGGATTCCACCCATGGAGGTCAACAGGGCAAAACCGATGAAGGCGCCGAGCATATAGATGTCGCCATGGGCGAAGTTCAAGAGCTTGATGATGCCGTAGACCATGCTGTAGCCCAAGGCGATCAGAGCATAGAACGAGCCGACGAACAGCCCGTCCCAGATGAGTTGAGTCATGAAAGCCTGCTCCGTTCAGCGATGGTGACGGATGCCGCATGAGCTCCCGCGGCACCCGTCATCGTGGATCAGGGCTGCACGCTGTTGAGAATGAACTTGCCGTCCTTGATCACAAGGATGACGAAACCACCGCTGGTCAGGGTGTGTTCCGGGGTGAACTTCAGCGGGCCCGAGAACATGGAGAAACCGTTGATGGCCTCCAGCGCCTTGATGATGTCAGCGCCCTTGGTGCTTCCAGCGTCCTCGATCGCCTTGGCCGCAACGCGGACCGCGTCATAGGCCTGGGTCGAGTACGGACCGGGGTCAGAGTTGAACTTCGCCTTGTAGTTGGCGATCCACTTCTCGGCACCCTTGATGGTATCGGGGGTCTGCGTCATCGTCGCGAACACGCCTTCTGCGCCAGCCCCGGCGATCTTTGCAAGGGAAGGATCGACACTGCCGTCGGCGACCATGATCTTGCCCGTGAAACCGGCCTTCTTCAGCTGGTTGATGATCAAGCCGCCCTCCTGGTAGTACCCGGTCCAGTACACCAGTGCAGGGTTCTTGGCCATGATGGCGCCGACCACTGCCGAGTAGTCGCTCTCACCAGCGGTCACCGAGGTATTCAGGAGAACCTTGACTGAGCCATCCTTCTCGATCTGGGCCTGGGTCTCGGTGGTGATGTCCTTTGAGTAGCTCGTGTTGTCGTCGACCAGCGCCACAGTGGCAAAGCCAGACTTCTTCATGAAGGCGAGCGCCGTCGTCGACTGCTGCTTGCCGGTGCCGTTGATCAAGAACACGTTCGCGAGCCCCTGCTTGACCAGCTCCTGTGAGTTCGCCGCGGGGATGATCATCGGGACGTTCGCCTTCTGGAAGATCGGCAACGTCGGCAGCGTGGCGCCCGAGCAGTAGCCGCCCACCGAAACGACCACGCCGGCGGAGACGACCTTGTTGGCGCTGGCCACAGCCTGCTGTGCATCACAGGCTTCGTCCTCGACCATCAGCTCAAGCTTGCGTCCTTTCAGGACGCCGCCAGCCTTGTTGATCTCATCGACGGCAAGCTGGGCGCCGTTCTTCATGTACGCGCCGGTGGGCGCGCTGCTCCCCGAGAGGGGCACAACCATGCCCAGCTTGACAGGGCCGGACGACGTGGCATCGCTGGAGCCACTGCTGAGCAAACCGCCGCTGCATCCGGCTGTCGTGATGACCATCGCCGCGCCGATACCGAGCAGGATCGTCTTCCGGGTTCCAATTCTCATGACATGTCTCTCCGTTGAGGTGACAATCGGGCATCTCCGCGCAACACGACCGTCAGATCACTCCCACTCGGATCACGCTAGTGCAATATGACATGTCACACAGGTTTGAGTCAACGATCCGGGGAACTTCCTGCCCACCAGCCGATCACATGCCCAAGATGTTTGATCGTCAGCGCCTCGAGCGCCGCACCGTCCCTCCGGCCCAGCAGATCCAGCATGACGTGGTGCTCCCGGGCGGACTCGGGAAGCTCCTCGCCCATCGTCATGCGGGCCAGGTTGATCATTCGGGTCTGCGAGCGGAGCTCACGGACCATGTCGACCAGCCGCGCGTTTCCGTGGAGGCCGAGCAGCCCCAGATGAAAGTCGCGGTCGCCCTCGATGAAGCCGGTGAGGTTGGCGTTCTCGGCGTGAACGACGATCTGCTGGGCGAGCAGGCGCCACTGGGGCAGGCTCTCGGTCTGGAAGCTCTCGGCAAGTGAGCGCATTGCGGGCGCCTCGATCAGCTGGCGCAGCTCGACGATCTCCCGAAGATCCTGCTCGCTCACCTCGGTGACGCGGAATCCCTTGTTGCGAACGGATGCCACGAACCCCCGCTGCTCAAGGTCGAGCATCGCCTCACGTACCGGGGTGGCTGAGACGGCGAACTGGCTCGCGAGCGTGGGCACCGAAACGAGCGTCCCAGGGGCGAGCTCACCGGAGATGATGGCGGCCGACAAGGACTCGGAGATCCGGTCCCGCAGACTCGCGACCTGCTCCACCTTGCGAATCGCTGACTCGGCCATGATCTCCTCACCTCACGCCAGACGGAACCTGGGGTGGATCCGGCTGCTCGCACGATTCACCTTGGATCACTAGTATCCATGATATGTGCCATATTACGAGTGAAATTCGCACAATGGACTATCACACCGCCGGTGAGCCCTTTCGAATAGTGACCGAAGGCGCTCCCCAGATCGGCGGCGAGACGGTTGCCGAGCGACGCATCCGCGCACTGGGCTCCCCCGAGATCGACGGTTTGCGAACGCTGCTCTGCCGGGAGCCGCGCGGGCACGCCGACATGTACGGCGCCTTCATCGTCCCGGCCGACGACGATGGCGCGGACTTCGGCGCCCTGTTCTGGCACAACGACGGGTACTCCACAGCTTGCGGGCACGGCACCATCGCTCTTGGTGTGTGGGCCGTGCAAACCGGCCGAGTCGACTCGGAAGCCAACGGAGTCACCCCCGTCACCATCGACGTCCCCTCAGGGCGGGTGGTTGCCCATGTGAGGCAGGTTGCGGGCACTGTGACCGGTGTGGTCTTCGAGAACGTGCCGTCATACCCGGTCGCCCGCTCAGTCGACGTGGGCACCTCGGTCGGCCGAGTCAGCGTCGACCTCGCGTTTGGCGGCGCGCTGTACGCCTGCGTCGAAGCGTCCGAGCTCGGACTTGAGGTGACACCGGAGAACACGGAGCGGCTGACGACGATCGGGCGGGAGATCAAATGGGCCCTGAATGACAGCGAGCTGGCCCGCCATCCAGATGACGACCGACTCAGCGGGGTCTACGGCACCATCATCTTCGACGACCTCGGCGACACCTTGAACGGACCCCACCAGCGCAACGTCACGGTGTTCGCCGACGGGCGGATCGACCGCTCACCCTGCGGGTCCGGGACCGCGGCGCGACTCGCCCTGCTGGCCGACTCTGGCCGACTCGGCCCCAATCAGGTCCTCACCCACGACTCGATCATCGGGACACGGTTCATCGGCCACGCGCACCCGGCTCCGGGCGGCGCGGCGCGGCGCGCGATCATCCCGGAGGTTGAAGGCATGGCGTACAAGACCGGAGAACACATATTCGTAGTCGAGGCGACCGACCCGCTACAGACCGGGTTCCTGCTTCGATGACGCCCGCCACGCTGCCCTGGATCTCGGCCGACGATGTGTTCGCCCGTCTCGGCTTTGGTGCGGCCATCCGCGCGGTACAGCGCGACCTGAGAGCCGGGCTCGACCCGGCTGGCGACTTCAGCCGGAGCATCCTGGATCTGGCCCACGGGCAGCTGCTGCTCATGCCGACACAGTCGCCGGAGTTCGTCGGTGTCAAAGTCGCGACGGTGGCGCCAGGAAACCAGGCACTCGGCAGAGCAAGGATCCAGGGTGTCTACCTTCTGATGGATGCCGCCACCCTCAGCCCGATCGCGCTCATCGACGGCATCGCACTCACGACCCTGCGCACCCCCGCGATCTCCGCCGCCGTCGCGGACATCCTGGCCCCCTCCAAGGTCGACCATCTGGTCGTGTTCGGGTCCGGGCCGCAGGCTTGGGGACACATCCAGGCCATGCAGGCGATCCGAGTGGTCGGACGGGTCACGATCGTCGCCAGGGACATGGGCCGGGCCGCCGCGCTCGCCCTCCGTGTGAAGGCGGATGGAGTGGACGCGAGGGTGGGTCAAGCCGACGATGTTCGCGACGCCCAGCTGATCGTCTGTGCCACGACCGCACGGACCCCGCTGTTCGACGGGAGCCTGGTGCCTGATGACTCCTTGTCGGTGGCCGTGGGATCCCATGAGGCCGACGCGCGGGAGCTGGACTCGGCGTTGATCGCGCGGGCGCAGGTCGTCGTCGAGGATTGCGCCGTGGCCCTGAGTGAGGCCGGCGACTTGCTCATCCCGCTGGGCGAAGGCGTGGTTGACCCCGAATCGCTCGTGCCGATGCGCGACATCATCACCGGCTCCACGCCCGTCGACCACGGGCGGCCGCGTGTCTTCAAGAGCTCGGGCATGTCATGGGAGGACCTGGTCATCGCCGCCGAAGTGTTCCGCGCGGGCTGACCGTTGGCGCCATACAGCGCGGGTTCAGTGAGAGGCGAGCGTGGCTTGCGATCCCCAGCTGTTGGACTGCCCCGGGATGCTGCGGCGCTGGGGAACCTGCCACGGGTTGTCATCGCGCAGGGGCAGCGGCAGGAGCTCCTGCGGTGCACCCTGGTAGGCGACGGGTCGCAGAAAACGGCCGATCGCAGCGGTGCCCACCGAGGTGCTGGTGTCGTTGGTGGTCGCTGGCCACGGGCCGCCGTGCTGCATTGCGGGCGTCACCGCGACGCCGGTCGGCCATCCGCCGAACAGCACGCGCCCGGCGTGCCCGGTGATCCACCCGACCAGCGCACGTATGGCGGGGGTGTCCTCGCCCGCGGCCGCATGCACCGTTCCCGTAAGATTGCCTTCGAACAGTTCGTTCGCGAGCCCGGCCAGGTCCTCCTCACGCTCGAACTCGACCATGACTGACAGGGGGCCGAAGGCTTCGTCGAGCAGGCGGTCGCGTTGCTGCCTCAGAACGGCGGCCGTCACACTGACCAGGGTTGGGGTCGCCCATCCCTGGCCCTCCGCGTCGAAACGCATTCTTCCTTCGGCGATGACCTTCACATCAGTGGTGGCCAGGATCGTGTCGCGACGGTCTCGGTAGGCGGTCGCGATGCCCGGGTAGAGCAGCCGCTGCTCGGCTGCCGCTGCAGCCCGCACGGCCAACCCGTCGCCCAGGCCGTGTCCGGCCGGCACGAACAGGAAGCCAGGCTTCGTGCAGAGCTGCCCGGCAGAGCCAATGACGCTCATCGCGAAGCCGTCCGCGATCTCCTGGGCACGCTCGGCAAGACCTGCCCGGGTCACGAATACCGGATTGACGCTGCCGAGCTCCCCATAGAACGGGATGGGGCCCGACCGGGCTGCGGCAACATCCGCCAGGCTTCGCCCTGCGGAGATCGAACCGGTAAAGCTTCCGGCCGCGATCCGTGGGTCCTTCAGCAGCGCCACCCCAGCGGACCGTCCCGAGATCAGCTGCAGCGTTCCCTCAGGGGCACCTGCGGCCTCCAGAGCTGTCGACGCCACCCGCGCCGTCTGCTCCGAGAGCCGTGGATGCCCGGAGTGGGCCTTCACGATGACCGGACAACCCGCTGCCAGCGCGGAGGCCGTGTCGCCGCCCGCCACCGAGAAGGCGAACGGGAAGTTGCTCGCCGCAAAGTTCAGCACTGGGCCGACCGGGATCCGGAAGCGGCGCAGATCGGGACGCACACCAAGGGCGAACTCGCTGTCGGCCTCGTCGATGCGTACGTCCAGGTAGGTCCCGTCGAGCACGACATCGGCGAACAGCCGCACCTGCACCGCGGTCCGCGTGAGCTCGCCGACCAGTCTCGCCTCGGTGAGCCCGGTCTCCTCCATCGCGGTGGCGACCAGCTCGGTCCTGGCGTCGAGGAGCGCATCGGCCATGGCGACCAGCGCGGTGGCGCGCTCGAGCGGTGTGGTGGCGGCCCAGATCGGGGCGACTGTGGCGGCGCGCGCTGCGATCCGCTCGAGCTGTTCGGGTGTTGTGTCGGACATCAGATTGCTCCTGTTACCGGTCGATGAGTGTGGTCTGGCGAAGGGCCCGACCCTTAGAACTGGAACCCGCTCGGGAAAGGGTCGGTGGGGTCGAGCAGGTACTGGCCGATGCCGGTGACCCACGCTCGACCGGTGACGGTCGTGACGATGGCTGGGGTGCCCGAGACGGTTGTCTCCTGGACCACCCGGCCGGTGAACGTGGACCCGATGAACGACTCGTTCACGAAGTCCTGGTTCAGACCGAGCTCGCCGCGAGCCCACAGCTCCGCCATCCGTGCCGAGGTTCCGGTGCCGCAGGGCGAGCGGTCGAACCAGCCCGGATAGATCGCCATCGCATTCCGGGAGTGCTGCGCGGTCGAACCGGGTGCGATGAACTCGACGTGGTGGCAGTGGTCGACGCCTTCGATCTCCGGATGCCTTGGCGGGTTCGTCGCGTTGATCGCGTCCATGATCGCAAGGCCCTCCGCCAGAATCTCATGCTGGCTGCCGCGGTCGAACTCGAGCCCGACCGCGTCCAAGTCGACCATCGCATAGAAGTTTCCCCCGAACGCCAGGCTGTAGGGCACGGTGCCGTACCCGGGCACCTCGACCATGTCGTCCAGCCGCAGGCTGTAGGACGGAACGTTCTGGATGGTGACCGAGTCGGCGTGACCGTCGCTCACGGCCACCCGTGCGATCACCAGCCCGGCCGGAGTGTCCAGCCGGATCGTTGTCATCGGCTCCAGGACTTCCACCATGCCGGTTTCGACCAGCACCGTCGCGACCCCAATCGTTCCGTGAACGCACATGGGCAGGCATCCGGACGCCTCGATGTAGACAACGCCCCAGTCCGCGTCCTGCCTGGTCGGGGCCTGCAGGATCGCACCGCTCATGGCCGCGTGCCCACGTGGTTCGTTCATCAGCAACAGACGGAGGTGGTCCAGATTCTCCATGAAGTACAGCCGTTTGTCGTTCATGGTCGCGCCGGGGATGACCCCCACGCCACCGGTGACGACCCGGGTGGGCATCCCCTCGGTGTGGGAGTCGACTGCTGTAAACATCCGTTTCGCACGCATTACCCGATCCTCTCAAGCGCACTCGCATACCCAACGCTCAGGGCACGGTTCGCACCACCGTTGCCCGGTTCGAACCGCTACCGGTTGCGGGAAGCGAGGTAGTCGAGTGCCTTCTTGGTGCCGGCTCGCACTGTGGCTTCCTGCTCGGCGCTCAGTGGCCCTCGTGGTGGTCGAGTGGGCCCACCGTAGCTGCCGCCGGCGATGTCGATGCTGAGCTTGATGGCCTGCACGAACTCCGTCTTGGAATCCCAGCGGAACACCGTGACGAGCTGGGTGTACATCTCAAGGGCCTCCGGGAACCTGTTTGCCTTCACCAGGTCATAGATCTCGACCGCTTCGCGCGGGAAGGCATTCGGGTATCCCGCGAACCAGCCATCCGCTCCCGCAACCAGAGCCTCGAACAGGAGGTCATCGGCGCCGGCAATGACGTCGATGTCGCACAGCTCCTTTATCTCGAGCACGCGACGGATGTCACCGGAGAACTCCTTGACCGCCACGACCTCGGGGATCTCCGCAAGCTTTGCGACGATCGGCGGTGTCAGGTCGACCTTGGTGTCGAAGGGGTTGTTGTAGGCCATGATCGGCAGGCCAACCTCGGCCACGCGCTTGTAGTGCTCGATCACCTCCGACTCGTTGGCCCGGTACACGATCGGCGGCAGCAACAACACCCCGTCGGCGCCATCCTGTTTGGCATACTCGGCCCACTGCTTGGCCTGGTGCCAGCCCACGCCGTGCACGCCCGCGATCACCAGTCCGCGCCCGCCCACAGCCTCCACGGCGACCTGGACCACCTTTCGGCGCTCCTCATCGGTGAGCGACGAGTACTCGCCAAGCGAGCCGTTCGGGCCGACCCCGCGGCAGCCATTGTTAATGAGCCAGTCGCAGTGCGCGGCGTACCGGTCGTAGTCGACGGCGAGCCCGGCCGGTGCGGACGAGTCCTCCTTGAATGCGAGAGCGGTGGCCACGATGACGCCGCCGAGGTCGAATTCCTGCTTGGTCATTTCATTCCTTTCATGGGTTCTGAAGGACGTTGGAGACTTTTGGGGTCTGCGGCGAGCTCGCCAAGACGGATTGGTGCTGCGATCGGCCGGCGATCTGTGGTCACCCCGTCGATCAGGCCGCTGTCACCAGCAACGGTGGCGAGCAGCTCCTCGACCGAGCGCCCGCAGACACGGCCCTGACAGATGCCCAAACCGGCCCGGGTACTGAGCTTGAGCGCGCGCAATGACCTCGACCCGCTGCTCTCAGCCGTCGCCCGGAGCGTTCCGAAGCTGACTTCCTCGCAGCGACAGACAATGGTGTCGTCGTTGAGCATCTTCGGCCAACCCGCGCGGATGCCGTGTGCCGCCTCGATCCGCCTCGCGAAGCCCTGGAAGGTACGGCGACGTCGCACGGCCCGCCGCAACGGGTCGTCGGTTATCAGCCCACCGGCAGCTATGTGGCCGGCGATGAGACCCTCCGCCATCGCCAGGTCGGCCCCGCCGATGCAGGTGATCTCACCGACTGCATACACGCCGCGAACGCTGGTGTGCTGCCGGTCGTCGACCCGCACAAATCGATCGGGCGTGAGTGCACAACCGGCCGCGATGGCCAGCTCCAGCCTTGGGGTGAAGCCGTGACTGACGCAGACAGCGTCGACCTCGACCGTCCGTTCGGTGCCGCTGATGGGAGACCAGTCGGCGGTGACCGACGAAAGGGTGACTGCCTCGAGATGGTCAGTCCCGTGCGCGGCGACGACCATGCGCCCGAGCCGATAGGGAATGCGGTGCCGCAGGTGGCCTGCCACATACCCGGCCAGCTCGACGCTCTTGCCCGCGACCGGCAGGAGCTGCCACGGCCTGGGCAGCCAGCCACGCAGGAGCGCAGGAGCGCGATTGGCTTCGAACACGCCCAGCACCTTTGCACCGGCCCCGGAGAGCGAGGCCGCGACCGGGAGCAGGAACGGGCCTGCCCCGGCGACGATCACGCGCCGGCCCACTGCGAGACGTTCCCCCTTGGCGAGTGCCTGCGCCGCGCCGCCGGAGAATACGCCAGGCAGGTCCCAGCCCGGGAATGGCAGGACGCGGTCGTGGGCGCCGGTGGCAATGATCAGGGCGCCCGGGGCAAATACCAGCTTTTCGCGGCCGACACCGTCGGGCTGGCCCACCATGACGTGCACGGTGCCGGGGCCTTGCGGAGAGGTCTCGATGGCCCAGACCTGCGCGGAACCGATGACTCGACATCCGCTGTCTGACTCGAGGGCGTCGCGCAGGCTGCGGAAGGTATCCCATCCGTGGTGCAGGATCCGTTCTGCTCCTGACGGACGAGCGTCTGGGAGGTGGCGCCAGAACTGGCCGCCGAGCTGGTCGGAGGAGTCGAGAAGGGTGACGGATGCGCCACGCTCGCGTGCCGCTCGGGCAGCGGCCAGACCCGCGGGGCCGGCTCCGATCACAAGTACGTCATTCAAGAGGTCCCCGTTCACGTCGCATCACCGCTCGGTAGCCCGTCGTGCTGGAGGGTGACGACATCGCCTTCGGATGCCCGGCGCTGGCAAGCGCGAACGTCGCGGAGGCCGTTCACCTCCACCAGACAGTCGAAGCAGACGCCGATCCCGCAGAAGACCCCCCGCGGCCGCCCCAGGGCCGATGTTCGGCGGAAGCCAAGCGTGCCGCCGGCGAGAATGACTCCTGCGAGGCTCTGCCCGGCCACACCACTGGTCGGAATGCCATCGACGGTGATGGTGACCAAGGTGGGTGGTGCAGGTTTGATCGAGTCGTCAAGGAACGGGAGCAGTCGTGCCGTCATGGTCAGGCCACGGCCTCGAGGTAGGGCGCGAGCGAAGCCCGAGCGGCCGAGTACGGTGCAGCGTCTATGCGCGTGGGACGGCCCAGCATCAGGTCCAGAATGAGCTCGGCGGTGGCAAGGCTGAGGCCGATGCCAGCCCCCTCATGCCCGGTCGCATACCAGAGCCCCGGCATCCGCGGGTCCTCGCTGATCACCGGCAGGTGATCCGGCATGAATGGCCGGAACCCACCGTAGCTGCGCATCACGGAAGCGTCGGCGAGAAAAGGAAACAGACGAATAGCCTTGGCTGCTATCTCACTCAGCACGTCGACCCGCAATCGCGCGTCGAAGCCGACCAATTGGCGGGACGAGCCAATCAGCACGGTGCCGGATCCCGTGGACTCGACCACGCTGGAGGTCTGGAGCGCGCCGTCGTCAGATCCGACCGCACCCACATAGTCAGCGTCATAGACCTTGTGAAAGATTCGGTGCCTCATCCGGGTGGTGACCAGCAGCTCACCGCGCCGCGGGCGCACAGGAAGGCGCACCCCAAGAAGCCCTGCCACCTCCCCAGACCAGGGACCCGCGGCGACAAGCACCCGCCGGCCGCGCAACTCCCCCGCCGGCGTGGTGACGCCAGTGAGAGAACCGGCGGAGTCATGCAGCGGGCCGAGCACGGGCGTGTTCTCAAGCAGCCTCGCGCCGTGCAGCCGCGCCGACGCCATCAGCGCCTCCGTGGCGATCGCCGGTTGCATCTGTGCATCTTCCGGGTAGTACACCGCAGCTGCGATTCGAGCAGTCAGGTCGGGTTCCAGCCCGCGTGCCTCCTGTGCGTCGATGACTCGGGCGTCAACGCCGGCGAAGCGCTGCCGGGCTGCAAAGTCGAGCAGCGGCCCGGCTCCGGCCGCGGTCGTCGCGACCACGACTCCGCCCTTGGGATCGAACTCGACCGAGGGAAATCCATCGCCGAGCTGCTCACGCAGCTCGGTGACGGCGCCCCGCCATAGAGTCCCGGCGTACTGGGCGAGCACGAGCTCGTCACCCGGGCCCTTGTCGGACACCAGCAGGTTTCCCTCACACGCGGAGGAGGTGCCGCCAGCTGTTGTTCCCCGGTCGATCACAGTCACCCCGAGGCCTGCTGAAGCCAGGACGCGGGCGCAGGCGGCACCGATTATGCCTGCGCCGACGATGATCACATCACTGGTCAAGGGTCCACCACCTACCTGCCTCTCAATACTATGTTACATACTATACATACGGTGTCCTCAGAACTGGGATGTCGCCATCACCCATCCGGCCCTTCCGGAGTCCCCGTCGCAGTCTCAGTCCAGGCGTTGACCTCGAACGGACCGAGTGCATTCAGGAACCTCGACAAGGTCTGGCAGGCTCCGTCGTCAAGGCCTCGGAGGTCGTACCGCGACTTACGCAATAGCCCAAATGTCCCCATCTAACACTGAGGTTGATATGAATCCGTTGGGAAGGCCCATTCGGGCCCTGTCCGGTAGTCAGACGACCAGGCGCGCCATGATGCGCTGGTCGGTTACGCGCGCCGTGGTGCAGAGATTCGTGGCCGGGGAGAAGACGTCATCGGCAGTGGAAGCAGTGAGAAGCATCAGCCAGAACGGTCTTCATGCCACCCTTGACTACCTGGGGGAAGACACCACTGACGAGAAAGCCGCCACCGAGACCGTGGAGGAGTATCTCCGGCTGATCGGGGCACTCGCCGCGGCCGGGGTGGCCGATGGGACTGAGGTGTCCGTCAAGCTTTCCGCCGTTGGCCTATCGCTGATCGGACCTGACGGCGAAGCCACGCACGGACCTGACTTTGCGCTGCGCGCGGCGAGCAGGATCGCCGCCGCTGCTTATGGGGCCGGGGCCCGGATGACCTTGGACATGGAAGATCACCATGCGGTTGACGCCACCCTGAACGTGCTCTTCGCACTCCGGGTGCAGTACCCCGACATCGGGATCGCCATCCAGGCGATGCTACGACGAACACCAGATGATCTGACCAGGCTCGTCGGTCCCGGATCTCGGGTGCGCCTGGTCAAGGGCGCATATGACGAGCCGGTCTCGGTTGCTCACAGGGGCGCCAAGGAGATTACCGGCGCCTATCTCAAGGCGCTGGAAACCTTGATGCAGGGAGAGGGATACCCGATGGTCGGCTCCCATGACCCCGAGGTGATCAAGGAAGCGATGCGGTTGGCCCGAGCTGCCGGCCGCAACGATAGCGAGTATGAGTTCCAGATGCTGTATGGCATCCGGACCGATGAGCAGGCCCGGCTGCATCAGCTCGGCATCGGTGTGCGGGTGTACGTGCCCTATGGCTCCGACTGGTACGGATACTTCACCAGACGCCTGGCCGAGCGTCCCGCGAACCTTCTGTTCTTCCTGCGTGCACTGGCCTCGCGGACGTAAGTTCGCCCAACGGCCGATCGGGAACGAACGTGAAGTTCAGTGAGCCGGCCACAATGAGTGACCCCTGATGCCGATATCGCGGTGGCCTATTCGGTTACGCAGGGAAACTCATGAGGGGACCGCCGAAGTAGTCCGCGTCAACCGAGATCCCAAGGCCTGGGAGATTCGGCGCCGAGCCCCGACCGCCACGCGCGCGTGGCTCATGACCCGCTACATGCTCGTTCGTCCACTCGTTGAAGAAAGATGTTGTCAGCAATGACTCCGGACGCGTACTCGCGGCCAAGTGGCTCACCGCAGCAGTCGTGATGTCTCCACCCCAAGCATCTTCTATCGTGACCTTCATCGCCAGGTCCTGAGCGAGGTCACGCATTCGGGCAGCACTGCTCAAGCCGCCCAGTCGGCCCAGCTTGATATTCACAGCGCCGGCCTTTGCATCGTACTTAGCACGGACGAGATCCGCGGGACCCACAACTGACTCATCGAGGATCAGCGGAAGCGGGCCTAGGCTGCTCACCAACGCGCAGTCGTCCAGATCGCGACAGGGCTGCTCAATAAACACATACAGATCCTCGACCCTGCGCATCGCCATCGCGGCATCCGGCACATTCCAGCCGCCATTGGCATCGGCAATGACAGTGGTCCCGGGCGCGGCGCCTTCCATCACACTACGAATCCGCCTAGCGTCGTCGACCGGATCGTTTCCGACCTTGACCTGGAAGTGACCTATCCCCGCGCCCGCTCGACGGGCGACGAAATCGCTCATGGACTCGGCGGAACCAAGCGGCACCGCCTCGTAAAGCGGGAAGTCCTCCTGAAGTACTCCTCCAAGCAGCGCAGCGATCGGTAGGCCGGCTTGCTGGCCAAGGAGATCCCAGCAAGCTATATCCACCGCGCTCTTGGGGGCGTTCTGACCCCAGGGCTCTGGACATAGAGTCATAATCTTTGTGGGCTCAGGGCCGGATTTTGATCTCGTAGCGCAGGATGAGGTTGGTCCCGGGGTAGCGGGTTTTGGTGGCGGTGAGGTGCTCACACAGCTGCGCGATCGCGATGGTGGCGCGCCGGGTTGGTAGGGGGTCGAGCCGGACGGTGAGGAAGCCGTCGCGGGGGTCGATGTCGCCGCTGCTGGTCAGGGTTTGTCGGATGAGGGCGTGGGCCTCGTCGTTGGCGCGGGCGTAGCCGGTGTGGACGCGGATGTCGCGGGCGAGGGTGGTGGCGGTGTTGAACGCGGCGATCCGGATCGCGTGGGTGATCAGCTTGGTCTGGACGTCCAGGACCTGTTGACCTGGGTTGACCTGGCCCAGCGGGAGCCGGGCGGGGATGGCCCGGTGGGTTTCTTGGGCGGTGTCCAGGTCGGCTTCGGCGGCGCGCAGGGCGGCGGTGAGCGTGTCGTGGTCGGTGTTGGTGATGAGCACCGACACTCCTGGTGGTGGGGACGCTGCGTCGAGTAGGGCGGCGTCGGTCGCGGCCAGGGCCCGGTCGTACCGGGCCCGGGCGGCCAGGACCTTGGCGTGGGCTTTTTTCTTGGCGGGGTTGGGGACCATCCGGGTGGGGTCGTCGTCGGTGGTGTTGTAGGCGTCGTGGGAGTCGAGGTCGAAGTGCATCCGGGCGTACCGGAAGTAGTTCTCCTGCCGCCACCGGGACCCCATCCGGTAGATGACCTCTTCGACGCCCAGGTCGGTGCGGGTGGTGAGGATGTGGATCTGCCTGGTGGCGTCCTGGCCGAGGGCCTCCCGACCGGTTTTGGTGCCCGGGACGGTCAGGCTGACCTGCCGCATCGTGAACACCTCGCCTGCGTCGTTGGTGGGCAGGTCCACGGTGGTGTCCGCGACCCGCCAGGTGTGGGTGCGGCCGGTCTCGTCGGTGTAGGTGAGGTCGGTGAACAAGTCGGGGTCGATGTCCTGGGCGACGCCCTTGCGCCATGTCAGCACGTCGAAACCCGCAGCGTCCATGTGGGCAAACAGTTTTGGTGACCAGCCGCCGCGGTCGAACCCGACCAGCACCCGCCGGTCGTCGCCGACCGCGCGGCGCAGGCCAGGCAGGAGCCGGCGCAGCTCCATCGCCAGCGATGCGCCCGGTTCGGCCATCACGACCAGGACCGGGTCCCCGGACGCGTCCGAGACCCAGGTTTCGACGGTGGCGGGGGCGGGGAACTTCAGCCTGGATAGGTGGGTTTTCGCGATCTTGGCCCCTCCTTGGTAGGCGCGGACGTGCCCGTCGACGTAGAACACCGCCAACAGGTCCGGGTTGGTCTGGTCCAGGCGGGTGACGTGGGCGGCGGCCATCGCGGCGAGCAGCTCCTCGGCCCGACCTGTCGCCGCCAGGATGGTGATCTTGGCTCGGATGGTCTTGACCTCCGGGCTCCGGTCCAACCCCAGCACCCGGCCCAACGCGTGCGGGTCGACCCTGGTCGCGCCTTCGGCGCGGGGCTGGCCAGCCAGGGCCCGTAGGACTCCTTCCACCAGCATGGTGTCCAGGCCGTAGAACCCGTTCGGCAGGCACCCGAACACCTGTGTGGCGCACGACAGCAGGCCGGTGGCCTGCAGGGCGGGGATCGCCAGCAGCAGCCCTGCCAGCGGCACCCTGGCGGCGGGGGTGAACACGGCCTCGGCGTGGGGCAGCTTCCCCCACCGGGCCGCGGCCCGCTCGGCGTCGCGGTCCGCTGGGGGTGGTAGCAGCGGCAGGTCGTCTTCGGCGTCCTCGTCAGCAGCCGAAGTACCTCGATCGTCGCCGTCATCGCCGTGGTCACCGCGTGCGTCGTGGTCACTGCCGGCGTCGTCGGTGCTGGTGGTGTAGTCCTGTTCTGGTGCAGGCTTGGTTGTTGGTAGTGCCCGCCGGACGGTGGCCTCGCTGACCCCGACGGCGGTGGCGATCGCCCGAAGCGATGCCCCGCCGCGGCGGCGGGCCCGGATGTCGGCGACGACTGCCGGGCTGAGCACGGAAGGGCCCTTGGGGCCACGCCGGCCGGGTACCAGGGCGGCTATCCCGTCGTTGGCCACGGCGTGGTCCCAGCGTCGCAGGGTCTCGGCGTTGATCCCGAAGCCTTCGGCGACCCGCACGGCCCGGGCCCCCTTGATCGCGACCAGCTGCACCGCGGCCAGCCGCCGGCCGAGCTCGTCGCCGGCGTTCCACGCGAAGACCAGCTCACCGCGGATGAACACCCGACCCCCGGTCTCGTCCTCCACCAGGGCGGAGATCTCACCGATCTGCACGGCGCCGGCTGGTACCAGCATCAAGGGCAGTTGTGCCGTCATGATCGCCATCGTCCCCCACCTCGACATTATCTATAACACCATAAGAATTATAACGCTTATTGGGCACAAAAGCAAGTCCCGTTCCATGACAAAGATGCGGGGCAAACGGTTACAGGAAGGAACACCACACCCGCCGTGTCCGGACCCCCGGAGATAGTCCGGATGCCCTGGAACTTCATGATCCTTGTCGTTCGACGACTCACCGTTGGACTGAGAAATCCCATCAATTATGACGCAGCCGAAACGAAAGACAGCCGTCCCGCAGCTACATACATGCAGGTCAGGCGGTTATGGCCGCCTGGTTGGCGCGCACTATGTCCGGAGCCCTGGAGTTGGCGAGTGTCTCAACACTGCGATGACCCCGGTCACGCTCGCCGGTGGACAGTGCAGCAGCAACCACGACCTCCTCGCACCCGCCCTCCAACAACAGGTCCACGAGTTCCTCGACCACCGTCGGCGACACCGGTGCCGGCTGGGACAGATAGGTGAGGACAACGGCCCGTCCGCGCATAGCCGGGGATACTTCAGTGAGCGCTTTGGCGAAGTACGGCGAGGCCGGACCGTCCCGTACCACGTGACAGGTCACGGGAGGTTGATACGCCGGGAGCGCCTGGGGCACTCGCCCATCAAACCAGCAGGTCAGGGTTCGCGCCACCCCTCGCGTCCCCCCTGGAGGGTTTGGCTCCTATCCACTCGCCAAGGTCCAGTAGGCAAAGTCCGTCGGTCAGCCGCCATTCGTCACGGTCAAACCGGTCGAGGCTTCGGTGAGGTGACCGAGGTGACCAGCGTCGGCACGCCTGTCCGCATCGCCTTGCTCATGGCGAACCCGAAACTCGCGCTCGTCCAATACCCTGCGACTGACACATCCGTCGGTCAACCTCATCGACACAACGTTGAACAGTCACTCGATCTGATCAACACGGCCAAGACCGCAGAGTGACCGGCTGGTGCTCGACCGCAGTTGCTTATCGCTGAACCCTGAAGCCGGCTCCGCTCGGCGAGGTTCCTGGCGGTGCCTGCTTCCGTGGATCGGACATGTGAGTGAGTCCCAGATAGTCGAACGGTCTACGGCTGGTGTTGGCGGAGGTCCTCACTCGAACTGGCGGTGACCGGATCTTCGTTTGGGGATCCCCAAACGGTGAACCTCTCGGATGGAGCCACCCATGTCGGTGCAGTTGCCTTCGTTGGCAACCTGAAGGAGGCTCCGAGGAATCCGACAAGAGGGGGTATCCATTTCACTGCCCCCAAGCACCAGGAAGCGGTGCCGCTACCCCACCCGTTGTGGCGGCGGCGACCGTTAACCACAAGCAGTAGTGGC
>Ga0097691_1000951_pt1 | contig 22913 bp, 22 predicted proteins | sample NGESurdeep072012_8_FD_72858 | JGI IMG/M metagenome (GOLD analysis project Ga0097691, IMG submission 72858) | Arctic peat soil microbial communities from Barrow, Alaska - NGEE Surface sample 210-1 deep-072012 | ecosystem: Environmental > Terrestrial > Soil > Wetlands > Peat ... | reverse complement strand
TGCGGTCGTCGTCGTAGTGGCGGAGGCGGGGTAGAAAACCCCGAACGTGCCGCCCCCGCCGGTCGTGAACGTGCGCGCGCCGATGAACGGGTCGCTGGAAGAGCCGGCGCCGACGAACGTGGCTAAAAGCGTGCCGACAACGCCGCTGTCCGTCGGGATCGGGAGGCCCTGCGCGCGCAGGAACGAGATGGTGTTAGAGATGATGCGGGTCTCACCCGGGGCCAGGGTGACGGAGACGGAGCCGGTGCCCGAGCCGACCGAGGCGGTGTAGAGGAGGTCGACCTGGATCGGGGGCGTCGCCTTCGAAGCCAGCGTCAGCTCCGTCGTGTAGTGGCTGCCTCCGAAGCCCGCCACGTTGTCGAGGACGACGGGCAGGAACAGTTCGGGATCGCGCGTCAAACGGAAGACGACCCCGCCGCCAAGAGGCCCGCCGTAAGCCGTCGTCCCGTAGAAGTTCCCGTCGCTTCCTTGCACGAGGGCGGCATAGGGGTCTTTGCCGTCGTTCCCGGCAAACGAGTAGAGCGTCGTCAGCGTGCCGCCCAGCGTGATCTTGAAGACCGTGCCATCGCCGCTCGCGCCGCCTTGCCCGGTGGTCCCGTAGAAGTTCCCGTCGGTTCCTTGCACGAGGGTGGCTGACGGCCATTCCCCGTCGCTCCCCGAGAAGGAGTAGAGCGTCGTCAGCGTCCCGGCCGGCGTGATCTTGAAGACCGTGCCGTAGTCACCCGTGCCGCCCTGATTCGTTGTTCCGTAGAAGTTCCCGTCGCTCCCCTGCACGAGGCCGGCGAGGGGGTATTGGCCGTCACTCCCGGCGAACGAGTGGAGCGTCGTCAGCGTCCCCGAGGGCGTGATCTTGAAGACCGTGCCAGAGTTACCCGTGCCGCCCTGCTTCGTCGTCCCGTAGAAGTTCCCGTCGCTCCCCTGCACGAGGCCAGCAAGGGGGTCTTGGCCGTCCTTCTCGGCAAACGCATGCAGCACCGTGTACGGCAGGGCGTCGGCCGGGAGGGCGAGAAACAGCGGGACCGTCAGCAGGAAAAGACAAGAGAGACCGATACCCATGCGCCGCGATACAAATTGCATTTCAGCCCTCCCGGCCTTCGCTGTTAGTCTGACACGAACCGTCATAGGTGAAGCGGGAAAGTCCAGCGGAGAGCGCAGGGAAGGTGAGAAGCGTGAGGGAAAGCGCGGCGAGGGTCGTTCTCATCGGCGGTTCCTTTCGGATGGTGCGAAAGGGGGGACTCGAACCCCCACAGCCGATAAAGGCCACAAGGTCCTGAGCCTTGCGCGTCTACCAATTCCGCCACTTTCGCGCGGACCGGCAGGATAAGGCCCGTGCCGGGAGTCGTCAAATCAGCGGCGCCGTCAGCGCCGAAAGCCCGCGCGCTCGCGCTCCGCGACGAAGGCATCGACTCGCACCTGGTCCTTCTCGGAGATCTCCGTGAACCGGATGCCGAAGGCGGGGTGGAAGTGGTCGAGCTCGGTCGTCCGGCGCATGATCCGGCCCTTCGCGTTCAGGGGCTGGGGATCTTCGGGTAGTAAGAACTCGATCTCGACGATGCGCCCGATCGCGATAGCGCTCTCGATCTCCACGAGGAGACCGTTCCCCGAGACATTGAGCGTCTTTCCGAGGAGGAGCGCCCCGTCCGGGCGGCCGTCGCGCACGCGCGCCAGCGTGTTCAGCTCCCGGCGCGCCGGGATGAGCGTGAGCCGCTTCGTCTTGTCGAGGAGCTCGGCGGGAGGGAAAGGGGCGAGCATGAAATCGTTCACGCCAGGCACGAGGGCCTCCTCGAGGTGCGGCTCCCCCGCCGCCACGACGAGCATCATCGAGACCGTGCGCCAGCAAGTCTGCTCGCGCAGCTTCCGGCAGGCGGCGACGCCCCCATCCGGGAGGAATCCGCTGTCCAGGATCACGAGATCCGGGACCTTTTCGGCCGGAATCGCGAGGAGGTCGTCCAGCCGCTCGGCGGCAACGACCGAATAGCCCGCCGTCTCGAGCGCCTTGGCTGCACCGCGCAGGAGCCCGGCCGGCGCACCGGCAAGCGCGACCTTCTTCTTCACGAAGAGACCCGAGCCGCGCGGGAAGGTGCCAGAGCTGTCCATCAGGCGCTTCCCTGCTTGACGGTCACGGAGCCGCGCGCGACCGCGCCCCCCTCGGCATCGCGGACGATGCCCTCGAACTTGACCGTGTCGCCGAGCCGGCCGGCAATCGCGACGTCGATCGTGAGGACGTCTCCGGCAACGGGCAGCCGCTGGACCGAAAAATCGGACACGCCGGCGAGAAAGCCCTTGCGCCCGAGCGCCGCGTCGCCGCCCTGAAGGAGCAGGGCCGACTGCGCCACGAGCTCGGCCAGCACGGCCGCGGGGAATTCCGTGGCGCGCACGGATTCGGCATTGGCCGTCACGCACGCCCGCACACGGCCCGCCGCCGGGCCGGTCCGTTCGACGACGCCGTCGGCGAAGCGGAACGGGAAGGCGTGCGGCAGGGGCTCGAAATCCACCTTTTTCAGGCCGCCTTCTGGCGCACGAACTCGCACAGCGCGTTCACGGAGGCGAAGGCCTTGACGCCCACTTCTTCGTCCTGCACCTTGATGCCGAACTCCTTCTCAACGCCGAGCACGAGCTCGAGGGCGTCGATCGAGTCCAGGCCGAGGCCGCCGTCCGCGTCGCCGAAAAGCGGCGCGTCGTCGGCGATCGTCGCGGGATCCATTTCGAGCTTGAGCTGCCGAACGATCAGCTCCTTGACTCTCTTCTTCAGGTCGTCTGACAAGAACTACTCCCCTCCCGGTCTGACCGGAACAGCGGAGTATACGAGCGGCGGACCCGGCCGGCTTCTCAGCCGACGAAGCCGCCGTCGATGCGCACTGTCTGGCCCGTGAGGTACCCCGCGCCGTCCGTGCACAGAAACGAGACGAACGGGGCGATGTCCTCCGGCCGGCCGAAGCGCTGCACCGGGACCCGCTTGAGGAAGTCCTCGCGGACTTCCTTCGTGAGGAACGAAATCATCTCGGTCTCGACGAATCCGGGCGCGACCGCGTTCACGGTGACGCCGAAGGCCCCGACCTCGGCCGCGAGCGACTTCGTGAAAGCGACGAGAGCACCCTTCGCGGCCGAGTAGTTCGTCTGCCCGACGCTCCCCGAGAACGCCGCGAGCGACGAGATGTTCACGATGCGCCCCCAGCGGCGCCGCAGCATCCCGCGCATCACGGCCTTCGTCATGCGGTAGGTGCCGCCGAGCGCCGTGTCGAGGACGAGATTCCAGTTCGCGTCGGGCATGAGCGCGAAAAGGCCGTTCTTCAGGACGGCGGCGTTGTTCACGAGCACGTCCACGCCCTCGCGCTCCTTGTCGAGGCGGTCGGCGAGGGCCGCGATGTCGGCCGCGGACGTCACGTCCGCTTTCACGGCTTCCCCGCTCCCTCCGGCCGCCCGGATCGCCTCGACGGCGGCCTCCGCCCCCGACGCGTCCGCGCGGTACGTGAGGACGGCGTGATAGCCGTCGGCGGCGAGGCGTTCGCCGATGGCGCGGCCGATGCCGCGCGACGCGCCGCTGACGAGCGCGACGCGGGTCCGGGGAGAGGAATCGGAAGAATTCGGAGAATTCATTTGTTTTCGGACCTTCTCACATCCTGAGACGCCGATGCCGCGGCAAGGTTGGTTTTTCCTTCGAAGGAGAAGAGAGGGGGAGGGGCCAGCGCCTTCGCGAACACGTCGATCGCCTCCGGATCCTCCAGCGCGCGCGGCGGCAGCTGCGCGTCGCGCACGGTCCAGCGGACGAGCCGGGTCAGCACGTCCCCCGGGCCCACTTCCGCGAAGCGGCGCAGCCCAGCCCCGCGCATCGCCTGAAGCGTCGATGCGAAGAGCGAGGGATGAGAGATTTGCTTAGAAACGACATGGGCGGCTTCCTCGGCGGTCTCCACCCGGCGGCCCAGCATCGGAGCGAAGAGAGCCGAGCGCGGCTGCGCGATGCTCACTCCCCTTTCTAAGAAACTTTGCAGACCCTGACACACTGCTTCGAGGCGACTCGTGTGCATCGGGATCTTGATCGAAAGCAAATCTGTCTTCAGCGCGATCGGCCGAAACGCGTCGACCGCCGCGGCAACGAGCGCCCGCTCGCCCGAGAAGACAAACTGCGCCGCCGCGTTCTCGGTCGCGATCCCGAGTCGCGCGCGATCGGGCGTCAGCGCCGCCAGCGTCTCCTCCACCGCCGGCCGCGCGAGCCCGATGACGTATGCCATTCCGCCATCCAGCTCCCCCCGCCGTGATGCCTCGGACATGAGGCGCTCGGCCTCGAGGAGGACGTCGAGCGCAGCCCACGTCTCCAGCGAGCCGGCCGCGACGAACGCGGCGTAGGTGCCGAGGCTGTAGCCGAGGGCGGCCGCGGGCTCGAGCCGATGGATGCGGCGGAGGGTCTCGAGCGCCGCGAGGGAGGTCGCGAAGACGCCGACCTGGGCGGGCAGGTCGTCGTGGAGCGAGGAGCTGCCCTCGCCAAAAAAGGTGTCGACGAGGCGCACGCCCGAGCGCGTCGAGATCTCTTCGAAAAGTGAAGAGGCGAACTCGTATCTCCGGGCGAACGCCTCCCCCATCCCCGCCTTCTCGGACAACTGACCCGGAAAAATCGCTGCGAACGCGGACGAGGACGCCCCCGTGACGACGAGAGGCGCGCTCACGCGGCGACTCCTCCCCTCTTCCCATTCGCAGAAATCTTCTCTTCTTTTTCCTTCGCGCCCATCCGAACCGATGAGATCGGCTGGAAGCGGTAGCGCGCCAGCAGGCGGCGCCAGCGCCCTTCCGTCCGCGTGCGCCCCGCGAAGTGGACGAGGCGCTGAACGGGAGAGAGGCCTGGCATGGCGGGATGCGCGACGTCGAACTCCCAGGGGTGGGAATACAGGACCGGCGGAACTCCGGCAGCGAGAGACCGGTCGATCGCGGCCGAGACGCGGCTCTCGCGCGTCAGGCGCGCGCAGACGCCGCCGCCCCAGATCGCGCGGAAGCCGAAAAACGTGCCCATGAGCGGCGGGACCTCCAGGATCGGGCCGGAGCCGGTTTCGAGCGTCACGGGACGCGTCGGATTTGAAGGCTCTCCCACCGGCGGCGCCGTCGTGAGGGAGGAGTCGAGCGCGAAGCCTTCCTCGACGAGGACCGCGAACGCGGGATTTGAGGCGCTCTTGAGGGACCACTCGGGCGCGCGGAAGGAAGTCACGGGCCTCCCGACGATCTCCTGCAGCGTGTCTTGGCTCTTCCTGAGGTCCTCACGGAACTCGGGCAGCGTCATTTCGGAGATCCGGCGGTGGACGTCTCCGTGGCAGCCGATCTCGTGGCCGGCGTCGGCGATGCGCCGCACGAGCGAAGGGCTCTGCCGCGCGATCCAGCCGAGGACGAAGAACGTCGCAGTGGAGCCGGACCCGTCGAGGAGCGCGAGCATGCGCTCGACGCCGGCGTGCACGCGCTTTTCCCGGCCGGCCCACGTGGCCGGGTCGGAGTAGAGAGGATGCCCGCAGACGTGGAACCAGTCTTCCACGTCGACGGTCAGGATGGGAGAGACGGTCACGCGCGGATTATGGGGCCGCCGCTAGCTCGCGTCGGAGTCCAGCGTCTTGTAATAGACCGACAGCCACGAGGTGATCCACGTGTCGCGGAACGGGCGGTAGTGCGACCGCGCGCCGTAGATCGTCTTCACGGGCACCGCGGCGAAGCGGCGGACCCGGGGTGCCGCCTTGATGAGGATCTCGTTCTCGATGGAATACCGCTCGGCGTGGAGGCGGAGCGCCCGGAGCAGGTCCGCGGCGATCACGCGATAGCCCGACTGGCCGTCCTCGACGGGCAGTCCCGTCATGCGCGACAGCACCTTGTCGCCGATCGTGTTCGCCCAGTAGTTCTTCGCCGGCATCGTGGCCGCGTCCTTCAAGCGCGACCCGATGACGAAGTCCGCGCCGCCCCGCGCGGCGGCGAGAAGTGCCGGAAGGTCGTCCGGATCGTGCTGGCCGTCCGCGTCCACGAACGCCACGTGCGTGAAACGACGCGCGAGGAGGTCGGCGAGGCCGTCCCGAAGCGCGCAGCCTTTTCCCCCGTTTTCCGGGCGTTCCAGCACCCGTGCGCCCGCGGCCCGGGCTTCGTCCGCGGTGCCGTCGCGGCTGCCGTCGTCCACGACCAGGATTTCCCCGACATGCGCGCGAAGGCCGCGTACGACGCCGCCGACCGTGCCGGCACCGCGATAGGCGGGAACGAGGGCGGCCGGGAAGAAGAGGAGGTCGCCTGACATGCGAATGAGGGGTTGACGAACGAGCCTACTTTGTGAAAAGTATCACGAGCGCCGCATGGGTTCCCCTCTCGCCTTCCTGCCGATACTGCTCATGCTCATGGGCGCCCTCGCCGTCGGCATCGTTTTGCTGGGCCTGAATGCCCTGCTCGGCCGCAAAATCCGCACGAAACGCAAGCTATCGCCCTTTGAGAGCGGCATGCCGCTGCTCGACGACAGCCACAAACGCATCAGCGTCAAGTTTTTCATCGTCGCGATGATCTTCATCCTCTTCGACGTCGAAGCGGCGTTCCTCTACCCCTGGGCCGTCGTGTTCCGGCAGGGCGGATGGCCAGTCTTCGCCGAAATGCTCGTGTTCGTCTCCGTCCTCTTCCTCGGGTTCGCCTACCTGTGGAAGAAGGGCGCGTTCGACTGGGATTGACATGGGCGGAGCGAACATGACCCCCTCCACGCCTGCGCCGGAGCGAACGGGCGAGCACAGCGCGCTTTCGTGCGGCCGGACTCTCTCGTTCTCGCGTGAGACGCGGGCCGATTTCGACCGCCTCCTGGGGCGCTACCCCACAAAACAATCCGCGCTTCTTCCGACGCTCTGGCTCGCGCAGCGCGAATGGGGGTGGATCTCGCGGGAGGCCGTGGACTACGTGGCGACGCTTCTCGATCTCGCGCCGGCATTCGTGTGGGGCGTCGTGACGTTCTACACGATGTACAACCGGGCGCCCGTCGGAAAGCACCTCATCCAGGTCTGCACGTCGATCTCCTGTCACCTGAACGGGGCTGAGGAGGTCTTCCACGAGTGCAAGAAGCGGCTCGGCGGTTTGAAATCGGGCGAGGTCTCGCCCGACGGGAAGTTCACCGTCATCGAGGTGGAGTGCCTCGCCCAGTGCGACAAAGCGCCCGCGGTCATGGTCAACGATGACGACTACTTCGTGATCACGAAAGACAAACTCGACGCTTTCCTCGGGAGCCTGAAATGAGCGGCCTCGCCCCCATCGAGCCGGTCCTTCTCGCCCGCCGGGGCAAGCCGAATTCGGCCTCCTTGGGCACCTATCTCGCGGACGGCGGTTACGCCTCGTGGAAGAAAGTGCTTGGGGGCGTGAAATCGGCCGAGTGGACGCCCGCGAAGCTCACCGACGTCGTCAAGGCGTCGGGTCTGCGCGGCCGCGGCGGCGCCGGCTTTCCCTGCGGCCTGAAGTGGACCTTCGTGCCCTCGAAGGAGAAGCGCGGCGACAAGCCCGTCTATCTCCTCTGCAACGCGGACGAGTCCGAGCCCGGAACGTTCAAGGACCGGCTCCTGATCGAGAACGACCCGCACCAGATCCTCGAGGGGATGATGCTCGCGAGCTTCGCCCTCGAGGTGAAGCACGCCTACATCTACATCCGCGGAGAGATGGTCCACGGCGCCGAGATCCTGAACGCCGCCGTGAAAGAGGCCCACGAGAAGGGCCTCCTCGGGACCGACGTCCTCGGCTCCGGCGTCGACCTCACGATCACGGTGCACCGCGGCGCGGGCGCCTACATCTGCGGCGAGGAGACCGCGCTCATCGAGAGCCTCGAGGGCAAGCGCGGCCACCCGCGCATCAAGCCGCCCTTCCCCGCGGTCTCCGGCGCGTGGGGCTGCCCGACGGTCGTGAACAACGTCGAGACGCTGTGCTGCGTCAAGCACATCGTCGATCGCGGCGCCGAGTGGTTCAAGGGCGTCGGCCGCAACGAGAAGAACACAGGCCCGAAGCTCTACTGCGTCTCCGGCCACGTCGAGAAGCCCGGCGTCTACGAGGCCCCGATCGGAATCCCGTGGGAGCAGCTCCTCGCGATGGCGGGCGGTATCCGCGGCGGGCGGAAGCTCAAGGCGGTCATCCCCGGCGGCTCCTCGGCGCCGATGCTCACGGCCGCCGAGATTGCAGGCGTCCCGATGGATTTCGACGGCCTCGTCGCCGCCAAGTCGATGTTCGGGTCGGCGGGGATCATCGTGATGGACGAGACGGCCGACATCCCGAAGGCCGTGACGAACATCGCGAAGTTCTACGCGCACGAGTCCTGCGGGCAGTGCACGCCCTGCCGCGAGGGCACGCCATGGCTCCACAAGATGCTCAAGCGCGTCGTGAACGGGGAGGGGAAGAAGTCGGACCTCGACCTCCTCCTCCAGATCTCGAACCAGATGGGGAACGGCATGACGATCTGCGTCTTCGCGGACGCGGCAATCGCGCCCGTCATCTCGGGGATCACGAAGTTCCGCGAGGAGTTCGAGGCTTACATCGCGAAATCCAACCATCCCGATTTCGCGCTGGCCGCACCAGAAGACCTCACGAACAAGGTTGCCGACAGGACGGCGTCATGGCGCGCGTAACCGTCGACGGAAAGGTCGTCGAAGTCCCGAACGACGCGAACGCGCTCGAGGCGTGCCGTGCCGCCGGCGTCGAGGTCCCGCACTTCTGCTACCACCCGCGGCTCTCCATCGTCGGCCAGTGCCGCATGTGCATGGTCGAGGTCGAGGGCGTGCCGAAGATCCAGGCCTCCTGCACGGTGCCCGTGCGCGACGGGATGGTCATCAAGGCCTCGACCGAGAAGGCCTTCGCGGCCCGCAACGCCACGATGGAGTTCCTCCTCATCAACCATCCGCTCGACTGCCCCATCTGCGACCAGGCGGGCGAGTGCAAGCTGCAGGACAACGCCTTCGGCGCCGGCCTGCCGGTCTCGCGCACGTCCGAGCCCCGCCGCCAGTTCCCCGGCTACGACCGCACGCCGATCGGCCCGCACGTCATCGCCGACATGACGCGCTGCATCCAGTGCACGCGCTGCATCCGCTTCTGCCGTGAGATCACGGAGACGGGAGAGCTGACCTTCATCGAGCGGGCAGGCCACACGTTCGTCTGGACGCACGAGGGCCGGCCGCTGGACAACGACCTCTCCGCCTGCGCGGCCGACGTCTGCCCCGTGGGCGCGCTCACGACGAAGGAATTCCGGTTCCGCAAGCGCGTCTGGTGGCTCGACAAGACCCGTTCCGTCTGCGACGGCTGCGAAATCGGCTGCCACATCTCCATCGAGCACCGGGACCGCGTCGTCTACCGCTTCCTCCCCCGCGTCGCCCCGGCGGTGAACGACTTCTGGATGTGCGACTACGGCCGCTTCCGCGCCGAGGAGCTCAACCGACAGGACTTCCTGAAGCCCGAGATCCGGGTCGCCGGCAGCGACACGCGCAAACAGACGAACTGGGGAGAGGCCCTGGACGCCGTGAAGGTCGCGATCGACCGGGCGCGGAATGAGAAAGAAAATATTGCTTCGAAAGGAAGAGAAGAAAGAGTCCTGTTCATCGGGTCGGCGCATCTCACAACCGAGGAGGCCTGGCTTCTCGCCTCGCTCTGCAAAGATTCTTTGAAGGGGAATGCGCCCGAGTTCATCGTGGACGAAGGGCCCAGAAGGCGCATCCGGAACAAAGTCGACGGCTGGATCTACGGAACCGAAGCCGCACCCAACAGCCGTGGCGCCGAGGCGGCCGGCCTCAAGCGCACCCGCGCGGGCGATGGCTCCGCCCTCGATCTCTTACTTTCTAAGAAATCTTCTTCTCTTTCTTCTCATTCTTCTCTTCCCCCAGCAGTCCTCTATATTTCCGACGCCAATTTCAGCGAAAAGTGCGCGGACCCGGCGTTCGTCGCTCTCCTCAGGCAGGCGAGCGTCCTCATCGTCCATGCCCGCAAACGCAACGCGCTGACGGATGCCGCCGACATCGTCCTGCCCGTCGCGCCGCTCTCGGGCAAGGAGGGCACGTTCGTGAACGCGAAGGGCCTCGTGCAGCGCGTCGACATGGCGATCGTGTCGCCTCCCGTTGTGCGCACGGACCTCGAGGTGCTCCTGCACCTCGGGGGCCGCTGGAACGCGTTCGACACGCAGTGGACGGCCCGCGACGTGTTCGAAAGGATGCGAGGCCTGGTCGCCGGCTACCCCGGCCTCGCGTGGGATTCCGACGCCCTCGTCGGGAACCCGCCGTCCATCTCCGCCGCCGCCGCCTACGACGTCCTCGGGCTCGAGAGAGATCCCGACGTCGAGGTCTTCCCGCGCCCGTCGGTCGCGGCGCCGGACCGCCGCTCATGAGCCCGGCCCTCGCGACCGCCCTCGAAGGCGCGGCGAAGATCGCCTTTGTCTGGGGCGTGGTCCTCGGCGCCGTCCTCCCGAACCTCATCTGGGTCGAACGGCGGATGGCGGGCCTCATCCAGGACCGTCCGGGCCCGAACCGCGTGGGACCGTTCGGCCTTCTCCAGGCCATCGCGGACATCCTCAAGATGTTCATGAAGGAAGACGTGGTCCCGATGTACGCGGACCGCCTCCTCCACACGATCGCGCCCCTCATCCTCCTCGTGCCCGCCATGACCACGTTCGCCGTGATCCCGTTCGGGTCGTCGATTCATCTCTTTGGCCGCGACATTCCGCTCGTCATCGCGGACGTCAACATCGGCATCCTCTACGTCTTCGCGCTCACCTCGATCGGCATCTACGGCCTCGTCCTCGCGGGCTGGGCTTCGAACAACAAGTTCGCGCTCATGGGCGGACTCCGCTCTTCGGCGCAGGTCATCAGCTACGAGCTCGCGATGGGCATCGCGGCCATCTCGGTGCTCCTCGCCGCGGGCTCGCTGCGGCTGACAAAGGTGGTCGAGTACCAGGCATCCGGCACCTTTCTCGGGTTCCTGCCGCTCTGGAACTGCTTCCCGCAGGCCCTCGGCTGCATGATCTTCGTCGTCTCGGCGTTCGCCGAGACGAACCGGCTGCCGTTCGACCTCCCGGAGGCCGAGGCCGAGCTGGTCGCCGGCTACCACACCGAATACTCGGCCTTCCGCTTCGGCATGTTCTTCATGGCCGAGTACCTGAACCTCATCGCGGCATCGGCCATGATGGCGACGCTCTATTTCGGCGGCTGGTCGCTTCCCGGGCTGCACCCGACGGGGATTCTCGGAGGCGTGATCTCGATCGCGGTCTTCGCCGCCAAGACGGGTTTTTTCATCTTCCTCTTCGTGTGGGTGCGCTGGACGCTTCCCCGCTTCCGCTTCGACCAGCTCATGAACCTCGGCTGGAAGGTGTTCCTGCCTCTTTCGCTCCTCAACCTGATCGTGACGGGCGCGCTCGTCCTCTGGGGGGTCGTCTGATGCCGGCGCTGAGCGGAGAGCTCGTCGTCTTCGGGTTCGCCTCGTTCCTCGCGCTCGCGTTCGCACTCCTCATGGTCGTCCAGAAGACGCCCGTGAGAAGCGTCCTGTCGCTGGTCGTGACCTTTTTCGGGCTCTCGGTTCTCGCGATCCTTCTCGCGGCGCCTTTCATCGCCGCGCTGCAGATCTTCGTGTACGCCGGCGCGATCCTCGTCCTCTTCCTGTTCGTCATCATGCTGCTCAACCTCAAGGAGGAAACCGCGGACAAGGACGATCGGCCGGTGCAGCGCACGCTTGGGCTCCTCGTCGCGCTCGCCCTCGGCGGCCTCCTCGCGGGCGCCACTCTGCGTGCTCCGGTCCCGCCGCGCGGCCCGCTCACCGGCCCGCGGATTCCGATGCCGGACGAGATTCCGGCTCTCGGACGGCTCCTTTTCTCCGACTACCTCTTCGCGTTCGAGGTGCTGTCCCTGCTGCTTCTCGTCGCGGCGGTCGGCGCGCTCCTTCTCTCCAAGCGGAGGTTCGAATGACCGGCGCGCTTCCCGGGGTCGCCCCGATGGCCGTGCCGCCCGGCGCATTCCTCGTCGTGGCCACCCTCCTCTTCGCGATCGGTCTCGCGGGCGCCCTCCTGAAGCGCAATGCGCTGTCGATCTTCCTGTCGATCGAACTGATGTTGAACGCCGTCAACCTGCTCTTCCTGACGTACGCGCGGATGCGCGGCGACCTCGCGGGGCAGATGATCGTCTTCTTCGTGATCGCCGTCGCCGCCGCCGAGGCGGCCGTCGGCCTCGCGATCTTCGTCGCGCTCTTCCGCACCCACCGGACGGTGGACGTGGACAAGATCGCGCTCCTGAAATGGTAGGCGGCGCATGAAGCAGCTCTGGCTCATCCCCGCCCTCCCGCTCGCCGGTTTCCTCCTGAACGGCCTCGTCGCCCTCGTGGCGAGCTCGATGCGCGCGGAGAAGGAGTCCGGCGCCGACCACCCCGGGGTCCCGCTCCCCTATGCCCAGCGGCTCTTCCATGGCGTCGTGGGCGTGGGCTCGGTCGGCCTGGCCGCCGTGCTCTCGTTCGCAGCGCTCGTGCCGTACGCGCTCGGCTCGATGCAGGTACCTGAAGGGCTCGCCCCCATCGTGCAGAAGGTCTACACGTGGATGGCCGCCGGCGATTACACGGTCGACGTCGCCTTCCGGCTCGACACGTTGTCGGCCCTGATGCTGTCGTTCGTCACGCTCGTGGGAACGCTCATCCACGTTTACAGCGTCGGGTACATGCAGAAGGAAGAGGGCTACGGGCGCTACTTCTCGTACCTGAACCTCTTCATGTTCGCGATGCTCACGCTCGTCCTCGCGGACAGCCTGCCGCTGCTCTTCGTGGGATGGGAGGGCGTCGGCCTCTGCTCGTACCTCCTCATCGGCTATTACTACGACAAGGACTTCGCCGTCGCGGCCGGCAAGAAGGCGTTCATCGCGAACCGCGTCGGCGACTTCGGAATGGTCCTCGGCATCTTCGGCGTGTTCGCGCTCTTCGGCACGGCCGACTTCTCATTCGTCGAGCTCGCGAAGCGCCAGGTGCTCGCGGGGAATGCGCCGCTCGGCGTCTACGCCGTGTGCCTGCTGCTCTTCCTCGGAGCGTGCGGCAAGAGCGCGCAGGGGCCGCTCTACGTCTGGTTGCCGGACGCGATGGCCGGCCCGACTCCCGTTTCGGCGCTCATCCACGCCGCGACGATGGTCACGGCGGGCGTCTACCTCATCGCCCGCTGCAGCGCGCTCTTCGTTCTCGCTCCCGACGCTCTCACGCTGGTGGCGTGGATCGGCGCGGGCACGGCAATCTTCGCGGCGACGATCGGGCTCGCGCAGAACGACATCAAGAAGGTGCTCGCGTACTCGACGGTCTCGCAGCTCGGCTACATGTTCCTCGCCTGTGGCGTGGGCGCCTTCGGTGCGGGCATGTTCCACGTTTTCACGCACTCGTTCTTCAAGGCCTGCCTGTTCCTCGGCTCCGGCTCCGTCATCCACGCGATGCATCACGAGCAGGACATGCGGAAGATGGGCGGCCTCGCCGGCAGGATTCCCCAGACGTTCCGGACCATGCTCGTCGCGACGCTCGCGATCGCCGGCATCTTCCCTCTCGCGGGTTTCTTCTCGAAGGACATGATCCTCGGCTCGGCGGCTGCCTCGGGCCACTGGGTCCTCTACCTCGTCGGGCTCTTCACGGCGGGCCTCACGGCCTTTTACATGTTCCGCCTCGTCTCGATGACGTTCTTCGGCGCGCCCCGCGGCCACGCCGAGCACGCCCACGAGAGCCCGGCCACGATGACCGTGCCCCTCTGGATCCTCGCCGCGTTCTCCGTCGTCGCGGGCGCCGTCGGGATCCCCGCCGTCCTCGGGGGCACGGACGCTGTCGGCCGCTTCCTCGAACCCTCCGTGGCGCATCCGCCGATCGGCGAGATGGCCCACGGCCTCGAGATCGGCCTCATGCTCCTCTCTCTCGGCGTCGCGGTGACGGGCCTCGCCTGGGCGTGGCGTTGGTACGGCCGGGCGGCCGGCCCGGTCGAGGCCGTGTCGCCGCAGGCGCACGCCTTCTACGAGAAGACCGGCGCGCTCGGCAGACTCGTCGCGAACAGGTGGAACGTGGACGAGGGCATCGAGGCGCTCGTCCTCTCGCCATTCCGGAAGATCGGGACGTTCCTCTGGCGCGGGTTCGACGCGCTGTTCATCGACGGCATCGCGAACGCGTCGGCGTTCCTCGTGGAGCTCCTCGGCGACCTCCTGCGTTTCTTCACGACGGGTCACGTGCGCAACTACGCGCTCGCATTCACGCTGGGCTTCGCCGCCCTCGTGGCGTACGTGTGGATGTCATGAATCTCCACCCGCTCGGCGCCGACCTCCTCACGACGCTCGTCTTCCTTCCGACGCTGGGCGCCCTCGTGCTCGCCTTCCTCCCCGGCTCTTCGAAGGTCGCCGCGAAGGCGATCGCCCTCGTGACGTCGTTCCTCACGTTCGGCGTCAGCGTCCTGCTCTACCGGGGCTTCGACCCCGCGATCGGCGTCCCCGAAGCCTTCGCGATCGACCGGCCCTGGATTCCGCAATTCGGGATCCGCTACCAGCTCGGGATGGACGGCCTCTCGCTCGCCCTCGTGCTCCTGACGACGCTCCTCACGGTGTCCGTCCTCCTCGTGTCGTGCGGACAGGAGATCGAGAAGCTCAAGGGTTACCTGGTGGCGTTCCTGCTTCTCGAGACGGGCATGCTGGGAAGCCTCGTAGCGCTCGACACGATCCTTTTCTATGTGTTCTGGGAGGTCATGCTCATCCCGATGTATTTCATCATCGGGGTTTGGGGCGGCAAGCGGCGCATCTATGCCACGATGAAGTTCTTTCTTTTCACGATGGCGGGCTCGCTTCTGATGTTCGTCGCGATCCTGTATGCGGCGAACGTCCACCTGCACGCGACGGGAATCCAGAGCTTCTCCCTGGCCGACTGGACACGAGCCGCCTCCTCCGGCGCATGGCACCTGGCGCCGGGCACCGAGGCGCTCCTCTTCGGCGCTTTCGCCCTCGCCTTCCTCGTGAAGATTCCGCTCTGGCCGCTTCACACATGGCTGCCGGACGCGCACGTCGAGGCCCCGACGGGGGGCTCGATCATCCTCGCGGGGGTCCTCCTGAAACTCGGGACGTACGGCCTCCTGCGCTTCGCCTATCCGCTTTTTCCCCACGCCACCGCGCGCTACGGGCCGCTCCTCGCCGTGCTCGCGCTCATCGGGATCGTCTACGGCGCGTGGGTCGCCGCCGCGCAGAAGGACATGAAGAAGCTCGTCGCATACTCGTCCGTGAGCCACCTCGCGCTCGTCGTCCTCGGCATCGTCGCCGGAACGGGCGCCGCGCTCTCGGGGGCCATCTTCCAGATGATCGGCCACGGCCTCACGACGGGCCTTCTCTTCCTCCTCGTCGGCGTTCTCTATGAGCGCCGCCACACGCGCGAGATGGCCGACTATGGCGGCATCGCGGCGCGCGTGCCGGTCACAACGACCCTTTTCGTCCTCGCCACGCTCGGCTCGATCGGCCTGCCCGGCTTGAACGGGTTCATCGGCGAGTTCCTGATCCTCGGGGGCGTCTTTCAGGTCTCGGTCGTCTGGGCCGCCGTCGCGGCGACGGGCATGATCCTCGGCGCGATCTACCTCCTCACGCTCGTCCAGAAGGTGTTCTGGGGCCCGGAGACGTCGCCCGCGAATCGCACGCTCACCGACATCAACGGCTGGGAGCTGGCGGGCGCGTTCCCACTCGTGGCTCTCATCGTCCTCCTCGGCGTCTTCCCGCGGCCTCTCCTGACGCTCGTGGACGGCAGCGTGAAGACCCTGCAGCGCGCGGGAGCGCACGTCGCCGCGGAGAACCTCAGGCCCGCCGTGGAGCCCGGCCTGAAGCGCCTCGGCGTCCACGAGCTGGCGCCGCCACGGACGGAGGCCGTGAGGTGACCGGCTTCCTTCACGTCGGCGGCGCGGACGTCGCCTGCGTCGCGCCGGAGCTCGTCCTCGCGGGATTCGCCACGCTGATCCTTCTTCTCGACGCATTCGCGCGGCCGATCCGCGCGTTCTTCCCTTACGTGACGCTCCTCGGCCTGGCGCTTGCGACCCTCGCGGGAAGGAACGCCTCGGGACTGTTCTTCGGCGGAGCGGTCGAGTCTTCCGGCCTCACGCGCTTCGTCGAGCTCGTCGCCTGCGGGGCGGTGGCCCTCGCCGTGCTCGGCGGCGCGGCTTCCCTTGAGCGGGACCGCCGCAACCAGGGCGAGTTCTACGCCCTGCTCCTCTTCGCGGCCGCCGGAACCATCGTGATGGTGCGCGGCGTGGATCTCCTCGTCGTGTTCCTCGGCCTCGAGCTGATGTCCCTCTCGCTCTACGTCCTCGCCGCGTGGTACCGCGACGTCCCGGCGGCGACCGAAGCCGCCCTGAAGTACTTTCTGATGGGCGCGCTCGCCTCGGCCTTCTTCCTCTATGGCGTCGCCACGCTTTACGGACGGCTCGGGACGACGCGCCTGACCGCCCTTCAGGGGCTCTCTTCGGGCAGTTCCTTCGCTTCGTTCGACGTGCTTCTCGGGGCCGGCCTGCTCGCGATCGTCGCGGCCCTCTCGTTCAAGATCGCCCTCGTCCCGTTCCACGGGTGGGCGCCCGACGTCTACCAGGGCATGACGACTCCCGCCGTGACTTTCCTCTCGACCGCTCCCAAGGCGGCCGCGCTGATCGTCCTCCTGCGCCTCCTGCACGCTCTGTTCCCGGCGGGCCTGCCCGAACCGTGGCGGCCGCTCTTCGCGATCCTCGCGGCCCTCTCCATCCTTTTCGGCAACGTCGTCGCGCTCTCCCAGCGCGATCTGAAACGGATGCTCGCCTACTCGGGTATCGCGCAGATGGGGTACGCGGCGATCGCCATCGCGACGTTCACCCAGGACGCGTTCGAGGGCGTCCTCGTGTTCCTCGCGGGCTACCTCGTCACGAATGCCGCCGCCTTCCTGACTGTCGCGGCGCTTTCGGGGGGCGAGACGGAGCCTCGCACCCTCGGGGATCTCGCGGGCCTCGGCCGGCGACACCCGGTTGCGGCCTCCGTCCTGACGCTTTCAATGCTGTCGCTCGCCGGAATTCCTCCCACCGTGGGCTTCCTCGGCAAGTTCCTCGTGTTCCGGGCGGCCGTCGATTCCGGCCTCGTGGGGCTGGCGCTCATCGGCGTCCTGGGCAGTCTCGTCTCGGTCGGGTACTACCTCCGCGTCGTATACGTCGTCTGGATGAAGGAACCCGTCCGCGACGTCACCCTCGTGCCGGAGGACCTCCTCTCCGGAGCCGCGTTCCTCCTGACGGCCGCCCTCATGCTGGCCTGGGGCCTTTTTCCGCGCACCCTCCTCGATCTCGCCCGGGGCGCTGCGGTCACTCTCGGGGGACGCTGAACCGTGAAGAAAGCTTCGGAGCGGATCGAACCCGTCCCCGAGGCGACGAGCCACCGCTTGTCCCTTCTCCTACGCTCGCTGCGCGGCCTCGAGTCCGCCGGCGTTCACACCGCCTCGTCCTACGAGATCGCCGCGCGCTTCGGCCTCAATTCCGCGCAGATCCGCAAGGACCTCGCGCAGTTCGGGGAATTCGGGGTGCGCGGCGTCGGCTACCGCGTGCGCGAGCTCAAGGCGCACCTCAAGGCCCTCATGGGCCTCGAAAGGACGCGCGCGCTCGGCATCGCGGGCGCCGGAAACCTCGGCCAGGCGCTCGCCGATTCCCGGAACTTCAACGCGGAGGGCTTTCGCGTCGCCGCGCTCTTCGATCTGGACGGCCGCAAGATCGGAGGGCGTTCGCGCACAGGAGTGCCCATTCGGGACGTTTCGACCCTCGAGGAGTCCGTGAGGGAGCTCCACATCGAGATCGGAATCCTCGCGGTCCCGGCCGAGGGCGCGATCCCGCTCGCAGAGCGCATGGCGGCCGCCGGCGTCGGCGCCCTCCTGAATTTCGCGCCCGTGACGGTTCCCTCTCTCCCGAACCTCCTCGTGAAGAACGTCGATCTGACGTTCTTCCTGGAGAACCTGTCGTTCCAGCTCGCGATGACGAAGGCTTGAGGCGCGGGTCCCGGCGACGCGCTATTCGGCCCAGAGCACGAGGCCTGTCTCGTTCGGGTGCGAGAGGAGTGCGTGTCGCGGGCGCACGCGCACCGAGTAGCCCCTCCGGTCGTCCGCGGGTCTGGTGACCGTGCCGGCGAACGTCGCCGTGCCGTCGAGGCGTTCAACGAAGGCGAGAGGCGTCGCGTAGCCCGCATCGACGCCCCCGCTCCGGTCCATCTCGCCCTCGAACCAGTCCACGGCGAGGTCTTCGGGCCCGAACTCGCCGAGTCGCAGCTGAACTTCCACGCGAAAGGTCTGCCCGGGCACCACGCGCGCGGGATCCGGCGGGTCGATCGTCACGGACGTAAAGTCCACGTCCCCCCACGAGAGGCGGGCCTTCGCCTTCCAGGCCGCCAGTTCGCGCGCGCCGCGCTCGCCGTCCTCGGAGAGTTGGCGGACGCGCGCGGCGGCGGGCGCATACGCCATCTCGAGGTAGTCGCCGAGCATGCGTTCCGACGAGAATTGGCGCCCGAGCCGCGAGGCGGCGGCGGCCATTCTCTCGACCCACGCGGCGGGCATTCGCGCGCGGTCGCCGCCCGGCCGGCCGTAAAAGAGCGGGACGACCTCGTCCTCGAGCCGTTCGAACAGGGCGGCCGCGACGTCGTCATCTGTCCGCCCGTCCGTGTCGTCACTCATCGTGAACCCGGTTCCGTCGCGCGGCGCCTCGTCCCACCAGCCGTCGAGAACGGAGAGGTTGAGGACGCCGTTCATCGCCGCCTTCATCCCGGATGTGCCCGACGCCTCGTTCGGTCGGATCGGGTTGTTCAACCAGACGTCGGAGCCCGAGACAAGAAGGCGCGCAAGCCGCATGTCGTAGTCGTCGAGAAGAACGACGCGGCCGCGAAACTCGTGAAGGGCGGCGAACTCGCCCACCCGCCGCAGGAATTCCTTCCCCGGCTCGTCCTTGGGATGAGCCTTTCCCGCGAAGAGAAGCTGCACGGGGCGGTTCGGGTCCTCGACGAGACGCGCGAGGCGATCCAGGTCGTGGAAGATCAGAGTGGCGCGCTTGTACGTCGCGAAGCGGCGGGCGAACGAGATCGTGAGGGCGGACGGATCGAGAAGCTGCCATGCAGCCTCGATCTCGACGTCGGGAGCGCCGCGCCGCTGGCGGGCCACGGCGGTCCGTGAGCGCACGGCGTACACGAGGGCGGCGCGGAGGGCCTCGTGCCGGCGCCAGAGCTCTTCGAGGTCCGCGCCTTCCTCCCGGCGCGGGCCGAGGGCGGCGATCGAGGGCGCCGTCCACGTGTCCGGATGGACTCCGTTCGTGATGGCGGCGATCGGAATCTCCGAGAGCGGCGCCTCCGGAAACACGCCCCGCCACAGGCGGCGCGATACGTGTGCGTGCAGCTTCGAGACGCCGTTGACGCGCGACGAGAGGCGCAGCCCGAGAACCGCCATCGAAAAGAACTCGTTCGGGTCCTCGGGAACCTGCCGGCCGAGACCGAGGAGCTCGTCGAAGGAAATCCCGTAGGCCTCGATCTTCGCGGCGAAGTACTTCTTCATCAGCTCGTGGGGAAACAGGTCAATCCCCGCCGCCACGGGCGTATGCGTCGTGAAAACGTTGCCGGCCATGGCGATCTCGCGCGCCTCGGGGAACGTCAGCCCTCTCTCGGCGCGCAGCTGCCGGATGCGTTCCAGCCCGAGGAAGGCCGCGTGACCTTCATTCGCATGGCGAACGGTGGGTCGGAGGCCAGCGAGATCGAGCGCCCGCATGCCCCCGATTCCGAGCGCGAGCTCCTGGCAGATCCGCATTTCGCGATCGCCGCCATAGAGGCGGTTCGTGATCTCGCGGTCGCGCGGCCGGTTCACCGGCAGATGCGAGTCCAAAAGGAGGAGCATCGTGCGCCCGACGCGGACGCGCCGGACGAGGAGATGGACGTCCCGCTCGCCCACGCGCACGGTCACGATCGGCGCCACGCCCGCCGACGTCGGGAGAATGTCGATCGGCAGGTCGTGCGGGTCGACGACCGGATAGGTCTCCTTCTGTCGCGCGTCCGCCGTGAGCATCTGGCGGAAAAAACCTTCGCGGTAGAACAGGCCGACGCCCACGAGCGGCACGCCGAGATCGCTCGAAGACTTGAGATGGTCGCCCGCGAGCACGCCGAGTCCGCCCGAGTAGATGGGCAGGATCTCCGTAAGCCCGAACTCGGCGCAGAAGTAGGCGATCCGGTCGCCCGACGCCGCGAGGGCGGCCGCGACCGGGTGCCGCGGCAAAGCAGCATCCTCGACGCCGATCGCCCGCGCCACGGCCAAGACGCGCCCCACGTAGGCCTCGTCGGCGGCCAGGCTCGCGAGGCGCGCCGGGTCGGCGGTCCGCAGCAGAACGACCGGGTTTCCGCTTCTCTCCCACTCCTCCGGGTCGATGTCGCGAAACAGCGCGCGCACCTCTTCGCGCCAGGTCGCGCGGAGATCGCGCGCGAGCGGCGAGAGCGGGGCGAGCGCTTCTGGAAGCGCGGGAGCGAGCCTATAGGTGCCGAGTGGTCGCATGGGAAACCGGGAGGATAGCCGATCCGGTCATGGACTCATGCGCCGGACCGTCTTCGTTTCCGCGAAGCGCTCCGCGACTTGAGGGTCCCCTCTTCCCCTTCTAAGAAATCTTCTCTTCTTCCCCTCCCCTCTTCCTTTTTTAGGCAAATTCTCTTCTCTTCCTCTTTCTTCCCCTCCCCCTCTACCATTGACCGAGCATGGTCGACCGCCTCGATCGCCGCGCCCTCTCCTGGCTGGCCGCCGGGCACGTCGTCAACGACATGAACCAGGGGGCCGTGCCGGCCCTGCTGCCTTTCCTCATCGCCGAGCGGGGACTGACGTACACGGCGGCAGGCGGCATCGTCCTGGCCGCGACGCTGCTCTCCTCGCTCATCCAGCCGGTTCTCGGGCACCTCTCCGACCGCCGCCCGCTTCCCTTCCTCATCCCTCTCGGGGTCCTCGCCGCGGGGGGCGGCCTCGCGCTCGCCGGCGCCGTCACGAGCTATCCGGCGACGATCGCGGCGATCCTGATTTCCGGCGCGGGTGTAGCGGCGTTTCACCCCGAGAGCGCGCGCTACGCGAACTACGCATCCGGCGAGCGCCGCGCGACCGGCATGAGCGTGTTTTCGGTGGGCGGGAACCTGGGGATCGCCCTCGGGCCGGTCGCGATCGCGGCTCTCGCGGGGTCCGGAGGCGTCGCACGCATCACATGGATGATCCTGCCTGCCGGTCTCATGGCGGCTCTCCTCGCCCGCGAGCTCCCGCAACTGCGCCCCCTCCGGCCCCAGGTCGCGCATGCGCTCGCCCAGGCCGGCGCCGACGGGCCGCGATGGAGGGCCTTCGCCCGGCTCTCCGGAGTCATCGTCATCCGCTCCCTGTTCGCCTTCGGCCTCGTCTCGTTCGTCCCCCTGTACCTTGTGAGAGTTCGCGGAGTCCCGAAGGAGGCGGCGGCGCTCGCCGTGACCGCGATGCTCCTGGCCGGGGCCCTCGCCACGCTGGCGGGCGGCCGCCTGGCGGATCGCTTTGGACGCCGCGCGGTTCTCGTGGGCTTCCTGCTGCCTTTGGCCCCTCTCCTCGTTTTCTTCCTGCGCGTGCCCGGCCTCGCCGGCCTCGCGAGCCTCGTCCTGATCGGAGGTGGCACCGTGGGCACGTACAGCGTGGCCGTGGTGATGGGCCAGGAGTACCTGCCGGGGCGCGAGGGCATCGCGGGCGGCGTGACGATGGGTCTCGCGATCGGGATCGGGGGCGCCGGCGTGCCTCTTCTCGGGGCTCTCGCCGACCGTCAGGGTGTCGCGGCCGTTTTTCCGGTTCTCGCGGCGCTCCCCCTGCTGGCCGCGGCGCTTTCGGCCACGCTCCCGGGGCCACGCCCCGCCTTCAGACGGGAAGCCCCGAGCGCAGCGTGAGATAAGAGGCGAGGAGCTCGCCCACGGGCACGAAGACGAGGCCCACGTCGAGAAGATCCGTCGCCGCAACGGCTGTCAGCATCCGGGGAGCGTAGCGGGCGGATCAGGCAGGGGGGGCGCCGTTCGCGGGGACCGAGGCGGGCTCCTGAAGGGCGTTCTCGAGCGCGTCCTTCTTCGCCTTCGCCACGAGCTGGGCCCGGCTCGAATCGTTCGGCCGATCGTCTGAAATCCGCCCGTCGCGGATGCGGATGATGCGGCGCGCATGGGCCGCGATGTCTTCCTCGTGCGTGACGATGATGACCGCGTTCCCCTGCTCGTTCAGCTCCCGGAAGAGCCGCATGATCTCCTCTCCCGTCTCCGAGTCGAGGTTGCCGGTCGGCTCGTCCCCGAGGAGGAGCGACGGGCCGGTCACGAGAGCGCGCGCGATCGCGACGCGCTGCCGCTGCCCGCCCGAGAGCTCGTTCGGGTTGTGATGGGCGCGGTCCGAAAGGCTGACGTGGGCGAGCGCCTTCTCCGCCCGTTCACGCCGCTCCTTCTTCGGGACGCCGGCATAGACGAGCGGCAGCTCGACCTGGGCGAGCGCGCTCGTGCGGGCGAGCAGGTTGAACGTCTGGAAGACGAACCCGATTTCCCGGTTCCGGACGCGAGCCAGGTCGTCGTCGGTCATCTCCTGCACGGGCGTTCCGTTGAGCTTGTAGACGCCGCCCGTGGGCGTGTCGAGGCACCCGATCAGGTTCATGAGCGTGGACTTGCCCGAGCCGGAGGGCCCCATGATTGCCACGTACTCGCCCCGGTCGATCGAGAACGTCACGCCGCGGAGCGCGCGTACCTTCTCTTCGCCGACGGAGTACGTCTTTTCGATATCGACCATCTCGATGAGCATCGGCGGCCTCAGCCCATGACCGCGCGCCACGCGACCTTGCCGGCGACGTAGAGAGCCCAGAGCACGATCGGAATCGCCGTCGCGGCTCCCTTGGAAAGCCCCGGAAGGCGGCGGAAGCCGAGGACGAGCAGGAAGAGCACGGCAAACGAGAAAATGTCGATCGA
>Ga0097691_1000948_pt1 | contig 22943 bp, 17 predicted proteins | sample NGESurdeep072012_8_FD_72858 | JGI IMG/M metagenome (GOLD analysis project Ga0097691, IMG submission 72858) | Arctic peat soil microbial communities from Barrow, Alaska - NGEE Surface sample 210-1 deep-072012 | ecosystem: Environmental > Terrestrial > Soil > Wetlands > Peat ... | reverse complement strand
GAGCCGACGAGCTAAAGGCAAAAGAAATCGACTTCGTGGATTCCGGAACGAGTGGCGGCATCTGGGGGCTCGAGAATGGCTACTGCCTGATGATCGGCGCGTCGCCGGAAGCGTTTGCGCTGTGCGAGCCGATCTTCAAGTCACTTGCGCCGCCGGATGGCTATGCCCGAATGGGACCACCGGGCTCCGGCCACTACGTGAAGATGATTCACAACGGAATCGAATACGGCATGCTGCAGGCATACGCGGAGGGATACGAGATCCTCCACGCATCAAAGGACTTCAAGCTCGACCTGCACGCGATTGCCGGTGTGTGGAATCACGGGAGCGTAGTCCGGTCGTGGATCAACGAGCTCGCTGAAATTGCATTCGAGCGGGACGCGAACCTCGACGCACTCAAGGGTTATATCGAAGACTCGGGTGAGGGGAGGTGGACCGTTCAGGAAGCGATCGACCTCGATGTGCCCGCGCCGGTGATTACGCTCTCGCTCCTCGTCCGCCTCCGGTCACGGCAAGGCGATTCGTTCGGCGCAAAGGTGATTGCCGCGCTGAGAAACGAATTCGGCGGCCATGCGGTACGAAAGGCATGACCATTCCCCGCGTTACCCCGCATCCCGCCCGCGCGATCGCGACAAAGCACCTGAAGCGTGAGAAAGCCGATCCGTGCACGGCCGTGATTCTGGGTGCCGGCGGTGACCTCATGCATCGCAAGCTGATGCCGGCACTGTACTACCTCGCCGCCCAGCACCTGCTTCCGGACACTTTTGCGCTGCTTTGCGTTGGTCGGGATCCGATGGAGCGCGACGCTTTCGCCGCGTTGATGCGCGACGCGCTGGAGCATTCCGATGAGGTCAACACTGTCGATGACGAAGCCTGGGACTGGATCTCGAAGCGGATGTATTACGCTTACGGCGACCTATCGGGCAACGAAGTCTACCAGGCAATCCAGCGCTGCCTCGACGAGATAGAGAAGCCCCTTCCCGAGCGCGACCGGAATCGCCTCTTCCACCTGGCGATTCCTCCAAGCGTGTTCGAGACGACCATCGAACACCTCGCATCCACCGGCCTGGTTCCGCGTTCCCGGACGGCGACCCCGATCCCGAAACCCTGGGCGCGAATAGTCATCGAGAAACCCTTCGGCCGCGACTTGAAAACGGCACAGGAGCTGAACGGCGTCCTGCTCGACAGGTTCGACGAACACCAGATCTACCGCATCGATCACTACCTGGGAAAGGAAAGCGTTCAGAACATTCTCGTCTTCCGCTTTGCCAATCCGATATTCGAGCCGCTGTGGAACCGGCAGTACATCCAGAGCGTTCAGATAACGGTCGCGGAAACGGTTGGAACTGACACGCGGGGCAAGTATTACGAGGAAGCGGGGGTCATTCGCGACATGTTCCAGAACCACCTTCTACAGCTCCTCGCACTTGCCGCGATGGAACCGCCAACGACGTTCAACGGCAACGAGGTCCGGAACGAGAAGGTGAAGGTGCTTCACGCGGTTAGACAGCTGGTGGGGCAGGGAGAGGTTCCGGTGGTGCTCGGTCAATACGTGTCGGGAGAGATGCACGGTGAGCACAGGATCGGGTATCGGGAGGAAAAGGACGTCGACCCGAAGTCGGTAACGCCGACATTTGCGGCCATCCGCTTCTCGATCGACAACTGGCGATGGAAGCACGTGCCTTTCTACGTTCGCTCGGGAAAGCGGCTCGGCGACAGGAAGTCGGAGATCGCCATCACGTTCCGGTCGCCGCCGGTGCTGATGTTCGGCCAGGACGAGCTGGAGAGCCGGTGCCCAAGCACGCTCATCATGCGTGTTCAGCCGGACGAAGGAATCTCTCTGCGATTCCAGGTTAAGACTCCCGGGGCATCAAACGAGCTGACGACGAACATGGAGATCTCGCCGGTGGACATGGAGTTCTCGTATGCCGAGGCATTCGGAGCCGAGACACCGCCGGCGTACCAGACGCTGTTGCTCGACATCATGATCGGAGACCAGACGCTGTTCACGCGAAGCGACGAAGTCGAGGCGGCGTGGGGCATCATCGATCCGTTGCTGAAGTATTTCGAGCGGCGCCCGCCAAAGGATCTGCCCCAGTACCCGGCGGGGAGCTGGGGCCCGGCACAGGCGGACGAGCTCCTGCAGGGAGCGCACAGCCGTTGGCGGTAACTGTTTTTTTCTGCGCGGCCGCAATTCTCTTCTCGACAACGGGCTGCGCGGACAGCGGATCGTCGAGCGGCGCCTCTGCCGGCGGTCATCACATGGTCGACTCTTCCGCCAGGGAGCTCGTACTCCGGGCGCGTGCGCTGGACAGGGCCAATCAGCTGGACAGCGCGAGACTGCTGTACGAGTCCGCCGCCGGCAAGCTCGATGACATCAGTGACTGGCTCTACCTGCGCGCCGCTGGCGTAACGCGCGACGCTTCTTTGCGGGAGAAATACTACGGAAAGCTTCACACCCAGGTGGCCCGTGCCCGCCGGGCTCCCACCGAAGCATTTGCGCTTGAGAGAGCTGGCGAGACGGACGCCGCAATCCGCGCTTATGGCGCGCTTGGCTTGCGGCTCGATGCGTTGAGACTCGAAGCATCGCGGCCGGCGGATTCGGCCAGGATGCAGCTGGCTCGCCGGGGTTTCATCGCCTGGCTTGGTGCGCTGCCGGGACGTGAGGAATCGCGGGATGGCGTTGCTCTCTTCGACAAGCTTTTCGCGGCGCCCACGCCGGCGGAGCAGCTCACGGTTGCGCGGGCGGCAACGCAGGCCGGCGCGGCCGGCCGAGCCGTCGCCGGCTACACCTCGGCGTTTCGCGCGTCGCTCGGCACGCTGCAGGACCATTTTACCGACGGTCTCATGCTGGCGCGGCTCAATCGGGATCGAGATGCGGCTGTTCAATTCGCGAAGGTGACGTCGCCCGCGCCGCTGGCCGCGGCGGCGCGCTATCAGGGAGCCCGCGCTCTTCTCGCACTGGGCCAAAACACGGATGCGGCCACGTCGCTTCGTGCCATCACTACCGCGTTTCCGACAGACACGAGCGCTGCATCGGCGCTGCTTCTTCTCTCAGATCTCGCCACCGATGCGAATCGCGACAGCGATGCCCGATCGACTCTGCTCTCCATTGTCCGCCGTTTTCCACGGACGCGTCACGCCCCGACGGCGCTCTTCCGTGCGGGAATCATTGCCTACGTCGCGGGCAACCATGCTGCGGCTGCCGCGGAGCTCGATTCGCTGGCAACACTCTATCCGGGAAGTGACGATGCGCTCGCGGCGATGTACTGGGCGGGCCGGGCATGGCAACAGCGCGGCGGCCTCGCAAAGGCGCAGGCGCGCTGGCGATCGGTCATGACCGCGGAGGGCGGCTCCTACTATTCGGTCTTGAGCGCGAACCGGCTGGGTGTGCCGGTCCTGCGGGACAACTCCCGCGAGGACAATTACCCGCACGTCGGTGACGTGGCCGATGCGGGCAGGCGAGCGGCGATGCTCGAGGACGTCGGGATGGATACCGAGGCAAGGTTCGAGTACGATCAGCTTTTCCGCGATGCATCGGAGTCCCGCGAGCGCCTCATCGCGACAGCGCATGCCCTTGCCGGCGGCGAGCAGTCTTCGCGGGCAATGACGCTTGGGAGACGTGTCGTCACCGAGATCGGACCTTCGGCCGAGAATTATCGTCTGATGTATCCAGTCGTCGAGCGGCAGACGCTTGCGGTGAGCTCACGCGCAAACGGTCTCGACCCGGCTCTCGTGGCCGGGCTCATCAGGCAGGAGTCGAGCTTCAACCCGAAGGCAACTTCACCTGTTGGTGCGCGAGGGCTGATGCAGCTCATGCCCGACGTCGGCCGAGGCCTGGCCCGCGGCCGCGGGCTCGCAAATCTCGATGCCGAGCGCCTTTACGAGCCCGCGCTCAACATTCAACTGGGGACGGCGCATCTGGCGGACTTGTTTCGGGGCAGACGGGAGACAGCGCAGGCGCTGGCGGCATACAACGCCGGCGAATCGCGGGTGGCCCGATGGCTGAAAAAAACGGGGTCAGGCGACCCCGAGCTGTTTACTGAACGAATACCATTTGTAGAAACCCGCGACTACGTCCGGAGCGTTGTGCGCAACCGCGCCTTTTATAAGACGCTATACGACTGGTAGCGGGCGGCGGGCAACAGTCAAGGGTCAACGGGCTCCGTATCTTCACCGTCTCCGACCTTCGGCTGCTTCCTTGCCGCTATCCAGTCCATAAGCCACGTCCCGGGAATGAGAAACAGCGGCGTGAGAAAGATCCCCAGAAGCGTATTGAGCCAGATGAGGGCCAGGTAAAAGCCAATCAGTCCGAAAGACACCCATAGCGTCCCCAGGGGACCGTGCGTTTCCATGCATCACTCCGAAGCGGCGGTTTAAATTAAAATATCATGGCAGAGCGCCGACATGAAGGAGACGCTGTAAAGGGAGCGGTGGAAGCAGCATTCGCCGGGCTCGACCGTGTTGTGCTCGCCGTGTCGGGAGGGGTCGATTCGATGGTGCTCTTTCACGCGGCGGCCTCGGTTCCTCACCGCGTCCGGCCGTCGTTTCTCGTTGCCAGCTTTGACCACGGCACCGGGACCGCCGCAACTCGTGCCGTGGAAAGCGTTCGCTGCCAGGCCGAAGCGCTCCGCCTCCCATTCACCGCCGGCAGGGCCGCGAAGCCCGCTGCGACCGAGCACGAATGGCGCCTCGCGCGCTGGAACTTTCTCCGCCAGGCCGCCACCGAATTCGGTGGGTCGATTGCAACTGCGCACACGCTCGACGATCAGATCGAGACGATCTTCATCCGCATCCTGCGCGATGCCGGGCCGCGAGGTCTGGCCGCATTGTTCGCGGAGTCGGAAGTGATTCGGCCTTTTCTGCGGCTGCGCCGTGCAGCGATCGTCCACTATGCGACGGCCCGCGGAGTATCGCACGTCGAGGATCCGTCGAACGTCGCGCGAGGGCACCTGCGCAATCGCGTGCGGCACGATCTTCTGCCGGCAATCGCTCGCCTTCAGCCGGCGTTCGCGCAGGAGCTTTTGTCAATCGCCACGCGCTCGGCGGAATGGCGCGCGCGCATGTCGGACATCGCCGATAACCTCGACGTCACGCCCGGGAGCGACGGGTCGCTTTGCATTGCGAGAGATGCCCTGCGTGGGTATGATGCAGAATCCCTCCGCGCGCTGTGGCCGTCCATCGCCGCGAGGGCAAATGTCGTGATGGACAGGCGGGGAACGCACCGCCTCGCGGAGTTTACAATAAATGGGATCACCGGCGGCTCGATTCAGCTCTCGGGAGGGGTCGAAGTCCGAATGTTTCGCGATCACCTTTTGATTCAACGATGGAACTGGCGCCGCGTCGAGACGGTGCGGGCGTCGCGGACGCGCGCATCAGCATCTCGCGTCGCCAGAAGCGGGGCGCGAGGTTGAGCGCCACCATCGCCGATCCGCGACTCTCCGGACGAACGGTCAAGCGCATTGCATTCGACGAGGATACCATCGCCGATCGGGTGAGTGAGCTCGGGGCCGAGATTACGGCCGCGTACCCCGATGGCGACCTGCTCGTGCTCGGGCTGCTCAAGGGCAGCTTCATTTTTCTGAGCGACCTCGTGCGTCAGATCGCGCGGCCGCTTCAGGTGGACTTTCTCGTCGCCTCGAGTTACGGCGACGGCATGGAGTCGAGCGGGACCGTCAGACTGCTTTACGACCCGGAAACGGAGCTTCGGGGGAAGCACATCCTGCTGGTTGAGGACATTGTGGACTCCGGACGCACCCTAAACCGGCTGATGGCGCTCCTCGAGGAGCGGTCGCCCCGCTCGCTCGAAATTTGCGCACTGCTGCACAAGCGGATCGCCGACGGGTTACAGCACGGGACGAAATTCGTCGGTTTTGATGCACCCCATGAGTTCCTTGTGGGGTATGGATTGGATCACGCGGAGAATTTCCGCCATTTGCCGTACATAGCGAGCCTGCAGTAATGCCAATACCGATTCCGCAGAAACCGAAAACGCCGGGAAAATGGGGCAAGGCCTCCAAACAGCTCTCGTTCTGGGTGCTGCTCGTCCTCCTCGCCGGCACTCTCTTTACATACATGTCCGGGGCGAAAGAATCAGCGCCGGAGATTTCCTATACGCAGTACAACCAGGAGCTGCAGCGCGGCAACGTCGCCGCGGTGACCATCCAGTCCGGCCAGCTGATCACCGGCGACTTCCGGAGCAAGGTGCAGATCAGCAACAAGCCGGCGTCGAAGTTCACGGTGCTTCTGCCGATGCTCAACTCCGACCGCGAAGTGCTGAAGCTGCAGGACAAGAACGTGGAGATTCACAGCCAGCGGGAAAGCACGTCGTTCGGCGGGCTGATCTTCATGATCCTGCCCTACATCATCATCTTCGGCGCCTGGATGCTCATCCTGCGCCAGATGCAGGCGGGCGGCGCCAAGGCGTTCTCTTTCGGGAAATCCAAGGCAAAGCTCCTCACCGCCGACTCTCCCAAGGTCACCTTCGCCGACGTCGCCGGCGCTGACGAGGCCAAAGTCGAGCTCGAGGAGATCATCGAGTTTCTGAAGGATCCCCAGAAGTTCACCAGGCTCGGTGGACGTCTGCCCAAGGGCGCGCTGCTCGTCGGCCCGCCCGGCACCGGAAAGACTCTTCTCGCGCGAGCAGTCGCGGGAGAGGCATCGCGGCCGTTCTTCTCGATGTCCGGGTCGGATTTCGTCGAGATGTTTGTCGGCGTCGGCGCCAGCAGAGTGCGCGATCTGTTCGAGCAGGGGAAGGCGCACGCTCCGTGCATCATCTTCATCGACGAGATTGACGCCGTTGGGCGCCATCGAGGCGCCGGCCTGGGCGGTGGTCACGACGAGCGCGAGCAGACTCTCAATCAACTGCTGGTGGAGATGGACGGCTTCGAGTCAAATGACGGAGTCATTCTCATCGCCGCCACCAACCGCCCTGACGTTCTGGACCCGGCGCTTCTTCGCCCGGGCCGCTTTGACCGCCAGATTGTGGTGGACGCCCCCGATCTCCGCGGCCGCGAGGGAATTCTCAAGGTCCACACGCGCAACAAACCGATCGCTGAGGACGTCAACATCACGACGCTTGCCCGCGGTACGCCGGGAATGTCCGGGGCCGATCTGGCAAACCTGGTGAACGAGGGCGCGTTGCTGGCCGCTCGCCGCAGTCACGACAAGATCTACATGGTCGACCTCGAGGACGCCAAGGACAAGGTAATGCTAGGCGTCGAGCGGAAGTCCATGGTGATGAGCGAGCAGGAGCGAACGCTCACCGCATATCACGAAGGTGGCCACGCCGTCTGCACGATCAAGACGAAGGGCAACGATCCGCTTCACAAGGTGACGATTGTTCCGCGCGGGCGCGCGATGGGACTGGCATTCACTTTGCCCGAGGACGACCGCCTGTCCATCACACGCGAGCAGCTCGAAGCGATGCTCGTCCGCATGTACGGCGGGCGTGTTGCCGAGGAGCTGGTATTCGGTCACGGGCGCGTGACCACCGGCGCGTCGAGCGACATTCAGCAGGCAACCGGGCTCGCCCGCCGCTACGTCAGCCAGTGGGGACTGTCCGATGCGATCGGACCGATTCTTGTTGGAGACAACGAGCAGGAGCTGTTTCTCGGGCGAGAGCTGCAGACGAGACGCGAAGTGTCCGAGCGCACGGCGCAGCTCGTCGACTCCGAGGTCACGCGTGTGATCAAGGAAGCGTATCAGCGGGCGAAGGATACGCTCACCGAGAACCTCGACCTGCTGCATACGGTCGCGAACGCGTTGCTCGATCGCGAGACGCTGACGGGTGATGAAGTCCAGATGCTCGCCCGTGGAGAGACATTGCCGCCGCGCCCGACACCGCCGCCGGCGATTCCGCCTGCGGCCGCAAAGGAAGCGACTCTGGCGCAGCCGAAGCCGGCGAAACCGCCGCTGTTTGGTGGCCCGGAGGTCGCTCCGGCGTGATTTTGGCGGGCGAGCGGTCCGGCGCGGTGCACGAGCCGCGCCGGCTGCGCGCCGGCGAGCGGGAGATTGTGCTCGACCGCCCCATAATCATCGGTATTCTGAATGTTACCCCCGACAGCTTCACTGACGGGGGTAATTTTTTTTCGCCCGCAAATGCCGTCTCTCACATTCGCCGCCTCGTTGCCGACGGCGCGGACATTGTCGAGATCGGCGGAGAGTCCACCCGGCCCGGCGCCATGCCAGTGAGTCCCGAAGAGGAGACGCGCCGGGTGATTCCGGCAATTGTCGCAGCGCGCGAGCGATGGCCCGAGCTGCTCATCTCCGTGGACACGAACAAGGCAGAAGTCGCCGAGGCGGCGCTCCACGTCGGCGCAACGATGGTGAACGACGTGTCTGCGCTGAGGCTCGATCCGATGATGGCGCGAGTCGTCAAGAAAAACGACTGCGCAGTTATCCTGATGCATTCCCGCGGGCCGGTATCAGAGATGGCCACCTACGAGCATGCCGAATACGGAGACGACCCCGTGGGCACGATAGTGACCGAGCTGGCAGGGCGGGCAAAGTACGTTGAGTCGGTGGGAGTGTCGCGCGACCGCATTGTGCTCGACCCGGGTCTCGGATTCTCCAAGCGCAGCCACGATTCACGCGCGGTGCTGCTCCGCCTCGACGCTCTCGTCGCTCTCGGGTACCCTGTAATGGTTGGTCCGTCGCGAAAACGCTTCGTCAGAGAAGCGATGGCCGAGTCGCTTGCCGTGCTGAAGGGGTCTGACGAACCCGTGGATTCGGCAGAGTTCTCAGTGGCCGAGCGGGATGCCGGCACTGTCGGAGCGAGTATCGTCGCGCTGACGCGGGGAGCAATGCTGTTCAGGGTCCATGACGTTCGTGGCCACCGCAGTGCGCTCGACGTCGCCTGGTCGATCCTTCGCGGCCCGGCGGCCTGAGACGCATCTGCGCCCTGCCGGAGATGTGGTGAAAGCAGCCACCCGGCCCGCCGCGGTCGCCGGTGCGACGCTGCTCATTGTTTACATCGCCACCCTCGCTCCCGGAGTTACTCTGTGGGACTCGGGCGAATTCCTGGCGTCGATTCACTCGCTCGGCATACCTCATCCACCGGGCACCCCTCTTTACATTCTTGTTGCGCGGGTCTGGACAATGATCTGGGCGCCGCTCGCCGGGTTCGCGTATTCGGTGAATCTCCTGTCAGCCGTGTGCACGGCTTTGAGCTGTGCGATTCTCGCGCGGCTTCTAACCAGATGGACGGGGGATGGCCTCGCGGCCGCGGCGGGCGCGATCTGCGCCGGGGCGATGTCGAGTGTATGGCTCAGCGCCAACGAGACCGAAGTATACGCAATGGCGCTCCTTGTCTCGTGCATCCTTCTGTGGATTGGCGATCGAGCAGGACAAACAATTGAGCGGCGATGGCTGCTGATTGGCGCCTACGCGGCGGGCCTCGCGTTCGCGCTTCACCTGACGGCACTGTTGACGCTGCCCGCTGCGCTGTATCTGACGATGAGCAACCGCAACTGGCGCGGAGTGCTGCGCCAGGCGCCGGCGATGGTCCTGATTTTCGCAATCGGCGCTTCGGCACTGCTGTTCATGCTCGTGCGTGCGCGGCACGATCCACCCGTGAATCAAGGCAACCCCTCAAACTGGAAAGCACTGGCGGATGTGATCATGCGGCGGCAATACGCTCCGGCGCCGCCATGGCCGCGGCAGGCGCCGTGGTTCCTTCAGATCGGCAACCTGTTCGAGTATGCGGACTGGCAGGTGGCGCTTGGCGTCTCGCCCGGTCCTCCTCCGTCGTGGTGGCGAACGCCGGTGACCGCGTTGTATGGCTTGCTCGGGCTGGCTGGGTTTGTCCGGCATCGGCGCGTTGACCGGCGAAGCTGGCGCGCGCTGTTGGTTCTGTTCGCCACCGGCACGCTTGGAGTTCTCCTATACCTCAATCTCAAAGCGGGACCATCCTATGGCGTCGGCTTTCTTCCGGCCGGAACGCCGCACGAAGCACGCGAAAGAGATTATTTCTTCGTGCCTGGCTTTATCTGCTGGGGTCTGTGGGCGGGATTCGGGGCAGTGGGGTTGATGCGCCGCTTCACACGCACGCGCAGGCCATGGGCGCGACTGCTTCCCTTCGTCGGGGCTTTTGCTTCGCTCGTCCCGGTGGCGCTGAACTGGACTGCGGTCAATCGACATGCTGAACCCGGGGCGTCGGAGGCGCGGAACGGCGCTATCCGCGTTCTGGACGGCGCGCCGCTGCGGGCAGTGGTCCTGGCCAATGGCGATAATTCCACGTACCCCGTCTGGTACATGCAGGAAGTAGAACGCCATCGACGCGACGTCACTGTGGTCGTCGTTCCTCTTTTGCCGGCGTCATGGTACCGCGCCGAGCTCGCCCGGCGGGGTGCTCTGCTGGATACGAGCATGGTGAGCAGGTGGCGAGGAGCAAAGACTGTTCTGGCGGGTATCTGCGGCAGGGCTGCGGCCCAGGGCCGGCCTGTCGGCAGCGCAGACCCTTTGACTGGGGATAACTTTCCGGAACGATGCGAGATTCCCTGATGATGAGATTGTTCGTGATGCGATTGACGATGCCGATTGCGTTCTGCGTGGCATCTGCGACTGCAGCGGTGACCGTCGGGGCCCAGACCCCCGCCGGCCCCGCAGCCGGCTTCGTGACAATCGAAGGGGTCGCCCTCGACAGCCTCCATTCCGATTATCTGCGCGGAGCTCTCATTGTGGTCGAAGGCGCAAACAATACGGCGATCACAGACTCGCTTGGACGGTTCAGGCTTGACAGCGTTCCGCCCGGACTTCGGCGGATCAGCGTCGTGCATCCGACACTCGATACGGTCGGCATTGCCCTCCAGACTCCGCCACTTCAGCTCTCGGCCGGCCAGCACCTCCATCTCGATCTCGCCACGCCGTCCGCGCGCACGGTGGTGATGGTGAGATGCACCACCGCGGAGCGGACTATTGGAGCTCACGCGTTGTTTGGCGTGGTTCAGTTCGCCGAGACAGAGGCGCCAGCGGCGGGAGCAAAGGTGATGCTCGAGTGGATGGAGTACGAATCGGGCGGCAACTCGCTCCTGACAACGCCACGGCGCCGTGTTGCGACGGTGGGCGACAATGGACGGTTTCGGATTTGCGGACTGCCGTCGGATTTCACGGCGACACTCACTGCGGCAAGAGGATCTGACACAACGGCGGCAGTCCTCGTCCATCTCAATTCACTCGCCAATACAGCGGGACTGGAGCTGGCTGAACCGGATGAGCCGCTGATTGCGAGCGGAGCAAATCCCGGCGCTCCTGGTTCGAGTACGGGAGCGAGCGTGCCCCGGCGCCGGGGTGTCTTGACCGGTCGCGTACTCGACAAGGCGGGCGTGCCGTTGTCGCGCGTCCGGGTATCGGTGGATGGAGACACCGCCTTCGCAATGTCGGGAAGCGACGGCCGTTTCACGCTTCGCAATGTCAGGCCCGGCACGCGTTCGATAATGGCTCGGCGCCTGGGCTTCGAACCCGCTGACGCCGTTGTCGGAATCCACTCTGCCAGCCCGACGGACATCACTGTGCGGCTTGGCGACTTCATTCCCGTTCTCGACACAGTGCGGATTACGGCGCCGGCTGTTCAGCTCGGACTCGAGAAGGTCGGGTTCACAAAACGAAAAAACATTGGTACCGGTTATTATCTCACGCCGGAGGAAATCAACAGAAGCAATGCGATGGAGCTGCCGGACCTGCTCACGATGGCGCCCATGCTCCGACGGCAGACGGTAGACGGCCACCAGGTCATCGTGGGGCGGCCGCAAGGCGGCAGCAACGGATGCGTCAACTACATCGTGGACGGTGTGCCCTGGACCGGCGGGGGCATAGAAGACTTCATCCATCCGAGCGAGATTGGCGCTATCGAGGTGTACTCGACGGGGTTTACGCCGGGGCAGTTCATGAGCGCGACCGCACAGTGCGAGACGGTGGCCATCTGGACGAAGATGAAGCTCGGAGTCCGGTGACAGCCGGGTCGCGCGCTTCGCGTTGGTTGCGCGTGGCGACACTTAGCGTGGCGTGCGGATGTTCTGCTTTCCTCGCGGGGGCACAGACTCCGACTGCCGGGGTGCCGGCAAAGTTCGCGGTCATCGAAGGTGTAGCCGTTGACAGTCTACATCACAGCGTTCTTCGAGGCGCCATCCTGCTCGTCGAAGGGGCCGACGCAAACACGACAACGGATTCAAGCGGCCGATTCCGCTTTGACAGCGTTCCCTCGGGCCTTCGCCGCATCTCTGTTGTGCACCCTTTACTCGACACGGTCGGAGTGACGCTCATAACGGCACCGCTTCAAATCGCCGACGGGCAGCATCTCGATCTAGTAATTGGAACCCCTTCGCCTCAAACGCTGGTGGCATTGAAATGCACTCCCGCCGAGCGCGCCGCCGGACCAGATGCCATGCTTGGCCTGGTGCGCTACGCGGAAGGCGAAGAGCCGGCCGTTGGCTCCGAGGTCACGCTCGAGTGGACGGACTACGATGTGGTGGGGAAAGGGCTAAGGACAACATCGCGGCGGAGCGTTGCGAAAGTGAGCGACACCGGCCAATTCCGCCTGTGCGGCCTTCCGCAAGATCTCTCCGGTTTGTTGAGGGCGTCCAGCGGACGCGACACGACATCGGCAATCCGGGTTCACACGAGCTCGCTCCTTGGAATCGTCGGACTGGAACTGCCCGAAATCGGAAGCGCGAAGAGTCCGTCTGGCCCCGCCGCTGCGGCCGTCGCGGCGACGACTGCCGGTGTCGGGCATGCGTTTGTAACGGGACGCGTGCTCGGTCCGGACGGACGCCAGATTGCCGGCGCCCGACTGTCCGTCGGCAGCGACAGTGCGTTTGCGCTCTCGGGAGCCGACGGTCGATTTGCGCTTAGCAATCTGCGCGCCGGAACACGGACGGTCTCCGTGCGCAGCCTTGGATTCGAGCCCGCGGATGTGGAGGTCAACGTCAGTGAGCGCAATCCGATCGACATCACCGTTCGCCTCGGCCCCGTGGTGCCCGTACTCGATCCAGTGCACATCACTGCGGCGTTCGCCCAGCAGGCGCTCGATCGTATTGGATTCACAAGGCGCAAGAAAACCAGTGACGGTTACTATCTGACGCCCGAGGAGATCGCCGATCGAAACGAAACTCAGCTTCCGTTTTTGCTGGCAAGGGCGCCCACATTGCGAGTGGCTTATTACGGTTCGCACGCAGCCATAATTGCGCATCCACGCGGGACTGGCCGAGGATGCGTGACCTACTTCGTGGATGGAACTCCGTGGCTGGGCCGGGGAATCGAAAACGCCATGTCGCCGGCAGAGGTCGGTGCGGTCGAGGTGTACTCTGCCGGCATGGCTCCGCCTGAGTTCACTCGGCCCCTGCAGAGATGCGAGACTGTCGTCATATGGACGAAGACGAAGCTCGGAATCTGATAAAAACAAGGATAGAACAGCAAGCTAAGAGCCCATAGCGACCTGAAGCCAACAGCCGCTAGCTGCAATCGACACTGACAGTTAGGGCCGCAATCAATAGAAACGACACTTTCTGCGCAGAATACTGTCCCGTCGTAGGCAGCTAGTGGCTCAGAGCTTCAGTCAGGCTATTGGCTCTTAGCTTGCTGTTCTATTTTGTTTTTGTCTTAGTAGCGGTACATCTCCGGCTTGTACGGCCCCTCTCTCGGAACCCCGAGGTACTCCGCCTGGTCCGGGGTCAGCTCGGTGAGCTTCACCCCAAGCTTGCCGAGGTGCAGCCGCGCGACCTTTTCGTCGAGGTGCTTCGGCAGCGTGTAAACGCGGCGCTCGTACTTTCCGACGTTCTGGTGCAGCTCGATCTGCGCCATCACCTGATTGCTGAAGCTCGCTGACATGACGAAGCTGGGGTGACCCGTCGCGCATCCAAGGTTGAGCAGGCGGCCCTCGGCGAGGATCATCACGCTGTGACCGTCGGGAAACACGTACTCGTCGTACTGCGGCTTGATGTTGATCCGCTTGACGCCCTTGGCCTTCTTCAGGCCGGCCATGTCGATCTCGTTGTCGAAGTGGCCGATGTTGCCGACGATCGCCTTGTCTTTCATCCGCGCCATGTGAGCGGCAGTAATGATGTTCTTGTTGCCGGTGGCGGTAACGAAAATGTCGGCCGTCTCGACAACGTCCTCGAGCGTTGTGACCTGGTAACCTTCCATCGCCGCCTGCAGCGCGCAGATGGGATCGATCTCGGTGACGATGACGCGCGCGCCCTGGCCGCGCAGCGCCTGGGTGCATCCCTTGCCGACGTCGCCATAGCCACAGACAACGGCGACCTTGCCCGCGAGCATCACGTCCGACGCGCGGAGAATGCCATCGGTGAGTGAGTGACGGCAGCCATAGAGGTTGTCGAACTTGCTCTTCGTCACCGAGTCGTTGACGTTGATTGCGCAGAACAGCAGCTCGCCCGCTTCCATCATCTGGTAGAGGCGGTGAACGCCCGTGGTCGTCTCCTCGGAGACTCCGCGGAGGTCCTTTGCCATTGTCTGCCACCGCGTGGGGTTCTTCGCGTACTCGGTGCGAAGAAGACTGAGGATCACCCCGTACTCCTCGGAGTCGCGGCTCTCATCGAAGTCGGGAACGCGGCCTGCCTTCTCGAACTCGACGCCCTTGTGAACGAGGAGCGTCGCGTCGCCGCCGTCATCGAGAAGAAGGTTCGGGCCCGACCCGTCGGGCCAGACGAGCGCCTGATCGGTGCACCACCAGTACTCTTCGAGCGTTTCGCCCTTCCACGCGTAAACAGGCACGCCGGCCGGCGCGTCGATCGTTCCGTCGCGACCGACTACAACCGCCGCCGCGGCATGATCCTGCGTCGAAAAAATGTTGCACGACACCCAGCGCACGTCGGCGCCGAGGTCGATGAGCGTCTCGATGAGGACCGCTGTCTGCACCGTCATGTGAAGCGAGCCCATGATCTTTGCGCCAGCCAGCGGCTGTTTTCCCCGATACTCTTCGCGAAGCGACATCAGCCCCGGCATCTCATGCTCGGCGAGACGGATCTCCTTCCGGCCGAACTCGGCGAGTGAGAGGTCGGCGACCTTGAAGGAGGCGCGTCCGGCGGGGACGCCAAATCTGCTGGTTTGCGGTTTCGCGGTCATCGCGCGCGGGGCGGTCGGTTCGGCTACGGTAGTCACAAGCGGTTCCTCTGATTTGCAGTGAGTGAAAGCTAAGCGCGCTCAGGCGCTCAAGACGAATGGTGCAGGTTTGCCGGCCGCGTCGGTCTCGAGCTCGTTCGGCCGCGCAATTCCGGTGCGTCGCGCGACCAGGGTAAAGAGTGTCGGACCACGAGCCGAGGCATCGGCCGGCAGGGGGCGGTAGCGCCAGCCGGGAAATCCCGCGGACTGCAGCAGGCCGGCCAGTTGATCCTCGGAAAAGCCGCGCCACACATGACCCATCTCGTCGGCCAGGTCCTGCCTGTCGTGCGGCATCATGTCCATGATAATCAGCCGCCCGCCTGGCTTCAGCACGCGGTGTGCTTCGATGATCGCCAGCTCGGGCTCGACGACGTAATGCAGAACGAGAAAGACGAGCGCGACATCGAGGGAAGCGTCGTCAATTGGCAGCGCCTCGAGACTTCCGGCACGGATGGAAACGTTGTCGAACGGGACGAGTCGTTTCCGGGCGGCGGCGATCATCGCCGGGGAATCATCGACAGCAACGACACTGCCGGCGTACGGAGCGATGAGCTCGCTCAGCTGACCGTTCCCGCAACCAAGGTCCCCGACGGTCCACGATTCGTCGATCAGGCCGAGGAAACCCATGATGTCAGCGCGTGAGCCGAACAGCTCGCCGCGAAGGCGGTCCCACTGCCCGGCGGCGGACGAGAAGAATTTCTGCGACCGCGTGCGCCGGTGAGCGAGCACGCTCTGCACCCGCCTCGCATCCTGAGCGGCAGCCGATGTCGCGACTACCTGCTCGCGGACCAGGTGCCACAGCCGGCGAGTCGATGGCTCGAGCTTGTCGGTCATCCGGTAGCGGCGGCTGGTGCCTTCGGGGCGAGAAACGACCCAACCGTGGTCGGCCAGCACTTTGAGATGCCGGCTCACGGTGGATTGAGGGAGCTGGAGCACCGAGCGGATTTCGTTCACAGTGAGCTCGTGGCGCTCGAGCACGAGCAGAACCCGGCTCCTCGTCGTATCGGCGAGGGCGGTCATGCGATGGAAGATTGGCGGCGCCGAGGGAATATTCATCCGTATATCCGGATATAATGATGATTCCGGTGTCGGCGCGTGTCAAGTGGTCAGCGGTCGCTTGTTTCCACCCCTCCGTACCCTGATATTGCGACTACAATGTCCTTCGAATCGAACCTGAAACGCCTTGAGGAGATCGTCGCCCAGCTCGAAGGCGATCGCCTCGACCTCAACGCCGCGCTCGGACTCTTCGAAGAAGGGGTCGAGCTGCTTCGTCTCGCCTCGGGGGAGCTCTCCGAAACCGAGACTCGCGTAAAGGAGCTGATAGAGCGCGCCGACGGCGTGCTGGAGCTGCGCGACTTCGGCGCTTGACGGTGAGCCGATGACACCGAGCTGATGACCACGACCGCACTGCGCGCGAGCGTCGAGGCAGCGCTGGGCCGGGTTTCACGCGAGATGACACCGGGAATCCCGGCGACAATTGCCGAGCCAATCAGATATTCCCTCCAGAGCGGCGGAAAACGGCTTCGGGGAATGCTCCTGCTCGCCTCCTACCGTGCGGCGGGAGGGAAGAAGGATGCAACCGGTCTCGCTGCCGCGGTTGAGATGGTTCACGCGTACTCTCTCGTGCACGACGACCTGCCGTGCATGGACGACGACGCGATGCGGCGGGGCCGGCCGACGACGCACCGGGTTTTTGGAGTCGAGGCGGCAACCGTGGCCGGCGTCGTGATGATCCCGCTCGCTGCCAGGCTGGCCTATGAATCGGCGACGGCCCTCGTGTTGCCCGACAACACCTGCTGTATGATAGTTAAGGTATTGATGCAGGCTTCCGGAGCAGGCGGGATGATCGGCGGCCAGCTGCTCGATCTCGAGGGTGAAGGTGCGTTGCTGTCGCGTGACCAGCTGGACGATATTCACTCGGCAAAGACAGGTGCGCTCATTTCGGCTTCGGTGCGGATCGGCGGAATTGCCGCCGGCGCCGCGGAGAGCCGGTTGCGTGCGCTCGACAACTATGGGTCGCGGGTGGGGCTGGCGTTCCAGATCATGGATGACGTGCTGGACGTGACGTCCTCCGCTGACAAGATGGGCAAGGTCACGGGCCGCGACGCGGCTCTGCGAAAGAGCGCCTATCCGGCGTTGCTCGGAGTTGACGAAGCGACAAAGCGGGCCGATACGCTCGTGCGCGACGCCTGCGCAGATCTCGTAGAGCAGGAGCTGCTCACCAGCGAGCTCGAGCAACTGGCGGGCTTCATAGTTTCACGTACACACTGACTCAGCACCTTTGATGACCATACTCGACCGGATACAATCGCCAGCAGATCTCAAGGCACTCACTCGCGACGAGTTGCGGGAGGTGTGCGATGCGATCAGAGAACGACTCATCGAAGTCTGCTCCCGGACCGGCGGTCACATTGGCGCCGGGCTTGGCGTCGTCGAGCTGACGGTCGCTCTTCACGCGACATTCGACACGCCGCGCGACCAGCTCGTGTGGGATGTCGGCCACCAGGGGTACCCGCACAAGCTTCTCACCGGACGTAACGGTGGCATGGAGTCGCTGCGCCAGGAGAACGGTCTCTCCGGCTTTCTGAAACGCGCGGAGAGCGAGTACGACACATTCGGCGCCGGCCACGCGGCAACCGCGATCTCCGCCGGACTCGGCATCGCGACCGGCCGGGATTTGAACGGCGAGGAGTTTCGTGTGGTGTCAGTGCTCGGTGACGGCGCTCTTACCTGCGGCCTGGCATATGAGGGGCTCAACAACGCCGGCGCCTCCGGGCGGGACTTCATCGTCGTGTTAAACGACAACGAGATGTCCATCGCGCCGAACGTTGGCGCAATGTCGAAGTATCTCACGTCCATTCAGCGCAATCCGCTCTACAATCGCGTGCGATCGGCCATTGGGTCGGTGGTGGATTCAGCGCCCGGTCCATTGTCGGGAATGGGAAGCCTCGTGCGACGGTGGGAGGAGAGCATGAAGACGTTCCTCACGCCCGGCGTGCTCTTCGAGGAGCTTGGCTTCCGCTATTTCGGCCCGATCGACGGGCACGACATCGATGCGCTGGTCGAAACGTTCACCGCCGTACGCGATTTTTCCGGACCGCGGCTCGTTCACGTCATCACGCAGAAGGGACGGGGGTTCCCCGCCGGCGAGCACACCGAGAAATGGCACGCGCTCCCGCCGGGGCACGACCCGGCGACGGGAAAGCAGCTCAAGGTGTCGTCGGCCAACGCTGCCTACACCGCCGTGTTCGGGAAGGGACTGGCCGAGCTCGCAGACGAAAACGAGAAGCTCGTCGCGATAACGGCGGCGATGCCGAGCGGCACGGGAACGGGGCTGTTCGCGGCGGCGCATCCGCGTCGATTCTTCGACGTCGGCATCGCCGAGGGACACGCGGTGACGTTTGCAGCGGGCATGGCGACTCGCGGTCTTCGCCCCGTCTGCGCGATTTACTCGACGTTTCTGCAGCGTGCGTACGACAACATCATCCACGATGTGGCGATTCAGCATCTTCCGGTGGTCTTTGCGATGGACCGTGCCGGACTGGTGGGTGAGGACGGACCCACTCACATGGGCCTGTACGACATCGCCTACATGCTGGCGGTGCCGGGAATGACCCTGGCGGCGCCGAAGAATGGACGCGAGATGCTGGGGCTGCTCCGCACTGCGGTGTCGCACGAGGGCGGGCCATTTGCGTTCCGCTATCCGCGCGATGCAGCGCCTGACATCGTCCCTCCGATTTCGGAGATCGAAGCGGTGCCTCACGGCACATGGGAAATTGTGAAGCACGGAACGGGTGGACGGGAATCGGGCGCCGGTATGGCCATACTTGCGGTCGGCACGATGGTCACCCCAGCACTCGCCGCGGCGGAGCTTCTCTCCGGAGGGGGAAACAGTCCGACTGTGGTAAATTGCCGATTCCTCAAGCCGTACGACGCCGCGATGCTGGCGGAGATTGTCGCGCACAACCGGTACGTTCTCGTTGTCGAGGAGGGAACGGTCGTGAACGGCTTTGGCGCTTACATGGCCTGCGAGATTGGCCGTCTCGATCCCACCGTCAGAGTGATGGCGCACGGCGTGCCTGATGCCTTCATCGAGCAGGCACCGCGCGCGCGCCAGCTTGCGGAAGTGGGACTCGATGCAGTGGGGATCGCCGCGCGCGGTACGTTGCTTCGCCAGGCAGATGCTCGCGGCCCGCGGCTCCGCGCGGGCTGATGCGCGTAGGCGTCATTGGGCACAAGGGGTACGATGAGCTTCCGGATATGCTGCGGATGCTCTTTCACGCCGGCCCACCACTTGGCGTTGACCTGCATTTTGAGCCGGCGCTCCATAACCTGGCGCAGGTCGGCTACAGGCTCGACGACCTGAGTGGGATAGACGCCCTCATAACTCTTGGCGGCGATGGAACCCTCCTTCGAGGGGCGCGACTTCTCGCCGGGCGACAGATTCCCATTCTCGGGATCAATCTTGGCCGTCTCGGATTTCTCACTACGTGCGGGAGCGAGAACGCAGAAGAGGCGCTCCGACTGCTGGCGACCGGGGACTACGTCGCCGAAGCGCGAATGACGCTCGCCGCCCGCGCGGTGGACGGCAGGGGAGCGACAAGGCAGGAATGGCTCGCCCTCAACGACTTTGTCCTCCACAAGGGCGGATTCGCGCGAGTGGTGCGCCTCAGCGTTGCAATCAACGGGGAGCCGATCGGGGTCTACGCTGCCGACGGCGTGATCATCTCGACCCCGACAGGGTCCACTGCATACAGCCTTTCCGCCGGCGGGCCGGTGGTGGTTCCGACGGTCGACTCGATCATCCTCACGCCGATTTCCGCGCACATGCTGGCCGTGCGGCCGCTGGTGATTCCGCCCGACGCCGAGATAGTGGTGGAGACGATTCAGAATCCGGAGGAGCTGATCGTCACCGTCGACGGGCAGGTGGGCACCAATCTCGCGAGCGGCGAGAAGCTGGTTGTGCACCGCGCACCTAACGCGGTGCTCATCGTGCGCTTTCCAGGCACGAGCTTCTTCGAGAGACTGCGCGCGAAGCTGGGTTGGGGCGGTCTGCCCGAGAGGGTCGAGCCGCGGCAATGCTGACAGAGCTTCGCATAAGAAACTTTGCGATAATCGAATCGCTGGCCCTCCCGCTCTCTGCCGGCTTCAATGTTTTGTCCGGAGAAACAGGGGCCGGAAAGTCCATCATCGTCGGGGCGCTCGGATTCCTTCTTGGCGAGCGCGGCAACGCCGATCTCATTCGCACTGGCTCGGACAAGGCCACGGTTGAAGGTGTGTTCGATACCTCTGATTCGGCCGCGGCTGCTGCAATCGCCGACGAGCGCGGAATCGAGCTCGACGAGGGCATGCTCGTGCTCAAGCGTGAGATCTCCGCGGCGGGCCGCGGCCGCGCGTGGGCAAATGGATCGCCGGTAACAGCGACAGTCCTTGGCGAGATTGGACGCATGCTCGTCAATCTTCATGGCCAGCACGAAGCGCAGGCCCTGCTGGACGGCGAGTCACAGCGCAGCATTCTCGACGAATTCGGCGGGGCTGCGTCGCAGGCAGCGGCTGTGCGTGCGGCGCACTCGGAGCTGATGTCGGTCCGCCGGGAAATCTCGGCGCTCACGGCGCGACGGGCCGACGCCGAGCGGCGCGCTGATTACCTGAGGCACGTAGTGCGCGAGATCGAGGACGCCAGGCCGATAGCGGGCGAAGACCTGAAGCTCGAGGAAGAAGCGAATGTTCTCGAGAATGCCGACGAGCTGCGGACGATCGCCGGGTCGGTGAGCGCGGTGTTGTCTGAGGACGAAGGCGCGCTCGATCGTCTGGCGTCGGTGAACCGCTCACTCGGCGCGATTCAACGGATCGACGCGTCGGCATCACGGCTGCAGGAGCTGTTCGACGCCGGATTCTACGCGCTCGATGAGCTGGCGAGAGCCGTGGCAGACTACGCCGGCTCGGTGGATCTCGACCCCGATCGCCTGACGTCGGTTCGGCGGCGCCGCGAAGTGCTCTACACGCTCGTCAAGAAATACGGGCCGACGCTCGACGGTGTAATCGAGACGGGAAGGAAGTCGCGAGCGGAGCTCGACCTCGTCGATTCAGCGGGATTCGACATCGCCCAGCTCACGGCGCGGGAAGCAGCGGCTCATGCCCGGCTTGCTGCCGATTCCAAGCGTTTGACTGCAATGCGCGTGGCCGCAGCGCGCAGGCTTGCGAAGGCCGTTGATGCGCTCCTTCCCGATCTCGGAATGCCCGGCGGGAAATTCTCGGCGGCACTTGTCCCGAAAGCGGAGAGCGACGAGTGCGGAGCGGAAGACGTTGAGTTCCGTATTGCGGTGAACGTCGGGCATGACAGCCGACCGCTGGCGCGAGTGGCTTCTGGCGGAGAGCTGTCACGTGTGATGCTGGCCCTCAAGACCATTCTCGCTCGGGCGGACAATGTGCCGACCCTCGTTTTCGACGAAGTCGATTCGGGCATTGGTGGCAAGGTGGGACTTCAGGTCGGCGACACTTTGCGCCGCGTCGCCGAACACCATCAGGTGTTCGCTATCTCGCACCTCCCGCAGATTGCCGCGCGAGCGCATAACCACATCGTCGTCGCGAAGGCAGCAAAAGGTGGCGTTACGACGGCGGACATTGCAGTGCTCGACGGCTCGACCAGGGTCACCGAGATTGCGCGCATGCTTGGCGGCGATCCGGAAAGCAAGGTGAGCAGAGCACACGCGAAGGAGCTGCTCGAGACCGCCGCTACAGCGTGACACAGGTAATGCTGCCGCCTCCTGCCGTGCCGTGGCAGGTCACCGGGAATCACTGGTTGTGCCTGCCGTGCATTCATCCAAGGGATGCATCCATTCACCTGGCGAGCGTTGTGCATGCCGAAGCACGGGCGGCCATCGAAATGGCGGGCGCGGACACATACCTCGACGGTAACGGCCCTCCGCTGATCTCGATACGCGTGTCGATCGACGGCGAAGTCCGACAGATCGGCGCGGACGGAATGGTGTGGGAGCGTGAGCTCTCCTGGCTCCCCACGTTCTCATGCATCGTCGGCCATGTCGCTCTCCGCGGCACCATCTTCGCCCCGTGGGGCGCCGACGCAGACATCGCCGGCGCCGTGATTGCCGTGTCGGTGGAGAATCGAGGGCCGCACGCCCTCGCAATCTCGCTTGGCGTAGCGGGAAGACTCGGCCATCGTCAGCAGCGGATTCGTTCAGCCCGCACGCTCGCCGATCCTCATTCGGTCCGCCTTGCTGACGGTGCAGTTGTCATGGAAGGGAGGGGTGCTCCCGCTTATTGCGCGCTCGTTGTCGGCGCGGACAGCGAAGGCGCGGCCGCGGTTGTGAATCAGCCGGACTCGAGCTGGTCGATCGTGCGCGACTTCACGCTCGACGCCGCGAAAAGCGCAGAGGAAGCGTTTCTGATTGCAGCCGGCGCAGAGCCTGATGGCACTCTCGCCACGCTCGGAGTGATGCGTCGCCGCGGATGGCGGCAGCTGCTCGCAACTACCCGGGCGGCACTTCAGAAAATGCAGCAGGCGACGAGCGAGCGCGGTGTCGACCGCCTGATAAACCGCAACCTGCTGTTCGCCTGCTTCACCGGCATCGCGCGCGCCATTGACGACGGGCGCATTTATCCTGTGCGCAGCCGCATGCCGTGGAACGGCCGCGGACTCACAACCAGCGACTGGAGCGCGCTCATGTGGCTGTTGCCGGCCGTACAGCTCGCTGACGCCGCGCTCGCTCGGGAAGTACTGCTCCGAATGTGCGAGGTGCATGGTCATGCGCCCGGCAGAGGGACCAACTATCTCGACGGGACGTTGTTCGAGTCGGGTTTTTCCCTCG
>Ga0097691_1000947_pt1 | contig 22948 bp, 18 predicted proteins | sample NGESurdeep072012_8_FD_72858 | JGI IMG/M metagenome (GOLD analysis project Ga0097691, IMG submission 72858) | Arctic peat soil microbial communities from Barrow, Alaska - NGEE Surface sample 210-1 deep-072012 | ecosystem: Environmental > Terrestrial > Soil > Wetlands > Peat ... | reverse complement strand
CGTCGCATAGATCGGGTTCACGCCCCAGATCAGCTTGGTAACGTCCTCGAGAATGAGAAATACCGCATAGGTGACCAGCAGCAACACCACCTCGTCGCGGCCATAGAACATTTTCAAGAGGCCGCGCTCGAGCAACAGCCCGACCCCTGACGCGATCAGGGCAACGGAAACCAGCATCAGTACCAGACCGGCGCTCGGCGGCAGGTGATGCGCCGCGGCCAGGGTCACCGCGGTGGCGGCGATATAGGCGCCGAGCGCGTAGAAGCTGCCATGAGCGATGTTGAGAATCTTGAGAACGCCGAACACCAGCGTCAGCCCGAGGGCGACGACGAAAAGCCAGGAAGCCTCGATCAGCCCGTCGAGAACGATCGTCAGAAAGAAGTTCATGGCGCGGTTTTCATGCCGATCGGTGCAAGCGGGAATTCAAGACCCGGGCTGGAAATGCAGCGGCACGGATCGCAGGTCGCAAGGCGGGCAACAGGCGGCGGCGCGAGTATCCGGCTCGCGCCGCGACCTTCGTTCAGTGGCGCCTGTCTAGTTGCACTTGGCGCCCTGCATGCCGCCCTTGATCCAGTAGAGCGCCTTTACGCCCGGAGGCGGATTGACGCATTCGGCGGCGAAATACTGGATGTCGACCAGATCGACCCGCTTCGCGTCAGGATTATATTTGGTGCGGCTGAAGGCGATCGGCTGGATCGCCTGGTGGCCGTCGGCCAGCTTCATCTGAATGAGGCCGCCGGGCGATTGCCATTCCAGTCCGGTCATGGCGGCAACCAGCTCATCGGTCGAAGGCTTCTTGCCGCCATTCTTGTCCATGGCCTTCTCGACCGCGCTCTTCAACCCGAGGATGGCCTGCGACATGCGATAGGCGGCCTGGACCGGATAGATGCCATTGGCGGCTTCGTAGCCCTTGAAGAACCAGTCGTTGACCGGCGATTTCTGCGACATCAGGCCATAGGCGCCGCGCGCGCCGATGATGGTGCCGTCGGGCATCTTGTCGCCGAGCGGCGGCAGCACGTGATCGGCGGCGCTGAACACGAGCTGGCTGCGCTTCGCCAGGCCGCGCGGCGCGGCCTGCAGGATGAAGGCCTGCAGATCGCCGCCCCACAGGCTGGAATACACCACGTCGGAGCCGGCGCTGACCAGCGCGGAGATTTCGGTGCCGTACTGGCCCGCCCCGAACTTCGGCAGCAGGTCGGTCTGAAGCTTGGCGTTGGGATAGAGTTGTCCGGCGGCGGCGACGAAATCGGCCCGGCTGTCCTGGCCCCAGGCGTAATCCTGGTTGATGGCCGACAGCGTGTCCATCTTGACGTTCTTCGCCTTCATGTACCTGATCAGGCCGACATTATCCATGGTCGCATGCGCGGCGGTGCGGAACACGTAATTGTATTTCGCATCCTCGAAGATGCGCGGCGTGCCGCAATCCATCAGCACCAGCATCTTTTTCAGTTCCTCGGCGATCGGCGCCACCGCGAGACAGTCGCCGGAGCCGATATAACCGAGCACGACATCGACATTGTCGCGCTGATAGAGGTTGCGCAGTTCCTGGACCTGCTTGGTGGCGCCGCCGTTCTCGTCGATGATCACAGGCTCGACCTTCATGCCGCCGAACCCGACCTTGTCGTAAGGCGCGGGACCAGTGCCCTTGTTCAACTGGTCGATGACGTATTGGCCGCCGTTGCGGGCTGGGACGCCGAAACTGTCCGCGGCGGGCCCGGACAGGAAGGTCACGATGCCGAGTTTGAAACTCTCTTCGGCAGACGCCGGTGCCGCCAGGGCCAGCGTGGTCGCGGTAGTGACAGCTAACAGTGCGACGATGCGGTGAATCCGTGAAAAATGGTCCATGATTTCCTCCCCAGGATTGGCGGCGGTGAAGCCGCGCGTTTTGGCCGCGCCGGTTTCCCCGGCGTCGGCGGTATTGTCGCCGAGTTTAGGCGGGCTTTGCCGGCGCGTCTACGACATCGAGAATGGGGCCCGCCCGGGTCCAGCCCGCCGAGGCCCGCTCACCGCAGCAGGTGCCGTGGCAGCCACAGCGATACCTCGGGAATATAGGTGACGAACATCAGCACCAGAAACATCACGGCGTAGAACGGCCAGATTTTCCGCATCACCTGCTCGATGGTGACCTTGCCGACCGCGCATCCGACGAACAGGATCGATCCGACCGGCGGGTGGCATAATCCGATGCCGAGGTTGAGCAGCATGATCATGCCGAAGTGGACGGGATCGACGCCGAAATTCTGCATCACCGGCAGCAGGATCGGCGTCGCGATCAAGATCGACGGCGCCATGTCGATGAGGGTGCCGAGCACGAGAAGCAGAATGTTGATCAGAAACAGGATGACGTATTTGTTGTCCGATATCGACAGAAAGAATGCCGTCATCTTTGCCGGCATTTGCGTCAGCGCCATGATGTAGCCGACGCTCGAGGCGCACGCGATGAGCGTCAGCACCATGGCGACGGTGCGCAGCGTACGGTGCAACAGGACGGGCAGGTCGCGCCAGCGATAGTCGCGGTAGATGAACATCGTCACGAAGAACGCCCAGACGCAGGCGACGGCGCCGGCTTCGATCGCTGTGAAGATGCCGGCGAGAATGCCGCCGAGAATGATGACAAGCGTCACCATCCCCCAGGCCGCATCGATCGTGATCCTGAGCGCGTCTCTCGCCGGCACGGTCTTGCCATGGGGATGCCCGTCCCGGTAGGCGATCACGAGGCAGAGAACGATCAGCGAAAAACCGAGCAGCAGCCCCGGAAAAACACCGGCCATGAACAGGGCGCTGATCGAAATCGTGCCACCGGTGGCCAGCGAATACAGCACCGCATTATGGCTCGGCGGCACCAGCAGCGCCTGAACCGAAGAGGTGATGGTGAGGTTGGTCGCGAACACGCGCGGATAGCCGGCTTTTTCCATTTGCGGGATCATCACCGAGCCGATCGCCGATGTATCGGCGACCGCGGAGCCGGAAATGCCGCTCAGGAATGTCGTCGCCAGCACGTTGACGATGGAAAGGCCGCCGCGGACCCGGGTAAGTCCCACCAGAACGTCCGCAAACGCAACCAGCCGGCGCGCCATGCCGCCTTCAGCCATGATCGCGCCCGCCAGCACGAAAAACGGGATCGTCAGCATCGCCACCTTGCTGACGCCGTCGGAGATCTTCAGCATCACCGCTTCCAGCGGGATTCCGATCGACCAGGCGCCCGCGATCGCGGCAAGGGCGAGCGAATAGGCGATGGGCATGCCGATCAGAAAGCAGACCAGCATGGTTGCCAGGAGAATGAAGATATCCATGATTGCCTCTCCCGGATCAGTCGAACGGCGCGACTTCCAGGTTTTGACGCAGCGGATCCGGCGGTGCTCCCAGAAAGATGCGCTCGATGATGAAAAGCAGGAGGCAAACGCCGCCGACCGGAATCGGCAGGTAGGTGACGCCGACCGACAGGAACGGAAAATCCGCAATGGTGTTGTGCCAGGTCACTTCGACAAGCCGGCCGCCCCAAACGATCATGAATGTTGCGATCAGCGCCATCAGCAGCTGAACGATGAGGTCGAGCAAAGCTCGGAGTCTGGGTGGCAACTTGTCGGCGAAGTAGGAAACGTTCATGTGCAGGTTGAGCCGGTATCCCGCGGCAGCGCCGATGAAGGTCAGCACGATGGTCAGGAGAACCGCGAGCGGTTCAGGCCATGATGCCGCGCTGTTGAGCACGTAGCGCGTGAACACCGCCCAGGGGATAATGCCTGATATCAGCACCAGTGCGGTGCAGCCAATGATGACGCACAGAAGATAGAGGTAATCCATTGCACGGCGAAATGATCCGGCCATTCCACATCTTCCTGAATACCAGCCAAACGCGGCCGGGGGCTTACAGAGCACTTCGGCATACGCGTCGCAACGCGGACGGCGCGTGTTATCCGACGGTCTGAATGCGTTTGATCATGTCCTGATATTTCGGGCCGTATTTGTCCCACACCGGCTTGACCGCGTTCTGGAACGGCGTCTTGTCGGCAATTTCGACGATCTGGCAGCCGGCAGCTTTTGCCTTGTCCATCGCCTGCTGCTCGTACTTGTTCCAGAGCTCGCGCTCCTCCTGCTGCGCTTCGCGGGCAAACTTCTTGATCAGGTTCTGGTCGTCGCTAGAAAGCTGTGTCCATGCCTTCTTCGAGAACACCAGCACTTCGGGAATGATCAGGTGCTCGGTGAGAGAGAAGTATTTTGCCGCCGTATAATGATTGCTGAAGACATAGCTCGGCGGATTGTTCTCGGCGCCGTCGATGACGCCGGTCTGCAGCGCGCTGAAGACCTGATCATAGCCCATCGCAACGCCATTGCCGCCAAGCGCGTTCATCATGTCGACAAAAATCGGATTGCCGATGACGCGGAATTTCAGGCCCTTGATGTCCTCAATCGTCTTGATGGGCCTCTTGGTATTGTAGAGGCTGCGCGCCCCGGCATCCATCCAGCACAACGCGACCAGTCCGGCATTGGCGTTCGCGGTGATCTTGTCGAGCAACTCCTGCCCGATCGGCCCGTCCATGATCTTTTCGGCATGCGCCGTGTTCCTGAACAGGAACGGCATGTTGACGACGTTGATATCATCGACAATAGGACCCATCGATCCCACGCTGACACGTAACAACTGGATTGCGCCGATCTGCGTCTGTTCGATAGTCTCTTTCTCGCCGCCCAGTTGCATCGACGGATACATCTGGACCGAGAGCCGCCCGTTGGTGGCGGCCTCAAGCTTCTTGCCTAAATTCTCGGTCGCCACCACGGTCGGATAGCCGGCGGGCTGAACGTCGGATGCCTTGAAGACCATTTTTGTTTGCGCGGGCGCGGGCGGCAGCGGCGCCAGAGCCGCCGCTGCCGCCGCAAACCCGGCGCTCAACTTCATGAAGTCGCGTCGTCTCATGAGAATCCTCCCGAGAGTGCCATCATTTATTCTCGTCCGACCGGACACCCGCGGAAGAACTATGTCTTGCGGGACTTGTCGACGATCTCGCGGAACTTCTTGACGTTTTCCTCGCCCGCATAATCCGCGATCCGCTTGTAGGCCGGGTCCATCTTGGCGCGGAACGGCGCGAGGTCGGGCCGCGTGATCTGCATTCCGGCCTTCTGCAGCTTGTCGATCTGGTCGGACTCGGAATCGGCCATCAGCTTGCGCATCAACTCGCCGGAGTTCTTGCTCTCTTCCCGGAAAATGGCCTGCTGGTCCGGCGTCAGCTTTTTCCAGCTATTCACGCCGATGGTGTGGATCATGTTGTTATAGATATGCCTGGTCAGCGCCAGGTGTTTCTGGACTTCGTAAATCTTGTTGAAATAGATCACCGGGATTGGATTCTCTTGACCGTCGACGACCTTTTGCGACAGCGCGAGATAAAGCTCGGGAAAGGCGATGGCCTGCACCACCGCGCCGAGGGCTTCCATCGAGGCCTGGATTTGCAGTTCGGGCGGCGTGCGGATCTTCAGGCCCTTGACGTCGTCAGGCACATTGATCGGGCGCACGCTGTTGGTGAGGTTGCGGAACCCATAATCCCAGTTTCGCAACAGCACGAATCCCTGCTTTTCGGCGAGCGGAGCAAGCCAGTCCATGGTCGGACCGTCGAGAATTGGAAAGGCGTCCGCCGGACCATTGAAGATGAAGGGAAGCATGACGGCGGCGAATGCCTTGTCATACTTGTCCAACTGCCCCTGGGTCGGCAGTCCCATGTCGATGGTACTGAGCTTGATCTGCTGCGCCTGTTCGGGCGGCCCACCCAGCTGGTTGTTCGGGAAGATCGCGATCTTGATCGCTCCGTCCGTGCGCTGCTCGATGCGGCTCGCAAACTGTTTCGCTGCGATATTTGCCGGATGGCCCTCTTCCGCAAAATGGGCGAAGCGCATCGTTGTCGTTGCAGCCCGGGCGATATAGGGGGCCGCGATCGTCAAGCCCGCGACACTGACACCTGTCTTCAAGAAAATCCTGCGATCCATGTCTTCCTCCTGTTGTCCGATCATCCGCGATGGTGCGGACACCTTGTCATCCGCGAAAGCCGAAATAGTGCGGCAGAAACAGCGTGAACCAGGGCACGAATGCCACGATCAGCAGCCCCGCCACCAGCATGATGAGATAGGGTAACATCGCGCGCGACGCCGTCTCGATGTCGCAGCGCATGACGGCGCAGCAAACGTAGAATCCTACGCCCGCGAACGGCATGAAGCCCCCGATCCCCATGGCGATGATAAGAACCAGCGCATAGTGCAGCTCGCTCAGACCAAGCTTGCCCGCAATCGGAATCAAGAGCGGCGCAAGCACGTTGAGCGAGGGTAACCCTTCGAGCAGCACGCCGACCAGAATGAGAAGAACGATCGAGCAGATCATAAAGATGGTCTGGCTGTCGCCGACCGACTGCAGCAGCACCACCAGCCGCTGCGGCAGATAGGCGACAGTCAAAGTCCAGGAGAAGCTCGACGCCGCCGCAAAGATAAAGAGCAAAACGCCGGTGAGGGCCGCGGTATCGAGCGCAATGCGGATGAACCCTTGCAGAGTCATTTCGCGATAGACCACGCTCGACAGCAGAATGCCGTAGATGACGGCGATGGCCGCAATCTCGGTCGGCGTCGCAATTCCGAGCAGGATGCCTGCAAGCAGCGTTCCCGGCATCAGCAGCGGCAGAATGGCGCCGAGCCCGGCGCGGGCAATGATGCCGGCACCGGCGCGCGGCGTGCGCGGTGCGCCGCTGGCGCGGGCGCGCACGTAGATCAAGGCCATCAGGCAGAGCGCCATCACCGCGGCGGGCGCCAGCCCGCCGATGAACATGGCTCCGACGGAGACGTTGGTGATGGAGCCGACGATCAGCATCGCGATAGAGGGGGGCACCGTTTCGCCCATGACGGCGGACGCCGCCAGAACCGCAGCACCTTCCGCTGCGCCATGACGTTCGCCGAGTTCGTCGCGCATCACGGTGCCGACCGCCGCCACATCCGCAGGCTTGGAGCCGGATAATCCTGAAACAACGTACATGCTCGCGACGGTGACCTGAAGCAGGCCGCCTCGCATATGACCGACGAGGGCGTAGATGAAGCGCACCAGCCGGATGCTGATCCCGCCGCGCTCCATCACGAGGCCGGCGAGGATGAAAAAAGGCACCGCCAGAAGAATGAAGTTGCCGGTGCCATTGACCATCGTCTGCGGCAGCACCACCAGAGACGCCGTTCCGGTGCCCCAGAGATACGTCGCGGTCGACAGCAGCAACACGAAGCCAACGGGGACGCCGGCGAGGATAGCGAAGAAGAACAGGCTGAGCGCCGCAACGATGGCGGCGTCGTCGCCAAGCAAGGGCAGCCAGATGTCGCGTGTAAGGGCCGCGACCGTAACGGCTACGGCGAACACTGCGCCGACGCCGAGCGCCATCGCTCCGTGGTCGCGCCTGAGATTGACCGCCGCAAAGAGCATCAGCAGCGCCATTCCGACCGGAAGCGGCAACGCGATGAGCGCCGCCGGCATTTGGAAGATTGGCGTGAGCTCGCCCCAGCTGGAGGCAAGGAATTCGACGGAAACGAAACCGGTGATGCCGGCGACAAACAGCACGACGACATCGGCGAACGCGAGGCAGCCCCGTTCCCCGCGCGAAGGGAGCCGGCTGAGGATGACGCGAACGAAGGCGTGATCGCGCCGTCGATAGGCGACCGCGCCGCCGATAAACGCCAGAATCGACAAGGCCAGTCTGGCGATTTCGTCGGTCCACAGGAACGAGTGGTGGAAATAGACCCGCGCGACGACGTTTGCCAGCACCAGCACGAGTTCGCCAAGTAGTGCTGCAACGATCAGGCTCTCAGCGGCGAGATCGACGAATCGAAGTAATGTGATCTCCGGCCTGACAGGCGAGGCGACGTTGCGAGAAAGAGCGATTGGCTCTCCCGCGTCGGTCAATACGACCTCCATTGCGCCAATGCGCATCAGGTCGCAACGCGTGCGAAGGTCGAAACCAGAACGCCGTTCATACTGTAACCTCCCAATGGCGCGGCGGTCTTTTGCGGCCGCGTCCCTTGTTTATTGGCTTCGCTTGTCGAAGAACTCCGGATTGATACTTTGAGTGGCGGAGATATTGCCGAGAAGACCTTGGAGGTGGATTTCCATTGCGATCCTTGCGCCCGCCTGATCATGGACCTCGATCGCGCCCAGGATGGCCTCATGCTCGGCGATCACGCGCGTGATCCGTCCCTCCTGCGGCAGCGTCAGCCGGCGATAGCGATCGACGTGCACCTTGACCTGCTGGATCAGCGTCCAGATACCCGGATATCCGGCGATTTCCGCGATAGTCGCATGAAACATTTCATCCGCGCGATGGAAGGCGTCGTCGTCCCTGGCGGCGCTTGCCTCGCGCTGACGTTCCAGGATCGAATGCAGAACCAAAATCTGGCTGGACGTCGCGCGCTCCGCGGTCAGGCGCGCGGTGGTTTCCTCAAGCGCCTTGCGAATGATGATCGCTTCCGGCAGCGCCGCCATCGGAATGCGGGAGACGAAGATGCCCGACTGGGGAAATATCTCCAGCAAACCTTCATCTGCTAATTTCAGGATGGCTTCGCGAACAGGCGTTCGGCTCACCCCATAGGAAAGAGCGATTTCGGCCTCCGAGATGACCTCCCCGGGGCGCCGCTGCAGCGACACCAGTTCGGTGCGAAGATCTGAATATATCTTTGACGAAGCCGTAGCCGTGCGCGGCCGGCCGTTACGGCGATGGCTGGCGGCTGCCGAACGGACCGTGGCCTCAGTCTTTTTCGTGGCGCGTGTCGGCATGTTTGCTCTCAAACGTAATTGATATATTAGTATATGAACAGACTTTGGCAAAGACAAAGTTGGCCGGCTCGCCCGCTTAATTGCGCCTGCCAAAATTTGGGCTCTCCGGAGGGACGCCAAACAGGAATTGTGCTCTCGCTTCCGCAGTGCTTCGGCAGCGTGGATTTCTTTCTTGCACAAAGGAGGTTCGGCTGTGACGGACTATCGCAAGCTTTTCGATCCCACCGGAAAGACCGCCGTCGTGCTTGGCGCGGCCTCCGGCATCGGCAAATCTTCGGCGGAAGCGCTGGCGTCGCTCGGCGCCAGCGTGATGTGCGCCGATCGTGCAGGCGAGGGCGCGGAAGCGACCGCCGCCGGTATTCGCGAGCACGGAGGTCGGGCGGAAGCCGCGACTTGCGACGCGGCCAGCGCCGCCGATGTCGCGGCGCTCGCAACAAGGGTGATGCAGAAATTTCCGCGCCTGGATATTGCGGTTACGACGCCAGGGTTGAACATCCGCAAGACCATCCTCGATTATACCGAGGAGGATCTCGACCGCGTCATCAACCTCAACATCAAGGGCACCGTGTGGTTCTTCCAGACCTTCGGCCGCATCATGGTCAAGCAGCAACGCGGCAGTCTGATCGCCTGTTCTTCCGTGCGCGCCGTCACCATCGAGCCCGGGCTTGCTGTTTATGGTTCGACCAAGCCGGCCATAGGGTTGCTGGTCAAAGGCTTCGCATCTGAAGTCGGCCGCTTCGGGGTTCGCGTCAACGCCATCGCGCCGAGCATCGCCGAGACCGCGCTGACCGCGCCCTTCAAGGAGCGGCCCGATATCTACAATCTTTACGCGGCGCACACGGTCTTTAATCGCTGGAGCAGCGCCGACGAAGTCGCGATCGCCGTCGCTTATCTGGCCTCCGACGCGGCAAGCTATGTCAGCGGCAGCACGTTGTTTGTGGACGGCGGCTGGACCGCCATCGACGGGCCGCCGACCGGCTTGACGCAATTGGTCAAATAAGACCGCGGAAATTGAATGCCGCTATTTTCGACTGCTGAGGAACCCGGCGCGGGTACGCAGCTCGCGCTGATCCGCAGCGGTCAATAGATCGATCAGGCTCTGAGCCTGTTGTGCAGAGGTGGCCCGTGTGGTCACGGCCGCGGTATAGACGGTCGAGAGTTCGCATCCCGGCGGCAGGGATCCGGACAGCATCACGCCGGGTGTGCTGATGATCTCGGTCGATTGCGTGCAGCCGATCGGCCTGACGGCGTCGGTTTCAGCCAGATGGCGCATCGCGGTCGCGCCATTCGGATAGATCTTGAGCCGGGCTGCGACGTCGTCGGCAATGCCCAGTTGGTGCAGAACTTTCGCAATATGAATCCCGGCCGTCGAGGCCTTGGTGTCCGGAACGAAGATCGCGTCGGCGGCGAGAAACGCCTCGCGCAGCCCCGCGGCATCTCTGACCGTGACCAAGGAATCGCCGGCACGGACGGCAATCGCAGTCTCGACCAGGCCGATGTTTGATGTCGAAGCGCTGATAACGAGGTTTTCCTCCGCCAGATCCGCGATCATTTTTGCCGTCAGTATGACAACGTCGGCTGGCATGCCCTTGCGCAATTTGTCGGCCATGGCGCCAACCGCGCCGAACTCTCCCTCGATGTCGAATCCGGTCAGCGCCTTGAATTTTGGCGCAAGACTAGCGACCAGTCCCTGGGCCGCGCCGCCGCTGAGAATCTTCAATGCGGTCATGTGGTCAATTCCATCGCCGCGATCAGTCTGTCGCGCGTGATCGGCAGGTTGCGAACCCGCACGCCAAGCGCATCGAACACGGCATTGGCGATTGCCGCCGTGACCGGGCCGTGGGCCGCCTCGCCGGCGCCGACAGGCTCCATATCCGGCCGCTGAATGAGTTCGACCTGCACCTCCGGCACCTCGCTGAAGCGAAGGATCGGATACGCCGTCCATGTGCTGCTGGTGATGCGCTGCCGGTCGAAGCGAACCCGCTCTTTCAATACCCAGCTGGTGGCCTGGATCGCGCCGCCTTCGATCTGATTGATCACGCCGTCCGGATTGATGGCTTCACCGACATCGACCGCGATCGTCAGCCGCTTGACGTTGATGTCTTCGGCGCCCTCGACCTCGGCGACCACGGCACAATAAGCGCCGGTGTTCTTGTATCGCGCGAAGCCGATGCCATAACCGCAGCCTGTTTGTTTGTCCGGCTTCCAGTTCGCGCGCTTGGCGACGGAGCGGATCACATCTTGCGCCCGCGAATCCCTGAGGTGACGCAGCCGGAAGTCGACCGGATCTTCGCCGCGCTCGTTTGCCAGTTCGTCGAGAAAGGATTCGATCGCAAAAACGTTGCCCTGCGCGCCAAGTGTTCTTAGCGCGGAGGTTCGTATCGGCATGGTCAGCAGCCGATGGCTTTCGATCTGCCACGACGGAAAATCGTAGAGCGGTACAGAGTTGCGATCGGCGCCGCCGCCATTGGCCTGCGGCGGATTTGTCGAGATGGTGCGCGGAAACGGTTCCGCCAGTTCGGTAGCGGCAAGCAGGGCCGGCTGAGCCGCGCGCCCCGGCCGTGCGGCGTGCCCGTTGCTCCAGATGCTGTGGCGCCAGCCGACAATCTCGTCTTGCGCATCGAGATCGGCCTCGATCTCGATCGCCATCGCTGCACCGAACGGCGCATGTGACATCTCGTCTTCGCGCGACCATTGCACGCGGACCGGCCGGCCGGCGGCCGCCTTCGCAAGCAGAACGGCATCGAGCGCGACGTCGTCGGCGGCATTGTGTCCGTAGCAGCCGGCGCCCTCCATATGCTCGACCGTGATATTCTCGACCGGTAATTTGAGAACGAGCGCGAGGTCGGCGCGGAGCAAATAGACCCCCTGGCTGTGGGTCCAGACGTGGATGCGGTCTCCGGTCCACTGCGCCATGGCGCAGGACGGCGCGATCGACGCATGCGCGAGATACGGACGGGTATACTGCCGCCGGATCGTGCGCTTCTTTTCGCCCGCTTCAGACGCCGTCTTGTTGTCGATGACCGTCGGCTCCGACGGCTGGGCTTGCAACCACTCCGCCAGCCTGTCTTCATCGGGGAGCGTTTCGCCTGATGACCACGCCGCGCTTTTGCGCAGGGCCTTCAGCGCGGCCTCGGCGCCATCCTCGGTTTCGCTGACCACGCCCGCGAAATTTCCGTCGCGCACAATGGCGACCAGGCCGGCAACCGCGCGTGCGCCATCCTCCGGCATGCCGGTAAGTTTTGCAGCTGACATCTCCGATCGCAGCACGCGGCCGTGCAGCATGGCGGGCAGCGCACAATCGTGAATGAAACGGGGATGCGCGAAAACCTTGTCGGGGATATCCAGCCGCTGAACGGAATTTCCGGCAAGCGTGCGCTGGGTTGATAGTTTGGACACAGCGCCCGGTGTCGCGTCGCGGTCCAGCGAAACATCATCGGCGAGTTCCCAGTAGCTGGTCCTGATATTGCCGGGTCCGGAGATGGTGCCGTCTTTAATGTCGAGCGCGTCGATCCCGACGCCCAGCCGATCCGACGCGGCGGCAAGAAAGATCTGCCGGATTTCAGCACAGGCCTGCCGGACGGCGCGTCCCGACTGCTGCACGGAAAGACTGCCTGAGGTGACGCCCTCGTTGGGGCTGCCTGCCGTTGACGCGCGGACCATCTGGACGCGGCCGATATCGACATCGAGTTCGTCGGCGGCGATCTGGGACAGCGCCGTGACGATGCCTTGCCCGATCTCCACCTTTCCCGGCGAGACCGACACATGCCCCTCAGACGAAAACCGGATCCATGACGACAGGACAGGGTTCGCCGCGAGGCTGACCGGCAATGGGCGCGCGGAGGGGGAGGGTGCGAGCTTGGTCACCGGGCTTCGATCTCGGCCGCCGCCCGCAGCACCGCCCGCACCATGCGGTTATGCGAACCGCAACGGCAAAGGTTACGGTCCAGCGAAGCCCTGACGTCCTCGCCAGTGGGCTTCGGGTTTCGCATCAAAAGTGCTGCGGCGCTCATCAATATGCCGGGAACGCAATAGCCGCACTGCAAGGCCTGCTCGGCGATGAATGCGCGCTGCAGCGGATGCGGCTCGTGCTCGGTTCCCAGCCCTTCGATGGTGGTGATGTCCTTATCCGCGACGGACCACAGCGGCGTGTCGCATGCGGCCACCGCGCGATCGCCGACGATGACGTTGCAGGCGCCGCATTCATTGGCGCCGCAACCGAAATGCGGGCCGGTCATGCGCAGTGGCCCGCGCAGGATATCAAGCAGCGAGCGATCGAGATCGGCGTCGACATCAGTCTCGACGCCATTGAGGCGAAATCGAATACGCGGCATCGAGAAAAAGGACCTTGACGCTGGTTAGATCTTACTGCGGCTTGTTGGGGAACAGTTTGACGACGTTGGCCCATTTCACAATATCGCCGCGCAGATATTTGTCGAACTCCTCCGGCGTCATCGACATCGGAACCGCGCCCTGTTCCTTCCAGAGTTTGACGATGTCCGGCCGCTTGACCACCTCGTTAACGGCGGCATTCAGCTTATCGATAACGGGCTTTGGCGTCCCGGTTGGCGCCATCAAACCGAGCCAGATGGTCGCCTCGTATCCGGGGACGCCGGCCTCGCCGGCGGTCGGCACGTCAGGCAACACGCCTGAGCGCGTCTTGCCTGTGGTGGCGAGCGCCCGCACCTGGCCTGCACCGACATTGGGGGCCATCGCCGGGACCGCGTCGATCATCATCTGCACCTGTCCGCCGATGACGCCACTGCGCGCCTCGCCGCTGTTGCGATAGGGAACGTGCACGACATCGATGCCGGCCATGGCTTTGAACAGTTCGCCGGCCATGTGGTAGGGCGTGCCCTGGCCGGACGAAGCGTAGTTCAGCTTACCCGGCTGCGATTTGGCGAGTGCGATGAATTCCTGCAGCGTCTTTGCCGGCACCTGCGGGTTCACGACGATGACAAGATCGGAATAATTGACCGGTGCGATCGGCACCAGATCGCGCATTAGCTCGTATTTGCGCTGCGGCATCAGCGATTCGTTGGCGGTCTGAGTATTCGACATCATCAATAGCGTATAGCCGTCAGGCGGCGATTTGACGACCTCAACCGTGCCGATCACGCCGCCGGCTCCGGTCCGGTTCTCGACCACGATCGACTGGCCAAATTTCTCCTGCAAAATGTTGCCGATCAGGCGCGCCGCCACGTCGGCAGGCCCCCCGGCGCCGAAGGGAACGATGATCCTGATCGGTTTAGTGGGATAATCCTGCGCTAGACATGGAGTAGCAAGATTTGGCGTCGCAAGAAAAGTTGCCGCTAATGCAAGCGCAAATCTTGGGCCGGTCATTTCAATCTCCCGAATTCTGGTCTTGTTCTGTACTGGTGGTTGGCCAAATCCTGCTATCAAGTCTAGCGGCAATGGCAACGCGCTGTCGACGAAAGACTCGCTGCGCGCTCTAGGAATAAAAGATAACCTCTGGTGTACCAAGTGCCGCCCGAACAAGGGGATAATGAGCCAATGAAACATGCCAGGATATCGCGCCGCACCGTGCTCAAGGGATCCGGTGCATTGCTCGCGGGCGTTGCGTTCTCGACCCGCGTCATGGCATCGGCGCCGCCGCCGGAGCCGGTCACGCCGGCGCTGATCGAGGCCGCGAAGAAGGAAGGCCAGGTCAGCTATTACACCTCGACCGATCTGCCGGTCGCGGAGAAACTGGCGAAGGCCTTTGAGGCGAAATATCCTGGTATTGCCGTGCGCGTCGAGCGCACCGGGGCTGAGCGGGTGTTTCAGCGCATCGGCCAGGAATATTCCAGCAACATCCACGCGGTCGACGTGGTGAACTCGTCCGACGCCGCGCATTTCATCGTCTGGAAACGCGACGGCATTCTGGCGCCCTACGTGCCGGAAGACGTCGCGAACTATCCGGCCGAGCACAGGGATGTGGACGGCCAGTTTGCCAGCTTCCGCGTCTGGCTCAGCATCATCGCCTACAACACCAATCTGGTGAAGGCGGAGGAGGCGCCGAAGAGTTTTGCCGACCTGCTCGACCCCAAATGGAAGGGCAAGATCGTCAAGGCCCATCCCGGCTACAGCGGCACCATCATGACCGCGACCTATCAGATGCAGCGCGATCTTGGCTGGACCTGGTTCGAACAGCTCGCCAAGCAGAACATCATGCAGGTGCAATCGTCGGCCGACCCGCCGAAGAAGCTCGATCTCGGCGAACGCGCTGTCATGGCAGACGGTAACGAGTACAACATTTTCCAGCTCAAGGAGAAGGGACGCCCGGTCGAGCCGGTTTATGCCAGCGAGGGATCGCCGCTGATCATCGGTCCGAACGGAATCTTCAAGTCCTCGCCCAATCCGAACGCGGCAAAACTATTTCAGTCGTTCTGCTTCAGCCGGGACGCCCAGCAGCTCATCATCGATGTCGGCGGCTTGCGCTCGGTGCATCCGCAGACCCAGGAGAAGCCAGGACGCAAGCCGTTCAAGGACATCAAGACCATGAAGGACGACGCGGCGGCGGTGGAGAAAGAGGGTGACGCGATCAAGGCGCACTATACCAAACTCTTCCATGTTTGATCCGCCGGCGATCGAGCGACAATGACTTCCGAATTGCCAAGAACTTCGGTCGCCGAAACGCTTGCGCATAAAATCGTTGCGCTGAAGGCGGGTGGGCTGCCGGCGGCGACCAAACACAAATGCGAGGATTTGCTGATCGATGTCGTCGGCTTGTGCGTCACCGCGCGCAACCAGGATTACGTCGGCAGCGCGCTTGCGGGTTGGGACGATGACGGCCCGTGTACCGCAATCGGTCACAGGCGCACGCTGAACGCCTCGGGTGCGGCCTTCGTCAACGGCACCGCGGCGCATGGCGAGGATTTCGACGATACCTTCGAGGGCGGTCCGGTGCATGCCGGCGCGGTGATCGTGCCGGCGGTCCTGGCAGCCTGCGAGCGGTACAATCCCGATGGTCGGATGGCGCTGATCGGAATAGCTGTCGGCACCGAGGTGCTTTGCCGGTTGAGCCTCGTGGTGCCGAAGGCCGTCCACAAGGCCGGATTTCACCCGACCGCGATTTTCGGCGCCATGGGTGCGGCCGCGGGCGTCGGCGCGGCGCTCGGCCTCAATGCCAGGCAGATTGTCGACGCGCTCGGCATCGCCGGCAGCATGGCCGGCGGCATCATCGAATATCTCGCCGAGGGCGCATGGACCAAGCGGCTGCATGCGGGCTGGGCGGCGCAATCAGGGATTCGGGCGGCGCTATTGGCGCGGCAGGGGTTTGTCGGCCCGCGCACGGTGTTCGAGGGCGTGCACGGGCTGTTCCACGGCTTCGCGCACACGCCAAAGGGCGACTACGGCGCGCTGACAGGCGATTTCGGCGCGCGCTGGGTGACGGACACGCTGGCGTTCAAACCGTATCCCTGTGGGACGATGGCGCAGCCTTACATCGATTGCGCCAGACGGCTGGCCGCGCGCGGCGTCAAGGCCGAGGACATCAAGGAGATCGTGTGCGAGGTGGCGGAGGGGACGGTGCACCGGCTGTGGGAGCCGCTTGCCGACAAGCAGCGTCCGCGCAACGGCTATTCCGCCAAGTTCGCCGTGCCGTATCTGCTCGCAACCGGCTTCGTGCATGGCGGCGTCGGGCTCGGCGCATTCACCGAGGCGGCGATCGGCGACCGCCAGGTGCTCGCACTTGCAGCAAAGGTGAAATTCGTGATCGACCCGGACAATCCCTATCCGAACAACTATACCGGCCACGTCCGCGCGACCATGAAGGACGGCAGCGTGATCGAGGAACGGCAACCATACTTGCGCGGCGGCGCCCAGGAGCCGCTGACGCGGCAGGACGTGACGGAGAAATTCGCGCTCAATGCGAAGCACGGCGGCTGGGCCACGGCGCAGAGCGATGCGACGTTGAAGCTGTTGGCAACGCTCTACAATGGCCGCATCGATCTGGGTGCACTGCGGATATAACCACTACCGTCATGCTCCGCTTTCGCGGACGATGACGAAATGAGGGGCAGGGCATGGCCGGCAACAACGAACTCAACGGCAAGGTCGCCATCGTCACCGGCGCCGGCCGCAATATCGGCCGCGCGATTGCGCTGGCGCTGGCGGAGGGCGGCTCATCCATTTTGGTGAATGCCCGCAGCGACCGTGCCGAGGCCGAGGCCGTGGCGCGCGAGATCGAGGCCTTAGGCGGTAAGGCGCTGGTCCATATCGGCGACGTGGCCGACGCCGCGGCGGTACAGGCGATGGCGGACGCAGCCGTAAAGCATTTCGGCCGCCTCGACATCCTCGTCAACAATGCCGCGCTGCGGCGGGAAAAGCCGTTCGGCGAGATGAGCTACGCCGAGTGGCGCGAAATCCTCGACGTCACCCTCGATGGCGCGTTTCATTGCACCAAGGCCTGCCTGCCGGGCCTACGCAAGAGCGGGGCCGGAACCATCGTCAACATCGGCGGCCTGAGCGCGCATACCGGTGCGAAGAACCGCGCCCATGTCGTGACGGCGAAAGCGGGCATTGTCGGCTTCACCCGCGCGCTCGCGCACGACCTTGCCGACGACTGCATTACCGTGAATTGCGTCGTTCCCGGGCTGATCGGCACGCCGCGCCCGAAAGACAAGCCGGAACCCGCGCATCACCTGATCCATCAGACCATCACCGGCGAGCGCGGCAAGCCGGAAGACGTCGCCGCAACGGTGCGGTTCCTGTGCGGGCCCGGTGCGCGCTACATCAACGGACAGGCCATCCACGCCAATGGCGGGGCATATCTCGGCTCGTAATGCATGGCTCGCGCGCTGCTTTTGTACGTGCATTGCCGGATAAATGCGCTCGGCTGTCCCGGCTTTTGATGGTACCTATCGGCGCATGAACCAGCAGACCAAGATCGACATCCGGCATTCCACCTGTCCGCACGATTGTCCATCGGCCTGCGCGCTCGATATCGAGGTGATCGATGGTTCCACGATCGGCCGGGTGCGCGGCTCCAGGCTGCAGAGCTATACCGCCGGCGTGGTCTGCGCCAAGGTCGCGCGCTATGCCGAGCGCATTCATCATCCGGATCGGCTGATGCACCCGCTGCGCCGGACCGGACCGAAGGGCTCCGGTCAATTCGCGCGGATTTCATGGGACGAGGCGCTGGACGAGATCGCGGCGCGGTTCGATGCGGCCGAGCGCGAGTTCGGCGCCGAGTCGGTGTGGCCCTATTACTATGCCGGCACCATGGGCCTCGTGATGCGCGACGGCATCAACCGCCTTGCGCATGTGAAGAAATATTCCCGCTACTACTCGACGATCTGCGCCAATATCGCCCGCGTGGGATTTGCCATCGGCACCGGCAAGATCGCAGGCGTCGATCCACGCGAGATGGGGGTCTCCGACCTGATCGTGATCTGGGGCACCAATCCCGTGAACACCCAGGTCAATGTGATGACGCATGCGATGCGCGCCCGGAAAGAGCGCGGCGCCAAAATCGCGGCGGTCGACATCTACAACAACGACACCATGAAGCAGGCCGACATCAAGATCATCCTGCGGCCCGGCACCGACGGCGCCTTCGCCTGCGGCGTCATGCATGTGCTGTTCCGCGAAGGTTTTGCGGATCGCGACTATATGAATCGCTACACCGATTGCCCTGGTGAGCTCGAGGCGCATCTGGCGACCCGCACGCCGCAATGGGCCTCGTCGATCTCAGGCGTGCCGGTGGAAGAGATCGAGGCTTTCGCCCGTTTGGTCGGTGAGACCAAGCGTTCGTTCTTCCGCCTCGGCTATGGCTTCACCCGCAGCCGCAATGGTGCTGCGCAAATGCACGCGGCGCTGTGCATCCCGGCCGTGACCGGCGCCTGGCAGTACGAAGGCGGCGGCGCGTTTTTCAACAATTACGCGATCTGGCGTTTCGACGAATCGCTGATCGAGGGCCATGACGCGATCGACCGGACAACGCGCGTGCTCGATCAATCGCAGATCGGACGTATTCTGACCGGCGATGCCGAGGCCTTAAAGGGCGGCGGTCCGGTCAAGGCGATGCTGATCCAGAACACCAATCCGATGACGGTGGCGCCGGAGCAGGCGCTGGTGCGCAAGGGGTTTGCGCGCGAGGACCTGTTCATGGCGGTGCACGAGCAATTCATGACCGAGACCGCCCAGATGGCGGACATTGTATTGCCCGCGACGATGTTCATGGAGCATGACGATCTTTATTACGGTGGCGGCCACCAGCATATTTCGGTCGGCGCCAAGCTGATCGAGCCACCCGGCGAATGCCACTCCAACCACGAGGTGCTGCAAGGTCTCGGCCGCCGGCTCAACGCGGTGCATCCCGCCTTCGAAATGACGGCGCGCGAATTGATCGACGCCACGCTGAAGAAGAGCGGCCACGGCGATATCGAGACGCTGGAAGCCGATCTGTGGCGCGACCTGCAGCCGGATTTCCGCACCTCGCATTACCTCGACGGCTTCGCGCATGCGGACAAGAAGTTCCACTTCAAGGCCGATTGGGCGCACCCTCCCTTCGGCACCGCCGGTATGGGTCCCTGGCAGCAGATGCCGTCGCTGCCGGATCACTGGACCATCATCGAGGAGGCCGACGACGCGCATCCGTTCCGGCTCGCCACCAGCCCGTCGCGCAGCTTCCTCAATACCACTTTCAACGAAACGCCATCGTCGCAGGCGCGCGAAGGCGCACCCAGCGTAATGATACATCCGGCCGACGCCGCAACGCTCGGGATCGCCGATGGCGATGCCGTCACCCTCGGCAACACCAGGGGCGAGACGACGCTGACCGCAAGATTATTCGATGGTCTGCGCCGCGGCGTGCTGATCGCCGAATCGATTCACAGGAATCAGGACCACATCGGCGGTCGCGGCATCAATACGCTCACCGGCGCCGAGGCGGTCGCGCCGGTCGGCGGTGCCGCATTTCACGACAACAAGGTCTGGGTGAAGAAGGCCGCTCCATCAGCTACTCCGAACACCTAAATCGTCCTTGCAGTCTGTCGTCATCCTGCCGTTAATGTCCGCCGACAGCAGACGAGGCGAGCAGGGCAATGACTGACAGTAACAGCGTAGTGCTTGAAAAGCGCGGGCAGGCATTCTGGATCACCATCAACCGGCCGGAGAAGCGCAACGCCATCAATGGCGACGTGGTCGCCGGCATCGCCAGAGGCTATCGCGACGCGCATGACGATCCGGGTGTGCGCGTGATCGTCCTGACCGGGGCGGGCGAAAAGGCGTTTTGCGCCGGCGCCGATCTGCAGCACACCGGCGCTGCCTTCGCCTTCGATTTCGCCAAGCCGAATGTCGATTACGCAGATCTGTTGCGGCTGTCGCAGAACGCCACCAAGCCGGCGATCGCGCGGGTCGGCGGCGTCTGCATGGCCGGCGGCATGGGCCTGTTGTGCATGACCGACATGGCGGTGGCAGCCGATCACGTGATGTTCGGATTGCCGGAAGTGAAGGTCGGCGTGTTTCCGATGCAGGTGATGAGCCTGCTGCAATCGATCGCGCCGCGGCGGCTGGTCAACGAGTGGGCGCTGACCGGCGAGCCGTTCGACGCGCGGACCGCGCAAACCGCCGGACTGCTGAACTATGTGGTGCCATCGGCCGAACTCGACGCCAAGGTCGACTGGCTGATCGGCCGCATCGTCGACAAGTCGCCGACCGCGATCCGGCGCGGCAAATATGCCATGCGCGCGATCGCGTCGATGTCGTTCGATGAAAGCATCGCCTACACCGAAAGCCAGATCGCATTGCTGGCGATGACCGAGGACGCCAAGGAGGGCCTCAAGGCGTTCGGCGAAAAGCGCAAGCCGTCATGGCCGGGGAAGTGAGCCCATCCGTCGTCCCGGCGTTCGCCGGGACGACGTGGTGGGTGCGATTGCGCAATATTACCCCGCATTGGCCTTCAATCCTGCGGCCTCGATGCCCGCGACCGCGCAGATCTCGTCGTTGTCAGAAGTGTCGCCGCTGACGCCGACAGCGCCGAGCAGAACGCTGCCGTCCTGAATCAGCACGCCGCCGGGCACCGGCACCATCCGGCCCTGCGCCAGTGTGTTCACCGCGCCGATGAAATAGGCCTGCTCCTGCGCGCGCTGGAACAGCGCCCTTGACCCCATGCCCATCGCCAACGCGCCGTAGGCCTTGCCGTGGGCGATTTCGCTGCGCAGCAGGCTGGTGCCGTCCTGCGCTGCGGAGGCTTTGACGCAGCCGCGCGCATCGAGAACGGTAACGACGAGGGGTTTCAGTTTCTTCTCGATACCCTTGGCGAGGGCGACATCGAGAATCTTGCGGGCGACGTCGAGGGTCAGTTCAGCCATGGATGGGTTCCTTTGCGACAGGGGAGAGAGTTGGGTTGGATCGCGCGCGCTCGAGGCTCATCCCCAGCACGCGCGCGACGTGAAGGGCGCCACGCCCGGCGCCGTCCTTGATCTGGTGCCGGCACGAGGTGCCGTCAGCGACGATCAGCGTCGCGGCATCCGCGCGCCGCACCGCCGGCAGCAGCGACAGTTCGGCCATGTCCATCGAGGTCTGATAGGTGTCGGCGCCGTAGCCGAAGGCGCCGGCCATGCCGCAACAGCTCGACTCGATAGTTTCGACATCCAAACCGGGAACGAGCCGGAGCACCTGCTCGACCGATTTGAACGCTCCGAACGATTTTTGATGGCAGTGGCCGTGCACCAGCGCTTTTTCGGCCAAGGGGCCGAGCGGCAGCTGCAGGCGGCCGGCCTCGGCCTCGCGAACCAGAAACTCCTCGAACAACAGCGCCTGCGCGCTGACGCTTTTTGCAGCCTCGTCGGAGCGCAGCGACAGCAGTTCGTCGCGCAGCGTCAGCAGACAGCTGGGCTCGAGGCCAATGATCGGGACGCCGCGCTGCGCAAACGGCGCGTAGGTCGTGACCAGCCGATCGAGCTCGGCGCGGGCGTTGTCGACCAGGCCTGCCGATAGAAACGTCCGCCCGCAGCACAACGGCCTGCCGCCATCCGCGGGTCCTGGAATGTGGACGCGATATCCGGCGGCAACCAGCACGCGCAGCGCGGCGTCGAGGTTTTCGCGCTCAAAGGCGCGGTTGAAAGTGTCGGCGAACAGCACGACTTCGCGGCCATCGGTCGGGCCCACGGCTCTGGCTTCCACCCTGAACACATCGCGCCGCCACGCCGGCAACGCCCGCCGCGCGCTGATGCCGGCAAATTTTTCGAACAGTTTTCGTAACAACGGGCTGTTGTTGCGCCAATTGGCAAGCGGTGCGAAGCGCGACGCCAAATCCGCATAATGCGGAAGATAGCCAACCAGCCGGTCGCGCAGCGAAAGTCCGTGCTTGGCCGCCCGCGCCGCTAAAACTTCGATCTTCATCTTGGCCATATCGACGCCGGTGGGGCATTCGTGGCGGCAGGCCTTGCAGGACACGCAGAGCTTCATCGTGTCCATCATGTCGTCGGAGGCAAGCGCATCGGGGCCGAGTTGGCCTGAAATCGCCAAGCGTAACGTATTGGCGCGGCCGCGCGTGACGTCCTTCTCGTCGCGGGTGGTCCGATAGGACGGACACATCACGCCGCCTTCGAGTTTGCGGCAGGCGCCATTGTTGTTGCACATCTCGACCGCGCCCTGGAACCCGCCGCCGGCGCCGGGATAGGCCGACCAGTCGAGCGCGGTCTTGAAGTCGGCGACCCGGTAATTCGGCGGATAACGGAACAGCGAGCGGTCATCCATTTTGGGCGCGTCGATGATCTTGCCGGGATTGAGCACATTGCCGGGATCGAAGCGGTGCTTGACCTCCCTGAAATCGCCGATGATGCGCGGACCGAACATCGTCTCGTGGAATTCCGATCGCACGATGCCGTCGCCGTGCTCGCCGGAATGCGAGCCCTTGTATTCGCGCACCATCGCGAAGGTTTCCTCGGCGATGGCGCGCATCGCCTTGACGTCCTTTTCGAGTTTCAGGTTCAGCACCGGACGCACGTGCAGACAGCCTTCCGAGGCGTGCGCATACATGGTGCCGCGGGTGCCGTGCCTGGCGAAGATGGTGTTGAGCCGCTCAGTATAGTCAGCAAGATGCGGCAGCGGCACCGCGCAATCCTCGACGAACGAGACCGGCTTGCCCTCCTGCTTCATCGACATCATGACGTTGAGGCCGGCGGCGCGAAACTCGGCGATGCCGGTCTGCAGCGCGGG
>Ga0097691_1000944_pt1 | contig 22972 bp, 23 predicted proteins | sample NGESurdeep072012_8_FD_72858 | JGI IMG/M metagenome (GOLD analysis project Ga0097691, IMG submission 72858) | Arctic peat soil microbial communities from Barrow, Alaska - NGEE Surface sample 210-1 deep-072012 | ecosystem: Environmental > Terrestrial > Soil > Wetlands > Peat ... | reverse complement strand
GACAGCCTTCCGCTATGTCACTTGAGCGGGCTGCCCCCGACCGGCACGTCAAGGCGTGGATAGGTCCAAGGGCACGAGGGTGTCTCCGCTACACTTTCCATGAATCCGGCGGCGGAGTCCCCTGCTGGCGGGGCCGCGTATGCCCACAGCAACTGATTCATCGGGGGCAAAGGTGACAGTGTCGTTCGAAGCAGATGGCACCGCTGCCATGCTGGCGGGCGACGGGTACACAAAGGGGCATCGGCAACTGGCCGTGCGCGTCGCCAGCCACGTCTCGGTCTGGTTGCTGATCCTCTCGTCCTGCATCGGCGCCATTGCCCGGGGTTGGCTCCCCGTCGGCGATGACGCTGCGCTGTCCGCCCGTGCATTCCAGTCGCTGTCCGTCCACCCACCGCTGGTCGGAATGCTTTCGACCGCGGGCAATGCCATCGGTGTACACCTCTACAGTCCCGGTCCTCTCCAGTTCTGACTCTTGGCAGTGCCCGTGCGGGTCGATCCTTCGCATGGGGCATTTTGGGGGTCAGGGCTCATCGCAGGAATCGCGCTCTCCCTCGCTATTGAGGCAACCTGGTCGACTGGCATGTGGTATGCGTGCGCCTTCGTCAGTGTCGCAGTGTTCGATATTTGCTGGGTCACACCGAGCGTGTTCAACGACCTTCCGTGGAATGCGTACTTTCCCGTACCCCTTCTGATTGCGAGTTTCGGGATCGGATGGGCGGTTGCACGGGGTCGCCTTGGATGGTGGCCGGTGCTCGTGGTGTGCGCGTCGATCGCCGGACAGTCACATCTGTTCTTCCTGCTCCCTGGCGTCGCCATAGTGGTGGTCGCTCCCGCCATCGGGATCGCCAACGTGGGCAGGCCGCAGCGATGGAGGTGGCTTGTCGCGGGGATTGCGGTAGGCGCCCTGTCCTGGCTGGCACCCTTGGCGCAGACCATCGGGAGCAACGGCAACATCTCGAATCTCGTGTCCTCCGGCTCATCTCGGGCGACGTTCGGCATTCGATTCGGACTCGGGATGATTGCTCATGCGGCATCGCCCGACCCGTTGATCCTTCGCCAGATCTCGACATCGCTAGGTGGTGTCATCAGCCTCACCACTTCCCAGGCGGCCGCGATGGGCGTGGCAGTGGTGATCGGGCTCCTCGTGCTGACGGTCGCAGCACTCCGCCTCAAACGCGCGTCGCTCGCAGGTCTGTCGGCACTCACCCTCGCGCTCTGTATGGCGATCGCCGTGAACTTCGCCCTGGTACCTGTGGACAACTTCATCAGTCTCGGCTACCTCAGCGTGTCAGTCTGGGTGGTCAGCCTCGCCCTCTGGGCGACCGTCCTCACCGCCGTGGCCGAAGTCGTCCTGGCTGCCCGCGATCGTGTGCTCACCAGGCGCAAATCTGCATCGCTGACCGGACAGTCTCACGGGGTCAACGGCGTCTCCGCAGACGAGCCGCACGAGTTGACACTCACCCAGGCGGCGCCCCGTGCCATGGCAACGGCTGGTGCCGTGGGAGTGTTGGTGGTAGTCGCACTGGCAACGCTCGGCGGGTCGATCCCCCATCTCACGCACGGCCCCGCGGTCGGCTCCGTCACATGGAACTCAACGGAGACTTCGCAGATCGTCAACGTCACGAACGCAGTCGAAGCGGCAACCCACCCCGGACCCGTCGCCTTCGTATTGTCGCCCCACTTCGCTTCGCCGTTCGCCGAGGCGGAAGTCGAGGAGGGCATCGCTTGGCGCCTCGAAGCTGACGGATGGCATCCGGGGTTGTTCTCGATCGAACAGACCTCCACCGGACTGGCCCTTCCCGATCATTCGAAGTTCCAGTTTGTGACCGTCCTGCTGAACCGCTCACATGTCGAATCCGTACACACCGTGACGTGCCGGTCCTTCGTCTACGAAGCCTGCCCGTAGCGGTGATGATGAGGTGGCATTGGACCCCCCCGATACCGCACGTCCGTAGCTAGACCGCCCCAGCGGCGACGGCAGGTGCCTCCATGGTCTTCCATCCGGTGGCCGACCACGTGGAGCCTTGGAGCAGGGGCGGTGCATGCAATCTCGCCAATCTGGTGCCATGGCTGGGTAGTTATCGCCACGTCAGCAACTCCCGAGCGTTTGAACCTGGCCGAACGATGTTCGCTTTCCGGGGCGATGGATCGGGAGCACATCTCTAGGGTTGCGGGACCGATCCCAGTCCCAGATAACCGGGTAGGTGGGACACCCATCCATTTGCAGAACCTTCTCGCCAGACAGCGTCGCGGCCCATGACAGCCTTCCGCTATGTCACCTGACCAGAATGCCCCCGACCAGGCACGTCAGGGATAGGCGCTTCCGGAATGCCTATTTGAAGAACCTGCGGAGTGATCGCCCTGCCCGAGTAGTGGCCGTACCTATCGGATGCCGCGCATACTGCACTTTGCGAACCGGCAAGGGCGTTGCTTTCCGCTTCAGTGATCCCCTAGTGCTGCGCACCGGGTGCAGCACTCGTCTAACTGGCCTGGGAAGTAGTCCCCGTCGAAAACTCATCGGTACTCCTCGTTCAAAAATGCAGCATCAGATCAGAGCAACTCCACTCACTGACCCATCAGCTCGGCTCCCAGCGCCATCCGTTGTTGTCGGTGCAGACGATTGAGTTTCCGTTGCCGTCAGTGCCCGTCATGCCATGGTCGGCGTTCGAGCAGTATTCGCCAGCGTGGTAGCAGTTCCCGGCCGCCGAAGTCGGCGAGCAGGAGGCGGGTGCCGGGGCTGCCGCAGCCGGGGGCGGGGTATAGGGCTGCGTCGTCGGAGGGGGTGGCGGGGGAGCGGTTGTCGTCGTCGGGGGAACCGTCGTGGTTGTTGGCGGGACCGTGGTGGTCGGTGCAGAGGTCGTGGTGGTCGACTTCGGCGCCTTCTTGGTCGCCGCACCAACTGCTGCTGCCGTGGTGCTTGGATGACTGGTCGCCGTGGAGCTACCGCACGCCGCGAACGTGAGAACGAGTGCCGATACGCCAGCGATGGCCAACTTCTTCATGGTCTGCCTTTCCAGGCCGACCCCCCGTCGACCGCCGTCGATGTTCTAGCCCAACGCGTGACCCCTTGCATTCGGCCGGGCATCCTCGCAACAACAAGCTTCGGAAGCCAGCCAGTTGAATTGCGACATCGTGCCCCCGAACTCCGGACAGGTAGGACACCTAGCCACTTGCAGAACCTTCCCGCCAGACAGCGTCGCGGCCCAAGGTACGTTCCTCTACCCCGAGACGCCTGGAGACTCGGGCTCCGTGGATCACTTCGTGGATCGGAACGTGCTCCGCTCCTCCGGTGACATCGGCGGTTCATGGGTACGCTCCATTGGTGCTCGCCCGTTGTGTCGGGGCCCAGGTTCTCGTCGTTCTCCTACTCGCCGGATGCAGCGCGGCACCGACAATCGTTCACTTGCCTCCACCGAACCTCCCTCTGCCCCAGGTGAGTGCCACGTCTGTCGGCGGTGTGCCGCTCGATCCCATCACCACGGTGGAGTGGCACGCGTGTGAGAGCGTGGCCAACGCGATCCGTTCGCCCGTCCCGTGCCCGGCGTTGCTGCCTGTCCCGATGCCAGGATCCACGACGGCCATGAGTTGTGCCGCCATGAGCGGACTGATCTGCGGTCGGCCGTCGATCACCGCGTCAGCCAACTACCTGCTGATCAACCAATACGGTTTCGTGGTCCCCTCCGGCTATGTGGGAAACCTGCCGGGCAGCGGGCACTTCGTCGTCATGGCGGCCCGTGACCTCAACGCCCGGGCGGATCCGGCACTGCCGCCGACGCCGATACCGGGCTACTGCGCACCGGTGCCGGAGAGCCCGCCTCTCGTCATCCACGGAAATGCTGCATCGATGTTCGAGTGCGGAGAGGACCCCGGACCGTCTGCTCCGCTCGCGGACCAATACATGGAGACGGTCAGCGGTCATGAGCTGATCGAGTGGAGACAGGACGGCGTCACCTGCCAGGTCAGCTTCCACGGGCACAGCACGGTGAACCAGAACCTCGCACTTGCTGTCGCCCAATCCACGAGGATGGTCGTCCCGCCGGGTCAGTAGCGGTTCGCCGTACCGTCAACGGGTCCGGGAGCCGCTAGCGAACGCTGGTGATCGAGCGTATGCCGCGACGACGACCCCGCGACCGCCGGGGTACGGCGATCACGGGGCCGTCTGGTCGCCGCTATGGCAGAGTCAGTTTGTGGATGTCGACGTCGAGCTCGACGAGCTGGACGACGGGGCACCGGCCTGTGGGGCGCTCCCACTAGGAGCGGTGCCATTCGGGGCCTGGCCACCGGCGGGTCCGGCACCGAACCCGGAGATCGTGGTGATCGCCGTGAAGTTCGAGTCCAGCTCCACGGTGACGTAGGTCCCGTCGGACTTCTTCATGTGGACCTCGTAGGGATAGCCGCCCGACGAGTTGGTCTCGGCCCGGACCACGGAAGCGCCCGGAACAGCTGTGGTGGCAGCCGTCGTTGCCTCGGTCAGCTCGGTGCCGGTCAGCAGGGTTTCGTCGGGACCGTGGGTGAGGGTGGCGGGGTTGCCCTGGGCGCCGGCAGGGGGCGTGCCCGTTGGAGCTGTGCCGCTGGCCGGCGCGGTGGCGGTACTGGATGTGCCCGAGGTCGCCGTGGTCGACGGGCTGGTGGCCGCCGAGGCGATGCCGGCGGCGCCGAGCATGGTGCCGGTCGCCAATGCACCGGTGACGAGCAAGCGACGGTACCTCGCCGGATTTCGGTAGGGATTGCGGGTCATGGTCTGCTCCTTCGTGTCGTGCCCTCGGGACCATCCCGGGAACGACCCCACCTTCCCGACCGGGTATGCGGACACCCTTGCCACCCCCTGTGCATCCGCCGTGAATCTGTGAACAGTGGCAGTTCGTGGCTCACAGGAGCCATGACCTGCGCCTGACGGGTTGTCGGACGGGATTGCTAGGGTTTGCCCATCACATTTCGGGGGAGGAACCCATGAAGGATCTGAAGGTCGGGCTGCAACTGGGGTACTGGGGTTCCGGACCTCCCCCCAACGCCGTCGAGCTGGTCGCTGAGGCCGAACGCCTGGGCTACGACTCCATCTGGACCGCCGAGGCCTACGGCTCCGACGCGCTGACCCCGCTCGCCTGGTGGGGCTCGCAGACCGAGCGGGTCCGCCTCGGCACCGCGCTCTGCCAACTGTCGGCTCGCACCCCGACCGCCATGGGAATGGCCGCCATCACCATGGACCACCTCTCCGGTGGCCGCTTCGTGCTCGGGCTCGGAGTGTCCGGGCCGCAGGTCGTCGAGGGCTGGTACGGCCAGTCGTTCGAGAAGCCGCTGGCCCGCACCCGCGAGTACGTCGACATCGTCCGCCAGGTCGTTGCCCGCGACGATGTGGTCACCAACGACGGCCCCCACTACCCGCTCCCCTACCCGGGTGGCACCGGACTCGGTAAGCCGCTCAAGTCCATCACCCATCCGCTCCGCAAGGAGGTCCAGATCATCATGGGGGCCGAGGGGCCGAAGAACATCGCCCTCGCCGCCGAAATCGCCGACGGCTGGTTCCCGATCTTTTTCTCGCCCGGCGCGGTCGACGCTTACCAGCCCTACCTCGATGAGGGCTTCGCCCGCCCGGGTGCCCGCCATGCGGCAGATGACTTCGAGGTGCTCGCCTTTGCCGCCACGATCATGGCCGACGACGTCGAGGCGGCCGCCGACATGATGCGACCGATGCTGGCGCTCTACATCGGCGGCATGGGTGCGAAGTCGATGAACTTCCACTTCGACGTCTTCTCCCGTATGGGCTACGAGGCCGAAGCCACCAAGATCCAGGAGCTCTACCTCGAAGGACGAAAGGACGAGGCGGCCGCCGCCGTCCCGACCAGGCTCGTCGAGGACACCGCCCTGATCGGCCCCAAGGAGAAGATCCGGGACGACATCGAACGCTGGCGCGAGTCCATCGCCACCACTCTGCTGGTCTCAGGCGACGTCAAGACGCTCCAGACCATCGCCGAGCTGGCGCTCTAGTCTCCCTGTCGACCCTGACGCACGCCGTGTCTGCGAGCTCCACACTCACGGGAGGCCGGGCATCGTCCCTGACCAGGCCGGTCTGCGCAGCGATCCGGGCGTGCAGGGTAGGCCTTGGCTACCGTTACGACCGTTAGCGGTTGAGTCGATGCACTAGCGAACTGGGGAGTTCGAGCATGGGGAACGCGACAACCATGGGTTTCCATCGCACGCCTTCTCTGCGGGCCACCGTCGCCCTGGCGGCGGTGGTGGTGGTCGGCTCGGGCCTACTCGGTTCCGCCGCCCCCGGAGCCACCGTTTCCCGTGTACAGGCATCGTCAGCGGTGCCTGCGACTGCCCCGGTCGTGCATGCGGCCGGCACCAGCGGTTGGTGGATCCCCTCCCTCGGCAACCAACCCTGGCAGTGGGAGCTCAGCAATCCTCTCAAAGTGAAGAACGCCAGCCAGATGGGCACGAAGGACAAACTGCCCAATGGGAGCTTGGCCCCGGCGCCGGTCATCTACGACATCGACGCCATCATCAACCCGGCGTCCACGGTGAGCGCTCTGCACGCCATGGGCAAACACGTTGTCTGCTACATCGAGGTCGGAGCGGTCGGGAACTATTACTCCGCCGCTGACGAAGGCGTAGCAACCACCTACTACAGCCAACTGGTGGCGGCCGGGGTCGTCGGGGCGAAGGTGGCGGGCTGGCCCGAGCGCTACCTCGACATCCGCTCACCGGCCACGGTCGCCATCATCGAGTCGATGATCGGTCAGCAGTGCGCGGCCAAAGGGTTCGACGCGGTGGAGACCGACATCGACGAGTCGTATGCCTCACCCAATGGCTTCGGACTCACCCAGGCCGACGAGGAGCAGTACATGACCACCCTGGCCGACTACATGCACGGGCTCGGCCTGGGCTGGTGGATCAAGAACCCCGACGACACCGGCGACAACTACGCCGCAACGATGGAGCCACTGGCCGATGCCGTCCTGACCGAGCAGTGCAACCAGTATTCGTCATGCAACCTGCTCGGCTCCTACTTCGGCACCAAGGACGTCTTCAACGCCGAGTACAGCCTGGCACCCAAGAAATTCTGCGCCAACGACATCGCCCTCGGTATCAACGGTGCCCGGTTCAACCTCAATCTCACCGGTGTGCGCAAGCCCTGCGCGTAGGGTCCGGCGTCACGAAAGGACCTGCGGCCGCAACGCGCGGTTGGGCCGACGGCTGAGTGACCGGTAGAGGGCCAGCGTGCTCGGATGCACCGACTCGATCGGCTCCACCTCGTCGGCAACGACCCGGACGAGATCGGACATGACCGATTCGACACCGCCCGGATTGCCGGCCGCATCGGCCGCTCGCAGCAGCATCCGGTAGAGGCGCTCGTCGTAAGGACTCACGAGGAGCCCCTGGCGGGCCGACCACTCGGCGCCCTGCGCATCGCCCGCCCGCAACCTTGCGCCGGCCAGCCGGCCACTTAGGTCGACGACTGCAGACTCGATGGCCGGCGCCGTCCCGTCGAGGATCGACCAGTCGGTGGCCCGCATCCCTTCGAAGGGGCGTCCACGCACCAAGGTCAGGGCCCCACACCAGTCCTCGAGGTCATCGGACGCGGCCAGGGCCTGGAACCGGCCCCAATCGGTGCCAACTGAGGCGGCGAGGGCCAATCGGCCGTGGGAGCGAGGGAGGTGATCCGAGCCATCCCGTGCCGTTCCCAACGATCGGCGGGCGACCGACACCGTCGAGTGCAGGCTGGACGGTGCCATCAGGCGCTCGGGCCACAACGCAGTGGCCCAGGTCTCGTTGAGGGCCCCGCCCGGGTGCACTGCCAGGTAGACGACGAGCTCCTTCGCCCAGGCCCGCGTGAACCTGACGGCCACACCTTGCCGGAAGTCTTGCTGGGAGGCTTGCCACGGGTCATTGCGATGTCGACCCCGGCAGGGCCGGATACCCGGGCCCCCTTGTCCGGACTGGGCTCCCGGTCCGTCACGCCACCCGGCGACCGGCCACCGGCCACCGGTCCGGGACCCCGGGACGGCCATCCGTCATGACCTCCGGCACGGGTCGATGGTGAGGTCTCAGCCCGCCCGAGGGGTCAGCACCGGACCAATCGGACCCACGACTGCCGACCGTGGCCACCCGGTCACGGATCGCCATATTCATGCTTCAGTCGAATTCGGCTATCTGGGCCGGGTCGCGCCTATCGATCGAACGCGTCACCCCGTCCCGAACGCCTCGGCTTCGGCCTTCTCGTCCTCCATCCCGGCCACGATCTTGGCGCTCATCTTGACGGCTTTGACCGCACTGGTCGCCCCGGTCTGCAGGATGACGGCGATGATCAATAGCAGCACCGCCAGGTACCGGAAGGTGTGGGAGCCGAGCATCAGGATGGCGACCCGGCCCAGCGCATAGGGCGGCGAACAGATGACCGCCCCGATGGCCCCGCCGACGGCCGCCGCGCTGAGCTTGTCCCGGCGGGACTGTTCGGTGCGCAGCCCGAGCAGCCGGGACGGCACGGCGACGTAGGCGAGCATGAGCACGCCACACATGATCCCCAGGCTGAAGGCGAACCAGAACTGGCCCCAGCGGTCGACCACGATGACCGAGAAGCCGAGCAGGACCCCGATGGCGAAACCGGAGATCAGGATATTGCGCCGGTAGGTGCGAGCGGTGGCGAAGGCCGGCCGGATCTCGGGCTTGCCCTTGGTCGAGATGGCGAACGCAAATACCGCGTTCAGGAAGAAACTGGCTGAGGTGATCGCGGCGATGACCAGGATCACGACGACCTCGACCCACACGTGTTTCCACTCTCGGAATCCCCTGCCGTGCAATACGTGGGCCTTCAGGTCGACCATGGCGATCCAGATCCACATGGCCGGCAGGATCTGCACCAGGGTGAGACGCCAGTTGGTGAACAGGGTCTTCACCCCCTGGAACAGCATGGCGAACCCACCGACCAGCAGAGCCAGCGGCGCGAGCCACCGGCTCCGGCGGCTGAGGGCGAGGACAGCCTGTTCGACCGTGTCGTCATCGCCGTGGCGGATGGCCTCCACCAGATTCTCAAACAGGACACCGACCTGATGACGCCGCGTGCCGCGTTCTCGGCTGCCGTCGCCAGTTTCCCCCGGCGCGCCATCGGGCCCCGGAGGACCGGCCGTTCCGGCCGCGACCGGCTCCGCCCCTGGCACTGCCTCGGGCTCGACGGCCATCAGCCCGCTCGCCGTCCGACACCGCACCTACGCAGGCAGACAGGCACGTTATGCAGGGACGACGCGCCATGCCGTGATTCTGCGGGGCTACACATGGGCCAAGGCTAGCCAAGCTCTCCAACCCCGGGTCACCACGTCCGCACCGCCTGGCCCGTGGCGACTCCCCCGCCCGGGGCTGGCACACTGTCAGGCATGGCAGCCCAGTACATCTTCACCATGCGGGATCTGCGTCGCTTCTACCCGCCCGACCGCGAGGTCCTGAAGGGCATCAACCTCTCCTTCTACCCCGGGGCCAAGATCGGCGTCATCGGCGGCAACGGCTCCGGCAAGTCGTCGCTGCTCAAGATCATGGCTGGCCAGGACGAGGACTTCACGGGCGAGGCCCGCCTGACCCCCGGCTTCACCGTCGGCTTCCTGTCCCAGGAGCCGGAGCTCGACCCCACCAAGGATGTTCTCGGCAACATCTCCGAGGGTGCCGGCGAGGACAAGCGGATGGTCGACCGGTACAACGAAGTGTGCGCCGCCTTCGGCGAGCCCGACGCCGACTTCGACAAGCTCCTGGCCGAGCAGGCTGAGCTGCAGGACAAGATCGACGCCGCCGGCGCCTGGGACCTCGAGCGCACCTTCGACATCGCCATGGACGCTCTTCGCTGCCCGCCGGGCGACGCCGACGTCTCCACCCTGTCCGGTGGCGAGCGCCGACGGGTGGCGCTGTGCCGACTACTCCTCTCCAAGCCCGATCTGCTCCTCCTCGACGAGCCCACCAACCACCTGGACGCCGAGTCGGTGGCCTGGCTGGAGCGCACCCTCCAGGACTACCCGGGCACCGTCGTCGCCGTCACCCACGACCGGTACTTCCTCGACAACGTCGCCGGATGGATCCTCGAGCTCGACCGGGGCGCCGGCATCCCGTGGGAGGGCAACTACTCCTCGTGGCTCGAGCAGAAACAGGACCGCCTGGCCCGGGAGCAACGGTCCGACACCTCGCGCCAGGACGCCCTGCAGCGGGAACTCGAGTGGATCCGCATGTCCCCCCGGGCCCGCCAGTCCAAGGGCAAGGCCCGGATCAACGCCTACAACGACCTGGTGGCCGAAGCCGAGGCCGCCGAGCGTCGGGCCGACAAACTCGAGATCGCCATCCCGGCCGGGCCCCGACTCGGCGACCGGGTGATCGACGCCGAGGACCTGTCCAAGGGCTACGGCGACCGCCTGCTGATCGACGACCTCTCGTTCCTCCTTCCCCCCGGCGGCATCGTCGGAGTGATCGGCCCGAACGGCGCCGGCAAGACAACCCTCTTTCGCATGATGGTCGGCGAGGAGACGCCCGACGCCGGCTCGCTGGCAGTGGGAACGACGGTCGAGCTGGCCTACGTGGACCAGTCGCGGGACGAGCTGAACGCCGAGGCGACGGTATACGAGGAGATAACCGGTGGAGTCGACCACATGGTGGTGGGCGGACGCGAGATCCACGGCCGTGCCTATGTCGCCAGTTTCGGGTTTACCGGCAGTGACCAGCAGAAGAAGGTCGGCCAGCTCTCGGGTGGCGAGCGCAACCGGGTCCAGCTGGCCAAGGTGCTCAAATCCGGCGGCAACGTCCTGCTCCTCGACGAGCCCACCAACGACCTCGATGTCGACACGTTGCGGGCGTTGGAAGAGGCCTTGTTGGGTTTCCCGGGATGTGCCGTGGTCATCAGCCACGATCGCTGGTTCCTCGACCGCATCAGCACCCACGTGCTGGCCTTCGAAGGCGATTCCGAGGTCCGCTGGTTCGAGGGGAACTTCAGCGACTACGAGGCCGACCGCAAGAAGCGGCTGGGTGTCGACGCCGACCAGCCCCACCGGATCCGCTACAAGCCGCTCGTGCGCGACTGAGCTACCCGATGTCCTCGTCGTCGTCTTGGTCCTCGTCCTCTTCTTCTGTTGGCGGTGTTGATCCGACTCCCGGGCATTCCCGTCGTACGTTCGCCTCGGATAACTGGGCCGGGGTCCATCCCGAGGTCCTGGAGGCCGTGGCCCGGGCCAACGTGGGCCACGCCCCCGCCTACGGCGCCGATGCGGTGACCGAGGAGGCGCTGTCCCTGTTCCGCGACCACTTCGGCACGGACGCCGAGATCTACTTCTGCTTCAACGGAACCGGTACCAACGTCGTCGGACTGCAGACGCTCCTGCGACCCTTCGAAGCGATCGTCTGCGCCGAGGGCGCCCACATCAGCGTCGACGAGTGCGGCGCCCCCGAACGCTTCCTCGGTTCGAAGCTGCTGACGGTGCCCACCCCTGACGGGAAACTGACACGGGCGTTGGCCTCCTCCGTTGTCCAGGGCGTCGGGGACGAACACCACGTCCAGGCCAAGGTGTTGTCGATCACCCAGAGTACCGAGGTCGGCACGGTGTACACCGTCGACGAGATCTCGGCGCTGGCCGACTGGGCCCATTCGGAGGGATTGCTGGTTCACCTCGACGGGGCCAGGATCGCCAACGCGGCGGCGTCACTCGGGGTGGACGTCGGGGCGTTCGGCCGGGACGCCGGCGTCGACGTGGTCTCCTTCGGGGGAACGAAGAACGGTGCGCTCGGCGCCGAGGCGGTCGTTACGTTCCGACCGGAGTCGACGACGTCGTTGCGGTTCGTACGCAAGCAGTCGATGCAGCTCTCGTCCAAGATGCGCTTCGTGGCCGCCCAGTTCGTAGCCCTGCTCACCGACGACCTGTGGAAGCGGAACGCATCGCACGCCAACGCCATGGCAGCCCGGCTGGGGGAAGGCGCCTCGGCCGTGTCCGGGGTGACCCTGGCCTACCCGGTTCAGGCAAACGGAGTGTTCGCCGTACTGCCCCCGGCGGTTACCGAGGCGATGCAGGCCGACTGGCCCTTTTACATCTGGGACGAGGAGACCGGGGTCGTGCGCTGGATGGCGTCGTTCGACACCACCGAGTCCGATGTCGACGCGTTCGTGGACCGGTTGTCCGAGGTGATGGCCGAGTTTGGATGAGCCGAGCTTGGATGAGCCGAGCTTGGATGAGCATTGGGTCGGGCTGAAGCCGAGGATGGGGCGGAGCGGAGGATGGTCCGAACGTTCCGTCTGGCAGGGAGTCGTTGACCACCCCGGTTGGCAAGCTGCAGATCAGGTCGGCGGACGACCTGGTCCAGGCGGTCCGGCGAAGGCCTGGGCCACCGAGATCCAGTCCTCGGCCAGCTCGCCCTCGACCGTCAGGTCGGTGTCAGCCACGTTCCGGCGTTGGGTGACCACCAGGCAGAAGTCGAGTGCCGTGCCCGTCACCGTGGCGACTGGCCCCATGTCGGCCGCATCTCCGATCTCCCATCGCCACTCGCCACCGTCAGGGGCGTCCACGGTCACGTCGATGCGCCCCGACGGGACGTCCCTCCCCCGCACCACGTAGGAGAACGGACGAGCCCGTACACCGAGGTGGGCGATGTGCTGCAGGCGGTCAGTTGGCGCGCGGTCGACTGCGAGCGCGTCGCACACATCCTGGCCGTGGGCCCACGTCTCCATCAGCCGTGCCGATACGAAGGAGAGCGTGCCCATCGGTGGCCCGTACCAGGGGACCCGGGTCGAGGGGTCGGCCACAGAGAACGCCTCGACCATTGCCCGATGGGCACCGTCCCACCATGCCAGCAGCTCGTCGCCGCCGATGGCCCGACCCCGGACAAGATGGACATCCATGGGGTCGCCGGTTGCCGCCAGGGCATCTTCCACCGAACTGGCGAAGCTGATCGGGTCGACCATGGCCATCCGCCCGGCGTCGTCGAAGTAGGCAAGGTGGCTGATCTGGTCGCGGACGGCCCAGCCCTCGGCCGGGGTGGCCAGGTCCCACCTGAGGTCCACATCGGACAGCCCGCCGACCACCGCCCGCAGGTCGCCGTACTCGGCATCGAGGTCGTCGAGTAGCTCGGGCAGCGTGGTCATGGCACGAGGTTAGGTGGTCGATCCCCAGGAGGACAGGTGGTCAGGTCGAGCCGCCTATCCACCCATCTCGAGCCACATCCTCTCCATCGACACCACCTCAACCCCGGGATCCGACCAGATGAACCGCTCCACCGAGTCGAGCATCGCCGTCACCTGTCCCGGTGTGCCTGACACCGCCGCGAACCCGAGTTCCGCACGTTGCCACTGGTCCTGGTGACCGACCTCGGCGGCGGCCACGCCGAATCGGGCCCGACCTGCTTCGACGAGATGCTTCACCACTGTCCGCTTCGCCTTGAGCGAGTGGCTGGCGGGAATACGGACGTCGACCATGAGGGCACAGGCATGGAGCACCTGACCAGACTGCCCTATGGGTGCGACGCACGCTCACCACCTACAACCCACGGACCTCCAGACGCGACGGAACCCGCCGGGCGCGGATGGGACGTGGCGGGTTCCGTCGGACGCCGGGACGGCAGGTCGGTCGAGCAGGGGGAGGGCTCCGGACCGGTGCGCTGTCCCGGGAATCTGGGGTTCTTGGGGATCTAGGGTTTTGGGTTTGGGGTTTGGGGGGTTCTAGGCCAGGGTGCCACCGGAGGACGAGCCACTGGACGTGGTGGCATTAGCCGACGACGAATCTCTAGACGACGTGCTGCCGGATGGAGCCGGCGCCCATCCGCCCATCCCGCCGGGACCGAAGGCACCACGGGGGCCGGCAGGACCCTCCGCACCGGTGGGCGGCGAACCGATGCCCACCTTGGTAGCGGTCACCGTATTGTTGGCGTGCGTGCCGAACACGACCACGCGGGCACCGACCGTCACGTCCGCAACGGACGCCGACGTTTTGCCGAACTCCATGTAGGAGGTGGACGAGCCGACGCCGACGGTCACGTTCGTGCCGTCAGGCGAGGTCACGGTGAAGGTGTTGGTGCCGACCGAGGCCACCGTGCCGAAGGCGGCCGGGTTCGTACCGCCCCAGCCCTGGTGGCCGCCGGGACCGCCGGGACCGCCGATGGCCACCTTGGTGGCAGCCACCGTGTTGTTGGTGCCGGTGCCGAAGACGGCAACGTGGTCACCGACCTTCACGTCGGCAATCGTCGGCGTGGTCACACCCGGGTCAAGATAGGTTGTCGTGCCACTGACATCGACAGTCACGCTCGCGCCGTCAAGTGTCGTCAGCGTGAAGGTGTTGGTGCCGACCGAGGCAACGATGCCGAAGGCGGCCGGGGGTGTGCCGCCCGAGCCAAGGTGGCCGCCAGGTCCGCCGGGTCCGCCGATGGCCACCTTGGTGCCAGCGACGGTGTTGTTGGTGTCGGTGCCGAAGACGGCGACGTGGTCACCGACCTTCACGTCGGCAATCGTCGGCGTGGTCACACCCGGGTCGAGGTAGGTGGTGGACGAGCCGACATCAACGGTCACGTTCGTGCCGTCAAGTTTGGTCAGAGTGAAGGTGTTGGTGCCGACCGAGGCCACTGTGCCGAAGGCGGCCGGGGTCGTACCGCCCCAGCCCTGGTGGCCGTCGAGGCCTTCGGCGTGGTCAGCCGGAGTGGTCGTGGAGGTCGACGAGGATCCCGTGGCGGCGCCGGCGACAGCACCTCCGCCCACCGCCAGTCCTAGCGCCACGGCGGCTGCATAGGTCACTCGGACGCCTCGGCGGCGCTTGTTCAGGATGGCGGAGGGATCGATTTCGATGACTGGCTTCGACCCGTTGTCGTGAATGTTCATGTAGTCCTCCTCAAGTTCGGCGGAGATGCGGTGAGGGGTACTGCCTGACAGTGGCAAGCATCGACGACCGACCTGTGAGCAGCCTGGGAGCCGGGCTTGTGAATCCTTGGAATCCGGATCTGCCCCACCTGTCCTGGACCGGACCGCCACTGGGGCGGACGAGCGTACTCCCTGGTCGGAAGCGTGTCACAGCTACCTGAGAGGCTCTGACCATGACGCCGACCATGGCTCCCCGCACACCTACCGGACGGTCGATCGGCTCGTCCGTGGCTGGCGCAGGTTCCGACCTCACCCGTGCGGCCACCATCTCGCCGATCGACGTCAGGGAGATCCGACTGGGGCTGCCGGTGGAGCAGGCGACCGAGCTGCTTGCCGGCGTGGTCGCAGGCCTCGTTCCCGACCGGCTTACCGGGCTCGACGCCGCTCGGCTGTACGAGCTCTTCGCCGGCGTGGAGCGCCTGTCAATGGCGGGCAAAACCCTCCTGGCGCCCCGAATCGACGACTCCGGATTCTGGCGCGACTCCGGACACCGCACACCGGCAGCCATGCTCGCCGAACTCGAGGGCGTCCCGACCGGCCAAGCGAGGAAAATGCTTGAGGTGGGTCAGCGGCTCAACCAACTACCGGGAACGGAGAACGCATTGCGAAGCGGGACGCTCTCAGGGCCCAAGGTTGCCGAGCTCTCCGGGGCCGCCGTGCTCGATCCGGCTGGCGAGGGGGACCTCCTCGCTGGCGCGGCCGATCTGCCCCTCCAAGTCATCAAGGAGCGGTGCCAGCGGTCCCGTGCGACTTCGGTCCGCAACGATCCTGTCGCCGCCGTCCGACGGATCCACGCCGACCATCACTTCTCGTGGTGGACCGATCCCGAGGGTGCCTTCTGCTATCAGGGACGCGACAACGCCGACAGGGGGGCCAAGATCCTCCAGCAGATGGAGTACACCTCGGGTTGTCTCAAGAAGGCCGGTGGACGCATGGCGAACCCGGATTCCGAAAGTCAGCCGACCACCGAACGGAACCGCCGAGCCGATGCGTTCTTCCTGCTGATGACCGCGGCAGTTGCAGGTCGTCTGGCTGGACCCACGGTCCCGAATCTCGATCACGACGTCGATTCCGGGCCACCAGTCGAGCAGATCGCGACTCAGCTCGACTTCAGTGCGAGATCGATCGGTGGCGGACCGGATGACACCATGAGTTCCGGAGGTCCACCGGGTCGGTCGGATAGCCTCACATCTGGCATTTCGCCGCCCGACGATGTCATTGACCGCCCACCCTCGTGCTCGATCATGGTCCGGGTGGACCTCGCCGCACTCCTCCGAGGGACTGCACTTCCAGGCGAGATCTGTGAAATCGACAACCAGGGACCCATCTCCGTGGCCATGGCCCGGGACATGGCCAATGACTCGTTCCTCCGATTCGTCTTCCACCAGGCGGGTGACATCCGGACGATCTCGCATTTCGGCCGGACCATCAACCGCCACCTGCGAACTGGGCTCGCCCACCGGGACCGGTGCTGCGTGGTGCCGGGATGCGGCGTGTCCTATGGACTGGAGATCGACCACATCCGTCCGTTCGCCACTGGGGGCCCGACCGAGCTGGCAAATCTGGCGGTTCGTTAGTCTGACCCCTTATGAAACCCCCCACTGCGCCAGCCATCTACGCCCGCATCTCCCTTGACGCCGAAGGCGACGGCAAGGCCGTCCTGCGCCAGCTGGAGGACTGCCGGAAAGCCGTTGCGAACAATGGTTGGCCCGTGGCTGCCGAGTACGTCGATTCGGACATCTCTGGCTATTCCGGCAAGGCCCGACCCGAGTACGAACGCATGCTGGCCGACATCGCTTCCCGCACCGTGGATGCCGTGGTCTGTTACAACCTCGACCGACTCACCCGCCAGCCCAAGGAGTTTGAACGGTTCAATGACTGCGTGAAGGCGGCTGGCATCACCCATGTCGTCTTCGTGACCGGGGGCATGGACCTGGGCACCGACGACGGCCTCCTGATCGGGCGCATCTACGCCGCAGTCGCTGCCCAGGAGTCGGCAGCAAAGAGTCGGCGGATCAAGCGCAAGAACGACGAGAAGGCCGCCAACGGACTGCCCCACAGCGGCTATCGCCGTCCCTTTGGGTTCGAGCCGGACAAGATGACCCAGGTGCCTGCCGAGGTCCGGATCATTCGAACGATGGTGTCGCAGTACCTGGCGGGCAAGAGCGTGATGGCGATTGCCCGATGGCTTGACGAGCGGAGCATCCTCACCGTGAGCGGAAAGCGCTGGACGACAACAACGGTTCGGGGGATTCTTCTCTCCCCCCGCATTGCGGGCCTGCGGGAGCACCGTGGCGAGATCGTCGGACCCGCCGCCTGGAAGCCAATCATCACCGAGGACAAGCGGGCACTGATCCTTGCCGAAGCCGAGCGTCGTGCCGTCTCCGGTCGGCGTGCGCCCCGGCGGTACCTACTGTCCGGTCTGCTCCGCTGTGGCCGGTGTGGCAACAAGCTCTATTCGGCAGCACGGGAGAACACTCGTCGCTACGTGTGTTCCTCCAGCGTGGACCACGGCGGGTGCGGCAGGCTCACCGTCGTGGCAGCCCCCCTCGAGGGACTGATCGCAGACGCCGTGCTGGTGCGCCTCGACTCCCCGGAACTGGCCGACGCCCTCTCGGGACGCCAGCACGCCTCCGAGGACGTGAGCGCCCTGTCTGCGGACCGGGACGCCGACCGAGCGCAACTGCTCGAACTGTCCGCCCTCTATGCCGAGAAGCAGATCACTTCGGCCGAGTGGATCGAAGCCCGCAATCGCATCGAAGCCCGGATCACCCAGGCCGACCGCCGACTGCGCACTGTCTCATCGAACCCGGTGCTCTCGGACCTCACCGGCCAGGGCGGCACTCTCCGGGCCAGTTGGGCGAGCCTCGCACTCGACGTGCAGTCAACGATGGTCGGCGTCGTCTTGGACCATGCCGTCATCGAGCCGGGAGTCCTTGGTGCCCGAATGCTCGACCCCGGCCGGGTCAGTCTCCACTGGCGCCTCTGACCAGGCGACCGCCGAGTCCCGACGGCGCTGGCGCCGTTCGGGTCCCGGCGTTCCGCCTTGGAGCAGTGTGCACACCTTGGCGACCACCCCGGCATCGCTCACCAGCAGGGGCAGGCCCTGGGCCACACAACTGGCGTTCACCCATTGGATGAGGGCGGCACCTTCTAGGACGCCCATGACGCCCTCATGGCCAGTGGGCCTGCCCAACCTTCCCACTGGTTCGACGTGTCGAAGTCGTCGGCGGGGCCACCCATCACCCCGGCAGCTCGGCCCATGGCCACGGCCAGAGTCGGCCCGTAGACAGGGATGCGCTCAGGCTGGAACCGTTGCGCCACTTCGTAACGGTGCAGCCCCGGGACCCGGTCCTCGCCGATGGCCTTACCTGCGTACTTCGACAGATACGACGCCGCCTTGCGGGCCTCATCCAGTGACGTGGACCCGACCGGCAGGTTGCCCAGAAGTTTGATGTGCACGAACCCGTGGCCCCAGGCCGCATGGATTGCCGATCGCCGGATGTAGCGACCAATGGCGAAGTGGACGTGGAGCCCGTGACCCTTCGGATGCCATTCCGGCACCCACAGGTAGGGGAGCGGCTTACCGCCGAGCGCACACCGCAGGTTCACGAAGAACCGTGCCATGTCTGCCCGCAGTGCCATCGGATCGTGACAGCCACTACCGGCGTAGGTCAGGGTGCCGAGGCGATTCAGTCGATTGGCAGCGCAGTAGCGGCGCACCGTGACCCGAGCACGACTGGCGGCCATCTGTTCGGAGCGTTCGCCGGGATCTGCCCACTCTGCGAGATCGGCTCGGCCACCGCCGTCTCGGGCCGACCCCCGGAACACCCCGGACGCCTCCCGGGCACCGGGGTACGCCGTCACGTACCAGCCGGGCAGCTTTCCCGGTGCCACACCACGGGCACCAACCAGCACTGCACCCTTTGTCTGAGTCTCTTCCACCTGTCAACCTCCGTGTCGGAACCAATGGGTTCCGATGCCTGGAGGTCACGAACGACGAGCAATCCAGACATCGGATTGCCCATCGCTCCCAGTCGACGGCGGGCTGCCCAGGGCCTCGTTCGGACACCTGGGGCACTGTCTCTTGTTTCTGGAATCAGCACCACAGAGGTTCTAGGGGCTCCGTACCTTTGACCGGCCGGACACGATCGTCTCTTCGGGACTGCAACCTCTAGGCCCTGGCGGCTATGGGGCTCCCTTCAGGTGAAGCCAAGAATCGGCTGGCACCTACGCCTCACTCAGAGAATCACACAAGTGTGATCCACTTCAAGGGCTCAGGCCCAACTACCACCCTCCGTGACGATATCTGGCACATTTCAACTATCGAAACGCAATCCCGTCACGGCTGGCGAGAACTGTGGGTCCGTTGCGGGGCGGGTCGGCAGTCGGCACCCAGGAGCCGGCCAGGGCCGGCTCCATCACCATTTTGCGGCCGAGTCCGGCCCGGCCCCGTCAAGGCTGCCCCTACGGGCGACCTTCGGTCGGCCTTGACTGCGCCTGTCGGCATTGCGGAACCCTGACAAGGCCCGGATTATTGAGTGCCCCAGGCACTTTCGGGGCAACGACGAACGCCCAGGTCACGCTCCGAAGCAATGGGACTATTTCCGAGCCCCTGCTGGAATGCGTTCGTCGTCGATCACCACTTCTGTGCTCAAGATGGGTCTGCGAAGGTCAGTTAGCAAACTTTCACGGCCGCGAATGGGCAGGCAGTACTCCTCCGGTTCCGTCCATCGCCTGCTCAAGACTCCACACTCGACAGTCCCGCGCCAGTCATATCAATGCACGGTGTGGCTCGACCAGATGAATTCGGCATGCGCATCGTCTGGCTTGTCAGTTCCGGTCCGCAACGGCTCGAACGGGAGGTAACCGGCAACGCCACTCTCACAGACAATCGTCTGTCCAGCTCGAGCACGGATCCAGGTCGCCAAGCGGGTGTAGTCGAGACCCGGACTCCCATAGACATATCCGTCCCCGACGAAACCTTCATATGGGGGATCGACAAACCACGTCGCAGCAACGTCGGGCGCGTCGGCGTATCCCCCGGCACGGACGTGCCAGTGCTTAATCTTGCTGACATCCGCAGCCAGATACGAGCGACTCTCTTCCCAGGCCGCAACCATCGAAGGTGTCACCACCGCGGCGCTGAGCGAATTGACCGTCCGAGTGGCGATACTTGCGATGGACAGGAACTCCGTTGAGGTCTCACCGACACGCAATTCGGGAAGGGCAAGGATGGTCGCACGCGTTGCCTCACCGATCAGCCACTCCCAGACGCCCACCAGTCGCGTGTCCCGGTCGAGCAGCAGGACATCTTTCCGCCATCGGTTCCCGTGGAGGGAGTAGCCGGCGGAACCGGCGAAAGGTTCGACGATCAGATCGTGCTGAGGTTCGGCGTAGTAGTGGGCAAGTAGCCGCTTACTGCCGTAGTAGGAGAACATTTCGTGAAGTCAGTTCAGCCGGCAAGCGTCTGGGTTGATGAATCGCCATCAAACACTCCTGCGGGGCCACCGACGAGGCCGGCGGCACGCTCCAGAAAGCGGCTGTTGAGCGTCGATCTCCAGTGGGCGCCTTCGATGATCTTGGCCGACGCATCACGTTCGACGCCGAGGGGGGCGATGGCTCGTTCCAACCAATGCTTTGCGTGGATCGGATCGGCCGTGGTGTGTTCGTCGTAGAAGGGAAGCGAGTCGAGCGGCGCAGAGACGCGCCGAAGACCGGCCGACACTGTCCGGCATCGGGGTCCGGCTTGGAGTTCGATCAGTCCTAGGGCTCCGAGCATCTCGAGCTGGAGTGCTCGATTGGTGGCCAACAGCGAACCGAGCGCCGAACGTTCCAGCGCCTCGAGCGGTTGCTCGCGGCGCGACAACGTGCGGAGGCCGAGCGCTGCCTTCAGCCTCCGGTGCAGCTCGGTGTGGACCTCGGTGGCATTGCCTCGCCCCATTTCATCCCAGTAGTTACGTGCCAGTTCCAACTTTGTCTCACCGTCGAGGCCGACCTGACAGATGGCCACAAGATCGTCGAAGCCGCCGTCGGGACCGCCTTCGAGTTCGATGAACCGGACCAACTGCCTGAGCGAGCAACTGGTGGCCAGCCAGTCGTAGACGGCGGGTACGCGGTCGGCCTGGGCGATCATGCGCAGGGCTCGGACGGGATCCGTCGGCAAGGTCCACGTGCGTTCTGCGTCATAGGCGCGCACGGATTCGAGGAAAGTCCTCTCCAATCGCCACTTGAGGTCGGCGATCGCCGGGTGGTGTTGCCACCGGACACTTCCGGCCAGGTCCTCTAGCGGAGCCAAATGGAGATCGTGGATGCGAAGCAGCGCGAGCACGCCGTCGCGTCGATCGACTGCCTCTGTACCGACAAGGGCGTCCAGTGCGTCAGGGCCGTCCATGAGTGCGGACCGCAGGCGGCTATCAAGGGTGGGAGATGCGTCCGGCCATCTGCGCATTGATTGGGAAACGGTGGCCCGTGCCACGTGTTCAGCCGTGTTCAGGACACTCGGGTCCACGTTCACTCCCCGCAGGAGAGTTGTGGCCCCGGACGCCGGAATAATGGATCCGGCGGTTTCTCGGATGGACATCACACCACCGCGGGATACGGTTCGACGCCGAGCAGCCACTCGGCTCCGTAGTGCTCGACGTCGATGGTTACTTGACAGCTTCGTGTACCTCGGTCGAACGACCTTCAGCATCCACGGTCTGCTTGTCGTACGCATGCCGACGGCCTCCCGCGGGACGACGTGACGTGGCGTAGACGATCGTCGAGATCACCAGGCCGATGGCCCCGACGACCATGAGGATGACACCCACGGTCGAGAATCGGAAGCCGTGCCCCTGGTAGGTCACTGCCCAATACATGATCGCACCCGCAGCAATTGCCACGGTGCTGAAACCCATACCGGTCAATCCCATATCTGGTGCCTCCATCTAGTTGTCTGGTCCGTGACCACGACATTCAGAGGCTTCGCCGGGTGCGTGGTTGGCACCCAAGCTGACGACGTCCTAGGGACCACCCTACGCCCGACGGACGAAATAGATGATCGCGACGACTACCAGGACCACGACGAGTGTTCCAAGACCGATGTACATAGTTCCCAACTTTCTTGGGTTACACGACGTGCAACCCACTGAGTTCGACATCAGACGCTGGGCTCACGTTGACCAACCCACCGCGGCGTCTTCGCCGGTCCCCGGTTGACCAACCCTCTGGATCAGTTCGCGGGAACCGCTGACTGGACGACGCATCCCTACTTCTTCTGAAACACGCCCTTCACCTTGTCGATGCCCTCATCGACCTTCTCCTCGACCTTGCCGACCTTCTCTTTGACCTCACCTGCCTGGCGGTCCGCTTTGCCCTCTGACTTCAGGTCCTTGTTCCCGGTCAGGTCGCCAACAGCTTCCTTCGCCTTGCCCTTCATCTGATCTGTCTTCCCAGCCATGTCGTTTCGCCTTCTTCAATCTCGTGACGCGTGCCGGACCCCTAGCGGCCTGGCTACATTTCCACCGTGCCCCTCATGACCGTGCGCAACCAGAGGACAAAGGCCTTGCCTCCGCCGAAGGGCCGAGGCATCATCGGATGCCCTCACGCCGCTGCGCAGGGCAGAAGGAGACTCCGTTGTGATACGGGAAGAATTGTCCAGACTCTTCAAGACAGAAGAGCGACACCGGCGCCTGCTCGCGCGCTTGGTACTTGCGTTCGGCCTGTCCACTCTGGTCTATGCCGTCGGCGCAGTGCTCACATGGGTATTCGAGAGCGGCCAGAAAGGCGGGGATATCAAAGGATTCGGAGACGCAGCCTTCTTCGCCGCAGTGCAATTGCTGACCGTTTCGTCGCAGATCAAGAATCCGCTCACGGTTGCCGGCAGGATCGTCGATATCGGCCTCGAGGTGTGGGCTATCTTCGTCGTCACTGTCGTCGCAGGCAGCTTCGCTACCTTCTTTAGCTCGGGCGACTCGAGCTAGTCCCACGGAATAAGCCGGAGGCCATCGACTATCCCCGAACAATCACAATGTCCCGTAGGGTCCACCGCTTTCCAGCTGGTCCTCAATAGCTTTGGGAGTACTGGGAGATTTGGCCTGACTTGTAGTGATGAGGCGCCCCCGGGTGTCG
>Ga0097691_1000943_pt1 | contig 22979 bp, 22 predicted proteins | sample NGESurdeep072012_8_FD_72858 | JGI IMG/M metagenome (GOLD analysis project Ga0097691, IMG submission 72858) | Arctic peat soil microbial communities from Barrow, Alaska - NGEE Surface sample 210-1 deep-072012 | ecosystem: Environmental > Terrestrial > Soil > Wetlands > Peat ... | reverse complement strand
TGGGCCCACGGCACCACTTGTTCCATCTCTTCCAGAAACACAGCCCGCCGCGTCTTCTTTGCGTACTGCTCAAACCCGTTCGCCATCGCCAGTGTCTGCTGTTGCATCGCTCTACCAGCCCTCTGCCAAATTTCCTCTCAATCTAAACCGCAGATCGGTGGAAATCGAAGTACTTGTTCAGAGTCTCCCTAGCTGAGATAAATGATGACCTCGCCACAATAACGGCGAAGCGGCGGGATGCGAAGAAGTTGCGTATCCAGCGACTTGACCGCCTGCCAGAATGGGCGGGGCGTGACCGGCAGGCTCGGATCGGGGTGCGGAAGCTTGGCCAGACGCTTCAACATGTACAGCAGATTTCGTTTCTCGAGTCTGACATGGTTGAAGTCCCTGCAGAATTCGCGAATGTTTTTGTCGGTGAGATGTGCGTCCCCGGCATCAGAGTGTTCCCTGGTGAAGCGCCGCACGACGTTGATCAGAGGATTGTCCCAAAGTGTTTCATGGAAAACCGCCCGGCCACCGGGGGCCAAAACCCGGTGCAGTTCTGAACCTGCACGCGGATACTTGATGACGTGGTGCAGCACGCCGAAGCCGACGACGAGATCGAAGGAAGCGTCGGCATAACGGAGCTCTTCGGCATCCATTTGTTCGAACTGAGCCGAGAGTCCGTAGCGGTGCGCAGCCTGGTTAGCAGCTTCGATGGCCGCGCTGGAGAGGTCAAAGCCCAGGACTTGGGCCCCGCAAAGCGACATGTACAAGCCAAGCCTGCCAAAGCCGCAGCCGTAGTCGAGGACGCGAAGTCCGCGCACTTCGCCAATTGCGTCGAGGGCGTCGCTGCGGAGATCGGCCCACCAGTTCCATCCTCCGTCACAGAAGGGCGTGAGTTCGACCAGTTGAAACAGTTTTTGGAAATCTTCCAGCGTTTCCGGGTGGGCTAAAGCCGCGTGCGCCTGGAAGAAAGCATCGTGCCATTCGCGCTCCGCCTGCTTGACGGATCTTGCGTTGGCGGATGCAGGCGCGTCGTCACCAGTGGGAGCTGGTGATGCATCGGGGGAAGAGGCAGTCGCTTCAGGACCCGTCGGAGCCATCGAATTTGAGACTACCGTTTCGACCGACAAATTGGCAAAGTGCCGAGTTGGACTTGGGCCATCCCGCGGTCTTGGTCGCGCTGTCGGACATGCTGCTGGGCAAACTCTCACATCTCTGAGTGACAGCCCTCACAGTCAGGTGGGCTGGTATCCGAACATACTGAACTTGGTGTCCCAGGTGAGCGTTGGCCTGCGGAAGCATAACCGGGGCGGGCATGAGATCGCGGATTCTTCCGCTTTGGGCTGCCTTCCATTCTTCGCATGCCAGCGAACCGCGAACAGGCCTCGCCCTCGAACCCATGGCGCCGACGCCCGAAGATTGCTTTCCGATGCAAAGCGCGCGAGCAATGGTTCTCAGCGAGTTTGATGCACTTGGGCCGAAGGAATCTGACACAAGGATGGAAGTATGAGCGAAAAGATCGCGACTGTCACCGATGAACGGATTGTTTACCTGGAAGGATTGATGCGTCAGGCCAAGACCGCTGCCGCCGTGTTCACGCAATACACCCAGGAAGACGTCGATCGCATTGTGAAGCCAATGGTGCTGGCTGGCTTGGAGCAGGCTCAATACCTCGCCCGCTTGGCCATCGAAGAAACCAAGCTTGGAGTGATGGAAGACAAGGCCATCAAGAACATGGTGGCCACGGAGTTTGTCTACAACTACGTAAAAGACAAACGTACGGTTGGCCAGATTGCCGAGTACCCGGAGCGCAACCTGGTGGAGATGGCGGAGCCCATCGGGGTCATCTTCTCGCTGTTGCCGATCACCAACCCCACTTCGACCGTTCTCTTCAAGTGCATCATGGCCATCAAGACGCGGAACGCGGTGATTTTCAGTCCTCACCCGGCCGCGGGACATTGCTGCTATGAAGCCGTCCGAATCATGTATGAGACGGCGGTCAAGCATGGCGCTCCCGAAGGCGTGTTTACCTGCCTGGAATCGCACAACCTGCAGGACAACGCCTACATGATGCATCACAAAGACGTCGGCCTGATCGATGCCACGGGCGGACCGGGCATGGTGAAAGCTGCTTATAGCTCCGGCAAACCTGCGCTCGGAGTTGGGCCGGGCAATACGCCGGTGTACCTGGAGAAATCGGCGGATCTGGACATGGCCGTGGTGGACATCATCACCTCGAAGACCTTCGATAACGGCACGATCTGCGCGTCCGAGCAGACGGTGGTGATCGACGATGAGATTTATGACATCGTGCTGGAGAAATTTGCGGAGCTAGGCTCGCACATCTGCGACGAGAAAGAGACGGAGCTGCTGGGGCGCACGGTGATAGACCCGAAAACGGGTTTCATGCAACCCATGGCTGTCGGACAGAAAGCTACCACCATCGCCCGCATGATTGGCCTGAAGGTCAAGCCGCATACCAAGCTGCTAATCGCGCCGATACAGGGTGTTGGACGCGGATATCCACTCTCAGTGGAAAAGCTGTTTCCAGTGCTTGCGGTCTATCGTGCGAAGTCGGTCGATGAGGCGCTCAAGGTGTGCATCGACGTCAATTATGCTGGCGGCGTTGGTCACACCGCGGTGGTGTTCTCGCGCAATGATGACGTCATCCGTAAGTTCGGTGAGGTAATCAACGCGGGCCGCGTCATCGTAAACTCGCCGGGATCGATCGGAGCGCTGGGCGGCGTGTACAACGACATGGTGCCGACCTTCTCATTCGGTTGCGGGACCGGCGGCGGCAACAGCACCACCGATAACGTCAACGTGTTTCATTATCTCAACATCAAACGCGTGGCGCGGAGGACACAAGCGCATATGTGGTTCCGTGTTCCAAACCAGATTTACTTCAATATGAATGCGGTTGAGAACCTGCGCCAGTTCAAGTCGCGCTCAACCATCATTATTACCAACCCGGCTATGGAGCAAATCGGCCATGTGGACATCGTCCGGCGCAACATTCCACCGGAGACCCTGGTGCACGTCTCGGTAATTCCTGATGCGGAGCCTGAAGTCAAGGTGATCATGCAGGGAGTGGAGGCCCTCAAGTTCTACCGCGTCGACCAGATCATCGCACTGGGCGGCGGATCCGTGATCGACGCGGCCAAGATCATGAAGCTCAAGTACGAGTCGCCAGAGGCCGACCTGGAGGAACTGGCCGCGCCGTTCCTGGATCTCCGCAAGCGCGTGGTGCAGTACCCCACTGAGAAGATCAATCCCTCGAGGTTGATCGCCATCTCAACGACCAGTGGAACGGGCAGCGAAGTCACTCCGTTTGCTGTCCTGCTCGATAAAGAGCACGGACGCAAGGTGACTCTCGCCGACTACTCCCTCAGTCCGGACGTGGCGATCGTCGACCCGCAGTTCGTGATGTCGATGCCGAAAGGACTTACCGCTGATACCGGCATCGATTGCCTGACCCATGCACTGGAGGCTGGCGTCTCGATTTTTGCTTCGCCTTACACCGACTCCAACGCTTTCCAGGCAATCCGCTTGGTATTCCGATACCTGCCCATTGCGTACGAGCATCCCAACGATGAAGAGGCGCGCACGATGATGCACAATGCTGCGTGCATCGCGGCAATTGCGTTTTCTAACGCCTCGGTAGGAGTGAATCACGCGCTGGCGCATGCCTTCGGTGCGCGCTTTCACGTCGCTCACGGACGGGCCAACGCGCTCATGTTGCCCCACGTCATTGCCTTTAATGCCGGGGTCCCCACCAAGTTCATGCCGTCGCCAAATCAGCGCGGCTATATAGCGCACAAGAAGTATGCGATGGTAGCGGACTTGCTCAATTTGGGCGGCGATACGGTCGAAGAAAAGGTCACGAATCTGGTGACCGCAACTGAACAGTTGCTTGACCAGTTGGCGGTTCCGCGCTCCATCGCCGACCTCGGGATCTCGAAGGAAGAATTCGAGCGAGCGATGCCGGAGTTGGTCAAGAATGCCTTTGACGATCCTTCCTGGCGCTCCAATCCGCGCATGCCGCTGCTGAGCGAGTTAGTCGAGCTGTTTTGGAGCGCATACAGAGGCCGCGGCCCGGTGAAGGTCGAGGTAGCATCGAAGCAGAAGCGTGAAGACAAGGTGCTGGTATGACAATGATTGATGTGTGGTTGGAAGTTGATGGAAATCGTGTGGCCCAAGTGTTGAACGAGGCCGCTGAAAAGTTGGACAGCGCCGGCGGCGATGTGTTTTTGGACTTCTCTGCCGTGCGCCGTATTGATCCCAGCGGTCTGCGGGCGTTGGAAGATTTTGCCGGAGCGGCCGACGAGAAGGCGGTCAAGGCCTCACTGCGCGGCGTGAATGTCGATGTTTACAAAGTGCTCAAGTTGGCACGGCTGTCGTCGCGGTTTTGCATCGTGAACTGATGAGATGGTTGGGGTGACCGGCGCGCCGAGTCTCTGCAATCACCAGGTACGGATCGGGAAACGAACGCGAAAATTGTTGTCCCACGTGTCACTCGCACCCGCGAACCGGCATAAACTTGAGTCAGAACGCGGCGGCACCTGGCAGCTCATCGCCAGTCGCACCGTGCTGCACGGCCATCGCCTTCGTTGACGGGAGGAACACTATGGAACTCCGGTTGACCGACCACGAAAAGCAGTTATTGCTGGAAATTCTGCAGGAACGCCACTCCAACCTGATTCACGAAATTGCCCGCACCGATCACCGCGATTACAAACACGAATTGCAACAGCGGTGCTCGGCCATCGAGGGCATCCTGAAAAAGGTTCAGGCAGAAGAACGCGTTTCTGTGTGAACCGGGTCGCACCCGTGGCTCTCCCTGCAAATTAGCCGGCGGCATTTTCGCGCTCACGCTAACGCTTGTAGCCAAACCTGCGCAGCAGGTCGTGCCGCCAGGCAACGTCCTCCGGCCCTTCGACGCCTTTCGGTGACGCGCCGTCCACGACGCCCATTACTCCGCAGCCTTGCTCCGTGCGAGCGACAATAAGTTCCACCGGGTTCGCAGTCGCGCAAAGATCGAGCACACCTCGGGCAAGTTGCGAATCGCGTTCAAGACGTTAATCGGGTAGGCCACTGCAAGCACCATCACGAAGGTATGTCCGCAAGCGAGTGCCTGGGCATTCTCGACGGCCGCCTGCTGCAACGCTTCATCATTTCCGTCGGAGCGCGTCAGGCATGCGCCGGAAGCTTCATTGAAGGCCAGGCCGAATTTCGCGTGCGGCGCTGTACTGACCACCGCCTCGTACAAATCTTCCACGGTCTTGATGAAGTGCGACTGACCGACAATGATGTTGGTATCGGCAGGGAACTCCATGCGTGCTGTTGTGAATTCGAGCATTATGATTCCTCCCTAAGCGCCTCTAGGATAACTCTCGCAGAGTTCCCGCCTGTGTTTTGAGAATGACTACGCACGAAGGCCGGTAATCCCCGTCACTGACAGGCCGATTGCAAGGTGGTTGAATATATTCGTACAGATCCCACGGAGAGTTCTCGGTGGAAAGGAGGAGGCGATGCAACTCCATCTAGAAACAAACGAACTGGATCTGCTGGCGAACATTTTGATGCTGCGGATCGGAGAGTTGGCGGCGCAGGCTGCCCTCGACGGCCCTCCCGCGCCCGTGATCGGTTTGGCGCCTGACCCACTGCGCTATGACAATCTGCTGGATAAGGTCTTGGCCCGCGACTTGAAATTCGACTTCGATGAACTGGAATACGTGGCTGACCTGCTCACCAGCCAGAAGCGCAGCCTCCGCGATCATATTGCGCGCCAGCCGAGCGCCGCATTCAAGGCTGAATTGCAGAAGAAACTGGCGCTGCTGGAGCGCGTACTTGAGCACGTCGACGAAGCCTGCGTCATGATCTGATCGGACCGTCCTATGGTTCCAGCGGAGTCTGCTAAAGCTGAATCAATGGCGGTCCCGCTGCCGTGATGAAGAACTGGATGCTGCGTGCTGCAGAGTGGAAGCTGTGTTCGTAGGCATCGCGCCAGCGGCTTGCGAACTCCGCTGCTTCATTGCTTGGGACGAGCGCCCATACACTTCCGCCGAATCCCGCACCAAATGCCGATGCTGCGCACGCCCCCAGTGCGCGCGCGTGTTTTGCCAGGGATACTGTTTCGGGTACCTGGTTGCCCAGAAGCTTTTCTGCCGCCGCTTGCGATTCGTCGACCAGCTTGCCGAAAGTAGTGAGGTCATGCGCGCCCAGCGCATCGCAGGCTTGCGGGACGATCACCTCCGACTCCAGCCTGAATTGTTCGAAGCGATTGAGCAACCATTCAGAATCAGCAGTGCTGCCAGATTGACGAAGCGCGGCACGCAATTGGTCCACGGCGTCAGGTGAGTTGCGTGTCACCGCAGCCAGGGTTGCGTCGCTCGCTCCTGAAATGGAGCGCCAAACTTCAAGGATCGTCCGAGTGGCCAGTGACGCCCGATTGTATTGCGCGCGGGCGGCGCCAGTTTTGCTGGCAACCACTCCGCTGACGGCGATGACGAACGTGTAGTCTTCAGGCAGCTCGACGGTGCGTTCCAGCCGCACTGGGCAGAAGGCGTATTGCTTGAGGCGTCCCGGTTGCGAGGCAAGGATAGCAGTATGGTCTTCGCTGCCACCGAATGTTCCCACACCGCCATCGCCGGCCAGAGCCTGGTAGGTCTGGCCGTTTTCGATGCAGCCCAGGTACCCCGCGAGGTCCTCGACGCGATGAATGTTGGCGACGTATTCCTCGCGGTCTGAGAGCCGATTGATCGCGCTGACCACTGCGAACATCGCGACCACCAGGGCGCTGGAACTGCTCATCCCGGCGGCAGACGGAAGATCGCTGGCCAAGGCGATGTCCGCGCCGCATGTCGCGCCGGGGAAGTTCCTTGCCAGTCGCCGCGCCACCACTGCCGCGTAAACGGTCCAGCCATAACATGGGATCTCCAGATCAGGAGATATCGTGAACTCGAAGCTCTGACGCCGGATGAGGTCGTTGATGCGGACCAGTGAGTCGGTGCGCGGAGTTGCCGCCACGCAGAAGCCGCGCTCGGCCGTACACAACAGACTGCGTCCTCCGCCGTAATCGGTATGCTTGCCCAGTACCTCGATCCTTCCCGGCACAAACCAGCGCATGATCTCCTGGCTGTCGGTCGGCGAGAGTTGCTGTTCAACGGTATTGAAGAGTTGAGCTTTCTTATGCGCCTCGTGCTCGCTCAGTCCGGCGTTGAAGAGAGACTCCGCGAGACTGATGCTCACAGCCGCACCTTCACGTTCCGCAGGCGCTCGGCGACGGCGGCAATGTCGGAGCGTCGTGAAAGATCGAGCACACCCGCCCGGCAGGTCATGGCCTTGAATTTGAAGCCGCGCCGGATCGCCAGCCTTACCGCCAAGGGCAACTCGTACTCGCCTCGCGGCGAGAGTGGGACATCGCGGCAGAAAGCGAAAATATCTGGGCTAAATCTCCAACAGTTCATGCTCACAAGTTTCGGACCTGCGAGTTTCGCCGCAGTTGCGTCGGGCTTCTCCAACAGGTCAGCGAGAAAGCCGTCATCATCAACCACGGCGCAAGCGAAATCTCTAACCCTCTCTGGCGGAATGTTGCTCTCGCGAACCAGCGCGTCGGCATCGAACAGGACAGTCCCCGCCTGGCCGAGTTCCTGCAGCGCCCGAAGAACTTCGACGGGGTAGTAGTTGTCGCTGTTGATCGTCGCGAACTCCTCTGCGCCCGCGAATTGCTGCGCGGACAGCACAGCGTTGGCTGTTCCTTGAGGTTCGGCCTGCAATGCAAACGACACCTCGATACGCGTCGGGTGTGCGCGAGTGTAGTGCTCGCGCACCACGTTATGCTCGGGACCAATCACCAGGCACGCCTGCCGGAATCCCGCGTCGGCGAGCGCGCTGAGCACGTAATCCAGGAACGGACGCCCAACAGGAATCATCGCCTTGAGGCCAGACGATGCCACGGACGACTGCTCTGCATCCAGCGGCGTGCTTGCTTCGCCGCTCCTCATGCGGGTGCCGAGACCGCGCGCGAGAATCACGCACTTGCTTATGGTTCCAGGGATGCTCATCGCCCGCCACCCAGTCTAAAGCAGCCGGCAAATTTTCCGTCGGCCCAAAACCGCATGAATTACAATCACGGCGACCATGAACGCTTGGTACTACTTCTGGATGGCGAACTTCCTGATGGCCGGATCGGCGTTCGCCGTCATCACCGTGGTCGTCCTGATTCGCGGACTGCGTGATCTGCGCGAGATGTTCGCCAACCTGCGGGCCGAGGCGCAGCGGCCCCGATGATCGCCACGCACTTCTCCACTCTCGATTGGGTCATCGTCGTTACCTATCTCGCCGCGACGATGGCGACCGGCCTCTATGGCCGAAAATTCGTAGGCGGCATCGCCGATTTCCTGGTGGCGGGACGCGAACTGGGCACATTTCTCGCGGTTGCCACCCTCGCCGCCACCGAGATCGGCACTATCACCTTCATGTACTACGCCGAACTCGGCTACAAGACGGGCTATGCCTCTTTCGTCAACGGCCTGATTGCCGGGCTGGTGATGATTTTTCTTGGCCGCACCGGTTTCATCGTCAAGCGCCTGCGCGCCATGCGGCTGATGACGGTGCCTGAATTCTTCGAGGTCAAATTCAGTCGGAACTTGCGCGTATTTGTCGGGATTCTGGTTGCCACCGGCGGCATCCTCAATATGGGCGTGTTCCTCAAAGTCGAAGGCACGTTTCTCGCGATCATCTCCGGCGTTTCTCTGACCCACATCAAGGCCGTGATGACCGGCATCCTGCTGTTGGAACTGGTATACACCGTGCTGGGTGGAATGGTGTCGATTGTCATTACCGACTTCATTCAGTTCATCGCGCTGAGCGTGGGCACAATCCTGGTGACGCTGTGGGCGGTGCATGCCACGGGATTCACGCAAATGTACACGGCAGTGCGCCAGACCATGGGCAGCGGCGGCTTCAATCCGTTTACCAATCCGGATTACGGATGGGCTTACATTGCTTTCCAGGTTTTGATCTGGCTGGCGGTGCATACCTGCTGGCAGACGACGGCCATGCGTACGTTCTCAACGCGCAGCCCGGAGACCGCGAAACGAGTTTTTTCGTGGGCGGGCTTCATCTTTTTGGGACGCGGCATGATGCCAATGATGTGGGGCATCGCGGCGCTGGCGCTGCTCGGTCCGTCACAGAATTCGCTGGAAGCCATGCCGCGCATGCTGGCGACCATCTTGCCGTCCGGCGTGCTGGGCTTGGTGGTGGCGGGCATGCTCGCCGCGACCATGTCGGTCAACAGCTCGTACCTGCTGGGATGGAGCTCGATCATCGCGCAGGACATCATCGGTCCGCTGCGCAAGAAGCCGCTCACTTCGTTGCAACAGGTGATGCTGAATCGCGGCGCCAATCTTTTCGTCAGCCTGTTCGTGATGGTGTGGGGGCTGTGGTACACAATGCCGGGTCCGACCTATTTTTATCTCAACATGACGGCCACGATTTATCTGTCGGGGACTCTGGTGGCCGTGATCGCCGGACTTTTCTGGGACCGGGCCTCAACGCTCGGCGGATACCTGGCGATGGCAGGCGGCGCGATCGCCACGATCGGTTTCTTTTTCTTCAAGACTCCCGCCAGTTACGCCGGGGCGGGAGCATTTGCGCTGGCGGCGGTTGGTATGATTGTGGGCTCGCTGCTGGTAAAGCGAAAAAATGCAGCACTGGCTTCCCAGGCTTAATTCATGACAAACGGCATTCGAGCAATATTCCTGCTGTCAACGCTCCTCCTCGCCGCTGGGTTGTTGGCGCAGGATACGCCCGTCTATTTCTCTCCCGATCCGGGTATCGCCAAGGTTGAGGCAAGTGCAAGCGGCTTCTCGGTATCCAACTCCGTTCTGAGCATGAGTTGGAAAATCGCGGACGGGAGAGTGGAGGGCGTGGAATTCAAAGATCAACTCTCGCATCGGACGCTTGCAGCGCAGGCAATTCCATTTTCGCTCATCCTCGGCGATGGAAGTGTGATGCCATCGTCGGCGATGAAGATGCTCGAACTCCCCAAGGTCGTTGATCTTGACGCTCATCCGGACGCGTCGCGGCTGGCGGAACGAATCCCTGGAAAGGCCATCGCCGTGGAGTTCGAGGATGAACGCGGCAGGCTACACGTCACCTGGCAGGTGATCTTGCGAGACGGCTCCAACTATGTGCGGCAGCAGTTCGTGCTGCTCCCCAAAGGCAAGGATGTCGCCGTGCGCGAGGTCAGGCTGGTGGACTGGAACCTGCCGGACGGGCACGTCATTGGAACCGTCAAGGGATCACCCATTATTGCGGGGACAGTGTTCGCAGGCTTTGAGGATCCGCTGGCGTCGTGCGCGGTCGCGGGGGAGCGCGCTCGCTGTTGGATCGAGCGCGAGCTGGCGATCAAGTCCGGACAGTCGGTGACGTATAGCTCTGTCATCGGCGTGACGGCCCGGGGACAGCTTCGTCGCGGCTTCCTGCACTATGTAGAGCGGGAACGCGCGCATCCTTATCGGACGTTTCTCCACTACAACTCGTGGTACGACCTCGGCTATTTCAGCAAGTACGATGAATCGGGTGCGCTGCAGGTCATCAACACTTTTGGAGCCGAGTTGACGCAGAAGCGCGGCGTTCCCATCAATTCTTTTCTGTTCGACGATGGCTGGGACGACCCGGCGACGCTGTGGCAATTTCACTCCGGTTTCCCCAACGGTTTCACCAAACTGCGCGACGCGGCTGCAAGTTACGGCACGGCTCCGGGCGTCTGGATGTCTCCTTGGGGAGGCTATGGCAAGCCCAAACAGCAGCGCGTTGCGGCGGGACGGACCGCCGGCTACGAAATCGTGGACAACGGTTTTGCGCTCTCCGGGCCGAAATACTACGCGGCGTTTCGCGATACGTGCGTGAAGTTCGTGCGTGACTACGGTGTGAACCAGTTCAAGTTCGACGGCACGGGCAACGCCGATCGCGTCGTTCCGGGCAGCCAGTTTGAGAGCGATTTTGCAGCGGCCATCCATTTGATTGGCGAATTGCGCGCTCTGAAGCCGGACCTTTATATCAACCTGACGACTGGAACTTATCCGTCGCCCTTCTGGTTGCGCTACGCCGACTCGATCTGGCGGGGCGGCGAGGACCACGACTTTCTCGGAGTCGGTTCGAAGCGCGAGGAGTGGATCACCTATCGCGATGCCGATACATACGAACACGTGGTGTTGAGCGGGCCGCTGTTTCCACTGAACTCGCTGATGCTGCATGGAATCATCTATGCGCATCACGCGAAGAATCTGGATTCCGATCCGCAGGGCGACTTCAAGAACGAAGTGCGCGACTATTTCGGCAACGGAACGCAGTTGCAGGAAATGTATGTGACGCCGTCGCTGCTCTCAAACGCGAACTGGGACAACTTGGCGGAAGCGGCAAAGTGGTCGCGTGATAATGCCGATGTCCTGGTGGACACGCACTGGGTCGGGGGAGATCCCGCACAGTTGGAAGCCTATGGCTGGGCATCGTGGAATCCGCGGAAGGCGATCCTGGTGCTGCGCAATCCGTCTGACAGGGCACAGTCCATCAGCATCGACATCGCACAGGCGTTCGAGTTGCCGGCGAATTCGGCGCCCAGCTACACGCTGCATAGTCCGTGGGAAGAAGATTCAAAGCAGCCGAACGTGCGGGTCGTCGCAGGCCAACCGCACAACTTCTTGCTGCAGCCGTTTGAAGTGTTGGTGCTCGAAGGCGCTCCGGCCAAACAGAGGAAGTGACTTTGCGGCGAATCATCATCCTCGCTCTCACATCGTTGGCAGGCGTTCTAACGCTTACAGCGGCCGTAGATCCCGACCCGCCGCGGCACAGCTTTCAAATTAGTGGTCGCCAGTTTCTGCTCGATGGAAAGCCCTTCCAGATTATCTCCGGCGAGATGCACTACGCTCGCATCCCGCGCGAGTACTGGCATGCTCGCCTGAAAATGGCCCGCGCCATGGGACTTAACACGATTTCCACCTACGTGTTTTGGAACCTGCACGAACCCAAGCCGGGCGTGCACGACTTCACGGGCCAACTGGATGTGGCAGCTTTCATTCGTGCGGCACAAGAAGAGGGGCTGCATGTAATCCTGCGGCCCGGTCCTTATGTTTGCGCGGAATGGGACCTCGGCGGTTTGCCGGCGTGGCAGCTGGCCGATCCGAAGATCGTGCTGCGCAGTGACGATCCGAGATTCATGCAACCTGCTGCCGCATGGCTGAAGCGACTTGGCCAGGAACTCGCTCCACTGCAGGTCACGCGCGGCGGTCCCATCATCGCGGTGCAAGTCGAGAACGAGTACGGATCTTTCGATCATGACAGGCAGTACATCAAGCACATCTACGACGCGATCGTGGATGCCGGATTAGGCGAGGCCCTGCTTTACACCGCAGACGGGCCGGAGCAATTGCCCAATGGAACCTTGTCGGGAGTGCCAGCCGCGGTGAACTTCGGTCCCGGCGAGACGCAAGAGGCGTTCAAGGCGTTGGCGGCGATTCGTCCTAACCAGCCCCTGATGGCGGGAGAATATTGGGCGGGGTGGTTTGACCACTGGGGTGGGAAGCATCACGTGACCGACGCTGCTTTGCAGGAGCGCGATCTGCGATGGATGTTGTCGCAGGGATATTCGGTCAACCTCTACATGTTTCACGGCGGTACCACTTTCGGATTCATGAATGGGGCCAACTACGACAACGGCTATAAGCCGCAGACTACCAGCTATGACTACGACGCGGCGCTGGATGAGTCGGGTCGTCCCACGCCGAAGTACTACAGTTTCCGCGCAGTGATTGCGTCGCTCAATCCGACGGTGAAGTTGCCGGAGGTGCCCGACACTACTGCGCTAATAGTGATTCCTCGTTTCCCGCTCTACGAGAGCAGCAGCTTGTGGGACAACCTGGGTGCGCCGATCGAAGCGGAATCGCCGCTGCCAATGGAGATGGTGGGTCAGTCCTACGGCTACATCCTTTATAGGACGCACGTGGCCGGGCCACTCGAAGGCGAGTTGCGGATCGATGGGATGCACGACTATGCCAAGGTCTACGTCAATGGAGTAGAGCAGGGAACAATCGACTCCCGGCTGGAGCAGGGGACAGTCATGGTCCACTCCAGCGAGTCGAAGAACACGCTCGACATCCTGGTGGAAAACGGCGGGCGCATCAATTTCACCAAGCGTCTGCGCGACGAGCGCAAGGGCATCACCGGAACGGTCACGCTGGCCGGAAACGAATTGCGAGGATGGCAGATCTACCCGCTGTCCATGGATAATTTGAGCAGCATCCTATTTAAGCCCGCTGAAAGCGGCGCCGTCGGCCCAAGTTTCTTGCGTGGACGCTTTTGGCTCGGCAAAACCGGCGACACCTACCTGGATATGCGCGGCTTGGGTAAGGGCGCAGTTTGGGTCAACGGGCATGCGCTCGGCAGGTTCTGGAACATTGGGCCGCAATACACGCTCTATGTTCCCGGTGCCTGGCTGAAGACGGGAGCCAATGAAGTTGTGGTCTTCGATCTTGATGGCAAGGTCAATGCGAACCTGAGAGGTCTCAGCCAGCCAGTGTGCGCGCAGTGAAGTCCACGATAGGAGTTGAAAGAGCAGATTCTCCGTAGGCTAAGGCCCGCGAGGAATGACAAACATAGATGGTGTGTACGGCGCCGGAAAAGCTGCCTAACCGAACAAGCGTTCCGCTCACGCGCCGTGCGAATGCTCTTCTGGCATGCCGAGGCTGCGCACGGTGTCGCTGCCGAAGTCAAACTCGATCACTACAGCCGGTTCGTCTCCCACCACCCAGCCGTCGTGACCGGGCTCGATGGCGATGACCTGCGGAGCCCGGAACTCCAGCACGCAACCGTCGGCGAACTCCATGTGAATCTGGCCCCGCGCCAGGAAGCCCACGTGGGCGTGCATACAGCGGTCAGTGCCGACCAGCGGCTTCATGTTCTTTGACCAGCGAAATCCGGAAGGGTAAACCACACGTTTGACGCGGCAGTTGCCGGCCGTGACCGTATCCAGTTGCACTCCGCCAACCTCGCGGTGCTCCGCGCCTTGCATCGGCGCCAGGAGAGTATCGACGCTCATCGCAACCACCTCCATCTACGGTTCGCTATTCAGGATAACTACGACCCTGCTCGATCCACGCCGTCGTTTCATCTGGAGACGCGCCGGCCTCGCGCAAGTGCGCACGCAAGTCCGTTTCCGACATCGCCTTCGATGTGCTCCTGATGATGTGTTCGTCGAAATCGATTCCGACAATTATGAAGACTTCCGGCTCGACACCCTTGACCCTGACCACTCTGTATCGTGTTGGCATCTGTTCTCCTGGGGACAAATCGCCCGCGCATTGGGGCGCAAACTAGCTTACTCGATAGCTGTCGAAAAGCAAGTGCGACAGACGCTGGTAAATCCACCGCGTACGCCCTCCTATTTTTGTGCGGGAATGAAGTTCTCCATCACAGCCTGACGCATCAGGTCGGGAGGCAGCAATCCTTGGGCCAGGATAAAGTCATGAAACTTCTTCTGGTCGAACTTCACGCCCTTGGCCGACAGCGCCTTCTCCGTGGCTTCCCGCAATTCCAGCAGCCGCGTGTAGCCGTAGAAGTAGCTGTTGGCCTGTCCAGGAGCGCGGTAGGTAAAGCGTTCCACTTCCTCCTGCGCGAAAGCGTGGGAGAGAACTACATCCTGCTCCAGCACGCGATATGCGTCAGTAGCGGTAACCTTGCCGGCCTGTAGCTCTGGATCGAGGAACGCCCGTGCCGCCCGTTGCAGCCGCAATTGCAGCGAAATCAATTGCCCTTCGAGCGGCATATAGGGCTTAATGAGGTATTCCGAGTACAGTCCCCAGCCCTCGGCGTTGGTGCTATTGAATGCGTAACGGACTCGCGCCAGCGAGACGCCGTGCTCCAGCATGGAATCGAACTGCAATTCGTGTCCCGGCCGTGCTTCGTGCGCGGTCAGCGTCCAAGCTGCAGCATCGAAGGTGAAGTCGTCGTACTTCTCGGCGGCGGTTTGACCTGGGCCCGCCGGAATATTCAGCGGCAAAACGAATTCGCCGCGCTGCCCAGTGTTGTGAATGAAGGGCGGAGGCACCATGTGCGGCGCCGGTTGCTGCGCGGTCTCCGCGGCGGTGGCGATGCGGATCTTCGCCGCTCGATCGGGCAGGCTGACGATCCGCTGCTCGACAATGATTTTCTCGATCTGCTTCAGCCGGCTCTCGTAGAACGGCAGTATGGCGTCGCCTACCAACTGCTGCTTCTTGAGTTCGTGAATCACATCGCGATAGTCGCTCGACGGAAGGTTGCGTTCTTTCGCAATCTTTGCCGCCACCACCTTCATCTCGCCCTGGAATTCGATGAACGCGTCATGGGCCATGGCAGTGAGCTTGTCCGGCGGAATGTCGATGCCATAGTTCTCCAGGGCCATCGCGTACTCTTCGGGCGGCATACGGAAGTCAGAGCGGGCGTTGGGCAGTACATTGGCCTTGACCCACGTGTCATAGTCAACCAGTTGGGCCGTTAATTTCTTGTAAGGCTCCTGCCATCCCTGCAGGTTGTGCTTCTTCATCAGGGCGGCAATGCCTTCGAGATACGCAGAATTGCGCGCCATCTCCGTCTCAATTTCAACCTTCGCTGGATAGATGATGCCCGGCTTGGCCATTTGCTCGGTTACACGCTGTTTCAGGATCTCTGTCACAGCCGTGTAGCCGGGTTCAAGCCCTGCGTACTCGCGAATGCGCGCCACCGAAGCGGGCCGACGCTCGTTGGGCGTCTGGTCATCGAGCAGGATGCGCACTCCACTGAAGACAACCTGGCTGGCGTTGATATAGGGAACCTCATGGGCGAGCTGAAAATCCTCTCGCCGGAAATTCAGGTTCACCCGGCGAATCATGATCTGCAGGTCCTCGGCCACATTCTGCTCTTGCTTCTCGGTCGCCGCCGCCTTCAGTTTTTCCAGCACCGACGCGGTCTCCTGCCGCTCCGCTTTCTCGTTCGCCAGCGTCGGTTGCGAGATCTTGTCGTCGAATTGGCTCAATCCCTGCGCAGACGCCTGCTCGGGATGAAACCTAAAGCTCACTTGGATCAGCATGTCAGCGTACTGATTGCTGATGGCGACCCACCCCTTGTCGCTGGACGAAGCCGAAGCCTGTTGCGATGTTGCTGCAGGCGCGGCCTTGGGTGCGGACGGCTGAGGAGATGCGGCTTGGCCCCAGAAACATGCCGAAAGGGCGATAAGAAAAACGAGCGCGAGCAGACAGACTTTGCGGATCAAGCTTCCTCCTGATCGGAACACTTCACGGTAGTAAATCACGCTGACGCGTTGAGCGCAATTTCGGTAGGGCTGCTGAAATCCGGAGATCTTCGGCGATCTTCCGAGGGAACCGGCCAGGTTCCTCTGAGGCAGAAACTAGCTGGCGGAGGGAGACGAATTCGCTCATGTCGGAATTTGCCATCTCCGAATAGATTTACGAGCTTCGGTGTAATACGCTGTAAATATTAGTGTTATAGCCAATTAAGCCATTCGTCGGCAGATCCGGCTATTCCGGTATTTACGGTGGAAAGCTACCGAAAAGGCTAAAAAGGCTAAGAAATGGAACCGTCACGGATCATGGTGTACTCGGTTTGCTCCATTGCGCCCCGACCCGAACGTGCTCACACCAAATCCCAGAGGCTAACTTCCGGACCAGAACAGGTTCCGATCTGGGGCACCATCCGGGGGGCAAGTCGGAAGGATCGTCTCAGCCCGTGCATCATCATGTTCCCCTATGCCGACCCCCCGTTCCTAATCCGATTCGGAGCCACTTGGACGGTTTGGCGACTAGGACGAAGCCGCTGGCGCGGCGGACGCTACCGCCTATGGCGAACCCAGCATTGTTGGAGTAACTGACGTAGTGTGGGTCACACAGAAAGGAGACTCTCGTGACCCGTTTACGCCAGATGATGCTGGAGGAACTTCAGCGTCGGAATTACTCGAAGAGTACGACCCGCTATTACTTGCAGGCGGTAACGGACTTTGCCCGGCATTTTGGCAAGGCACCGGATAAGCTCGGACCTGATGAGCTTCGAAGCTACCAAGCCTACCTGCTCCGAGAGCGGAAGCTCGCCGTCGGCACGGTGATTGCCCGTGTTGCGGCACTGCGCTTCTTCTTCATCCGAACTCTCAAACGACACCAAGTTCGAGAAGATTTGCCCTATCCCAAGGATCACCGACGACTCCCCACCGTGCTGAGTTTGGAGGAGGTCGCGCGCCTCATCAATGCCGCCGGGAATCTTCTGCAGCGCGCTTTGCTGATGACCCTCAATGGCACGGGGATGCGGCGCACCGAAGTGTCTCTCTTGAAGCTCAGCGACATCGACAGCCAGCGCATGATGATCCGCGTGGAGCGCGGCAAGGGCGGCGCCGGCCGGGACATTCCTCTCAGCCCGGCGCTGTTAGAAACCCTGCGAGAATACTGGCGCTGGAAAAAGCCCCACACCTATCTGTTCCCCAGCAGCGAGCGCAAACGCGGCAAGGAACAACCCATCTCCGACAAGACCGTGTGGTATGCCTGTAAAGAAGCCGCCCGCCACGCCGGCCTCACGAAGCGGGTCAGCCCTCATTGCTTGCGGCACAGCTTCGCCACACACCTCCTGGAAGCGGGGACCGACCTACGCACCATTCAGATTTTATTGGGCCACGGTGATCTGGAAACGACGGCGAAATACCTGCATCTGTCGCAACGGCATTTACGGGCGGTCGCCAATCCTTTGGAAGGTTTGCCGCTTTCTCGCATAGAGGAAGTTAACCGTCAGTACCACCGTAAAAAGAACCTATGACTCGGCCCGCCGTGGAGGTGGCTGACATCCTTCGCGCCCAAGGCCAGCGTTTTCTTGATCGGTATCGATCGAGCTTGGATTTCCAGCAACTCAAGGCCTTTCGTGCCATTCAGCGCTGCCGCACCGCTGCCCTGGGTGGACATCGCGACCAGTGCTCACGCTGCGATTATCAGGCCATCTCCTACAACTCGTGCAGAAATCGCCACTGCCCCAAGTGCCAAGCACAAGCACGCCAGCGCTGGTTGTCGGCCCGCGAACGCGAACTTCTGGCCACCAGCTATTTCCATGTCGTGTTCACCGTGCCCCATGAACTCAACCTGCTGGCCTTAGAAAATCCAACTCTCTTTTACGACCTGTTGTTCACCGCCAGCGCTCAAACCCTGCTCGAAATCGCCGCCGATCCGAAACATCTGGGAGCTGAGATCGGCATCATCAGCACACTCCACACCTGGGGACAGAACCTGCTCCTGCATCCCCACATTCACTGCGTCGTTCCCGCCGGCGGACTCGCGCTTGACCACCGTCGCTGGGTCCGCCCGCGCTATCCTTTCTTCTTACCCGTCAAGGTCCTAAGTCGCGTGTTTCGCGGCAAGTTCCTCGCTGGCCTGAAACGCCTCCATCGCCGTAAGAAGCTACAGTGTGCGGGCCCGGCTGGGGCTCTCGCCGACCAACAACAGTTTGCAAAACTGCTCCGTCATCTTCATCGTCATGACTGGGTGGTCTATGCCAAGCCCGCTTTCGGTGGTCCCCTGCAGGTGTTGCGTTATCTAGGGCGCTACACCCACCGCGTGGCCATTTCCAATCATCGTTTATTGGGCTTCGAACGGGGACGCGTGACTTTTTGCTGGAAGGATTACGCCCACGGAAGCAAACAGGGCCGAATGACGCTGGCGGCAACGGAGTTTCTACGCCGCTTCTTTCTGCACGTGCTTCCCAAAAGTTTCGTCCGCATCCGTCACTTCGGGTTTCTCGCTAATCGCTTTCGCCTCTCTCGTCTGGCGTTATGCCGGCAACTGCTGGCTTGCAGTGACTCCGCGGAACAGGAAGTCAGAACACAACACGTGCGCTCCGAAACTTCTTCTCTCTGGCACTGCCCGCGCTGCGGCGCATCGATGATCCTGGTTCAAAGATTTACGGCTGCGGAACTATCAGCATGCATCTACTTCGATTCTTCCTGACCCATCCATCAGCCCTGACCGGAGGATGTGCTCCAGCACGCCGATGCATTCGTCTCCTCGCCTTGGCAAAACAGCTTTCTTGGTGGCTTTCCGATTCTCTCGCTTCCGGTTTCCACGACCACCACACCAGCACTTTCACCGTTCTCTGCTGCTCGTTCATATCTCACGCCCGTCTCAGACCGCCATTCAAATCCCATAGCTCCCCGCGTCTGCCGCAAACGCCAGCGGCTTCCTCCTAGTCTCCTTATCGAAAACGCCTCGGAGCAAGGTTCCATCTCGAAAGAACCACCTTTCCCGAGGCGTTTCCGATCAAGGCTAGCGACTACTCAGCCATGTGCCAACTTCCTGTTTGTCGACCATCCTGAAGTTATCCGTCCGGTATTGAGGCAGACTGTCCATCCTCCGTACCGTCGAGCATCCTTCCGCCATAGGCCTTAGCAATCAACTCGGAAGATTCGTCTTCTGTCCTTCTCCCATCACGTCGGGGTATTCCTGGCTGCGCACTAGCCAGAACACAATACCGAGAGCAAGTGCGGCGCCCGCGAGCGCTGCGACGGTGGAAGGCCCGGTTTGATAAAGATCCAGAACAATAAATCTTCGGACGATGGCGAGCAAGGCAATCAGGATGACGGACCGGGTTTGAACGACATTGCGCTGGCGGTGAAGGACGACCATGAGCGAGTGTTTGAACTCGAGGGCAATCAGCAATGTCAGGACCATTCCGAACAGAGATTGCAACGCCTGCGTGTCCCTTGGATCGAGCAGGTGGCTCCGTATCATGCTCACGGTATGAAGAATCAATTGCCAGGTAGCGACGGCCACGATCACGGCAATGATCCAGGTCAGGATGGAGACGATCAATTGCTCGAACTTCTCATAGATCGAGAGCGTCTTCCAGCGAGAGTTCCACTCTAAGCCAAACAAACGAAATGACATTTCCTTTTCTCCTCCAAGGAAATTCAAGGCAAGAGCCTCTGAAAGTTCAGTTCTGGATAAGAGACGCACCTCCACGTTTGGTCGTAAGCGGCGCTCAACAATCTTGATAGAGGAGCACTAAAATTTTGAGCAACCTTTTTTCTGGTTGCGCGTCTATTCGGTTAAAACAGCGGGAATCTCCCGCGGAGGTGAATAGCAATGACTGTGCTGACAAGATGGCAGCCGTTCCGCGAAGTCACTTCGTTACAGGAACGCGTAAACCAGTTGTTTAACGACGTGTTTTCAGACATCGATTCTCCCGATCGATCCTCGCTAACCTCGTTTTCGTTTGCTCCGAGAACGGACGTTTATGAGGAAGATGACCGCATCGTCCTTGAGATGGAAGTGCCGGGCATGCGGGAAGAGGATGTTCATCTGACGCTCGAAGGCAATACGCTGTCGATCAGCGGCGAGCGAAAGATCGAAAAGAACCGTAAACCGGACCGCTACCAGAGGATCGAGCGTTATTACGGAAGCTTCTCCCGCACCTTCACCCTGCCGGCCACTGTCGACCCCGACAGCGTGGACGCAAAGTACGAACATGGAATTCTCCATGTGAGTATGGCGAAGAAAGCCAACGCCAGACCTCGCCAGATCAAGGTGAATGGTGGCGCGAAGCAACTGACCGCAAACGCTGCCTAATTCAAATCTTCTGACACGATAAGGCCCCGGCAGTCGGCGGAGCACATTCGAGTCATCCAATGCTCGATCCTTTCGTTGGCTGCCGGCCCTTGTCGGTGGAACTGTACCTATGTGGTACGGCATCACTGGAGGACTGCCATGAAGTTGTGGAGAAAATCTCTTTGTATGCTTGTAATTCTTGGATTGTGTACCGCTGCACGCCATAGCGTTGCCGCCGTCGTGAAACCTGCGGCGCATACCGGCCCCGCTTATACCGACGCTAACCTCGAACAGGCAGCGGAAAAAGCATTGAGGCGCAACCCGGCACTCGGTTTCGTAGACGCGAGTGCGTGGCACGGGACAATTACTCTAACGGGAACCGTGGACCATTATCAGGACAGGGCTGACGCCGAAGCTGCTGTCCGCGAATTGTCAGGACTCCGAAGTCTCCAAACTGCAATTACTGTTGCAACGACTCCGGTCGACGACTTTGAGTTGCAGAAGCGATTGGAAGACCGGCTCCACTTTGCGCGGGCCGATATGGGAATGACATTTCCGCAGGTGCGTGTCGAGGTCCATGGGGGTATGGTTGTGCTTTCGGGAACGGTAAAAGACTCGATCGAGCGCTCAACTGCACTTGCCCTGGTCGGAAGTACGGATGGAGTGATTTCAGTTCGCGAGGAACTGAATCTTAATCCCGACCTGCTGACTAACGACGACGTGCGAACAGAGGTCAATAAGGTCATCTATCACGGCACCGATGCGACCTCATCAACATCCGTTCATGCGACATTCCGCGACGGAACTGTGACGCTGATGGGCGCAGTTGCAACGCCAAAAGAGAAAGAAGCCATGGTATCGAGGCTGCGCGACATCTATGGAGTCGTCTCTGTCGAGGATGAGCTCGTGGTTAGAAATCCTCAACCTGCACTCAATGAGGCGGCGCTGACCCGGTCCGCGAGCGGTTGCATGAAGCAGTAGGAGATAGGTCCGTGATGCCTCTGTTCTCAGATTTCGGATAACCCGCTGTCTGAGGAAGGCGGCGGCTAGAACTCACCAAATACCCCTATGGAGGAAAATTGTATGTTTCAGGTACACACTCTTTCCATTCGACTCAATCGTCGCGGCCCAGACGGGCCAACGAAACACCCGCTGGACCAAGTCCGAAGAACGTCTCTCATTCATCTCGCGCTCGTGATCCTCGTGATCGGAGTGCTTCTGGCTACGCCCGCGGTTTCGTCAGCACAACCAGTACCACTGACGCCGCCGCAACTGGACCAGCTCGTGACACGCATCGCGCTCTATCCGGACCCGCTGCTCGCCCAAGTACTTACCGCTTCGACGTACTCGAATCAGATTGCAGATGCGGCGACATGGGCGGACCAGCACAGCTATCTCAAAGGCGATGCCCTGGCGCAAGCCATTCAGGACGACCAGTTGCCCTGGGATGCAAGCGTACTCGCGCTGCTGCCATTCCCGTCGGTTCTGGATATGATGGCGCACGATCCCGCTTGGACTGAGCAACTCGGCAATGCGGTTCTCACGCAACGTCCTGAGGTGATGGATGCCGTGCAGCGGATGCGTCGCAAGGCCAGGGATTATGGCTATCTTGGACCCAACGGCTACGTGAATGTTCTTACGGACGGAGGTTACATTCAGATTCTGCCGGTTAACCCAAGCGTGATCTATGTACCTTATTACGATCCCTACGTAGTTTTTGCGCCACCTCGGCCCGGATTCGTCGTTGCAACCGCAATTCACTTCGGTCCGGCAGTCACGATTGGAGCCGCTTTTGGTACCTGGGGTTGGTGGTTCGGCTCAGGCATTCTCTGGCCCTCCCACGCAATCCTCATCGACCATCGGCCGTGGGAGCGGGTGTGGGTTGGGCGGGATGTCTACGTTCATCCCTATGCCCACCCATGGGTCCATCCGGTTGGACCACGCGTGGAGGTCCATCATCCAAAACGGTAACTCGGGAATCGTTGCAGAGCTGAAGAACCCGGAAATCAGTGGATTTCCGGGTTCTTCAGCACAGAACAGTACGCCTTAGATCAACTCCTATAGAAAGCCCTTGGCGCCCCAGGGAAATTGAACTGAAGTTCAAACCCCGAGGCGCTTTGACTACTCCCGGAAAACGAACTAACCAGAAGTTAACCAAGTTGCTGTAAAACGCCCAAACCGCTCTCGACCACCGACGTAGGCTCTTCCCCAGCCGCTAAAGGAGGCGGCTGGAATGAGAAGAAAAGCTACGCGCAAATTTGGGAATCTAAAACGACCGAAGACAAAGCTGGGGCTTCCCGATCTGGATCACAGCAAGAGTGCCGTGTTGAACAGCCTTCGCTCGCCCGAATCGAAACGAGGATACCGGCACGCGATTGACGAGTTCAT
>Ga0097691_1000941_pt1 | contig 23005 bp, 17 predicted proteins | sample NGESurdeep072012_8_FD_72858 | JGI IMG/M metagenome (GOLD analysis project Ga0097691, IMG submission 72858) | Arctic peat soil microbial communities from Barrow, Alaska - NGEE Surface sample 210-1 deep-072012 | ecosystem: Environmental > Terrestrial > Soil > Wetlands > Peat ... | reverse complement strand
TGGCGCAGGAAGAGGCGGCCAAGGCCGGGGCGAAATAAGGACGGGCTCAGGAAGCATCCCTATTCCCGGGATGCAGAAGCTCTCCGCGAAACCAGCAGCAGCACATAGGGCGCGAGCACCAGCGCCAGGCAGGCGCTGAACGCGGTTCGGTATCCGGCGGCAGCATAGCTTCCCGCCTGCACCGGCCACAGATTGATGATCAGGCCCGTGCCCCACTGCACCGCGAACGCGCTGAAAAACACCAGGAAGTTGAGCGTGCTGGTGACCCGGCCGGATAGCTCCAGCGGAAATTCCTTGGAGACGATGGCATAGATCAGCGGCAGGACCTGGCCGAACAGGGTCAGCCCGAACAGCAACGGCAGCGTGCCTTGCTTCACCCCCAGCGCGAGCAGCGCCAGAATCACCATATAGGCGCCGACTCCGCCCAGCAGGACCTTGACCATATCGACGCCATGGCGCGACAGCCGGTCGGCGACGCTGCCCCACAAGGTCGCCCCGACGATCATGCCCAGGGCGATCACCAGCAGGTGGGTGCCGATCTCGTCGCGTCCGAGCCCGACTACGTCCTTCAGCCACGGGGCGATCCACAGGCCCTGCAGCGACATGAACACGCCCTGGCCCGCTATGGCGAGCAGCCCGAGCTTCCAGAAGTTCGCGTTGCGCAGAATCGGCGGCACGCTGCGCAGCGACTCGATCAGGGTCTGCGGCGCGCGTTCGCTGCCGCGCTCGGGCACGATCAGGAAAATCGCGCCGCTGGCGACGAAGGTGAGCGCCGCGAGCAGCAGGAACACGCTGTGCCAGTCGGTGATGCGCAGCAGCTCTTCCACAGGCATGGACGCGGAGAGAGCGCCCAGCCCGCCGCAGGAAATGAGCCAGCCATTGAGCGTGGCCAGGCGATTCAACGGGAACCACAGGGTGAATACCTTGATGCTGGACATGAGGCAGCCGGAGACGCCGAGTCCGATCAGGGCGCGCGCGACGATCAGCCCTCCGAGGCTCTGGCTCAGCCCGAACAAGGCGGCGCCGCTCCCGGCCAGCATCAACAGGCCGGCATTCACGCGCCGCGGGCCGTAGCGATCGAGCAATATTCCCAGCGGCAGCTGGAACAAGGCGAAGGTCAGAAAGTAAGAACTGGTCAGAAGACCGAGCTCGCTCGGACCCAGGCCGAACTCGCGCACCAGGTCGGGCGAGATGATGGCGTTGACGGTGCGATAGAGATAGGAAAGGTAGTAGCCGCCGGCGAAAGGCAGGAACACCTTCAGCAGCAGTGCGAACGGCGGCGATGCTTGTTGTTGGCCTGTCATCGGAACCCGCGATAATACGCGATCGAGCTCGCGCGAGCATCCTGATAAGATGATCGCCTCGAAAAGCGGAGGACTCATGGCCCAACCCAAGTATCTAGGCTTCGATACGCTCAGCCTGCACGCCGGACAGGCGCCCGACCCGCACACCGGGGCGCGCGCGACGCCGATCTATTTCACCACCTCCTTCGTGTTCCGCGATTCGGATCACGCCGCGGCGCTGTTCAACATGGAGCGCGCCGGCCACGTGTATTCGCGCATCTCCAATCCGACCAACGCGGTGCTCGAGGAAAGAATTGCCGCGCTCGAAGGCGGGGTCGCCGCCATCGCCACCGCCAGCGGCCAGGCGGCGCTGCACCTCGCGCTGGCCACCATCGCCGGCGCGGGCTCGCACATCGTCTCCTCCGGCGCGCTCTACGGCGGCTCGCACAACCTGTTGCACTACACGCTGCCGCGCTTCGGCGTCGAAACCACGTTCGTGCAGCCGCGCGACCTGGACGCCTGGCGCAAGGCCATCCGGCCCAATACCCGCGCGCTGTTCGCCGAGACGCTGGGCAACCCCGGGCTGGACGTGCTCGACATTCCCGCGGTGGCGGCGATTGCGCACGAGCACGGCCTGCCGCTGATGGTCGATTCGACGTTCACCACGCCGTACCTGCTCAAGCCCTTCGCCCACGGCGCCGATCTGCTGTTCCATTCCGCCACCAAATTCCTTGGCGGGCACGGCGTCGCCATCGGCGGCGTCCTCGTCGACGGCGGCACCTTCGACTGGGTCGCTTCAGGCAAGTTTCCGGAAATCACCGGCGAGTACGAGGGCTTCCACGGCATGAACTTCTCGGAAGAGTCCACCGTCGCCCCGTTCTCGCTGCGCGCGCGGCGCGAGGGCCTGCGCGACTTCGGCGCCTGCATGAGCCCGGCCACCGCGTTCCAGATCCTGCAAGGGGTCGAGACCCTGCCGCTCAGGATGCAGCGCCACGTCGAGAACACGCGCAAGGTGGTCGAGTTCCTGGTGAAGCATCCGGCGGTCGAGTCGGTGTCCTATCCGGAACTGCCCGAGCATCCGGATTACGCCTTGGCGAAAAGGCTGCTGCCCAAAGGCTGCGGCGCGGTGTTCAGCTTTTCCGTCCGCGGCGACCGGGCCGCCGGCCGGCGCTTCGTCGAGGCGCTGAAAATATTCTCCCACCTCGCCAACGTCGGCGACGCCAAGTCGCTGGTGATCCATCCCGCGAGCACCACGCATTTCCGCATGGACGACGCCGCGCTCAAGGCAGCCGGCATCACCGAAGGCACGATCCGGCTCTCGATCGGACTCGAAGACGTGGACGATCTGATCGAGGACCTCGCGGGCGGCCTGCGGGCGTCGCAGAAAGCCAAATAGGGCGCACCGCCATGGAACTCACAGTCAAGGGCAAAAAAGCCTACGCCTACACTGGCGGCAAGACCTTCGACCCGGCGCTCCCCACGGTGGTCTTCTCGCACGGCGCGCAATGCGACCACAGCGTGTGGATTCTGCAGAGCCGCTACCTCGCGCACCACGGCTACGGCGTGCTCGCGCTCGACCTGCCCGGACATGGGCGCTCCGAAGGCCCGGCGCTCGCGCGCATCGAGGACCTCGCCGACTGGATCGCGGCGGTGCTCGATGCGGCCGGCGTCAAGCAGGCGAGCCTGGTCGGCCACAGCATGGGCTCGCTGATCGCACTCGAATGCGCCGCGCGCCATCCCGCGCGCCTGGCGAAGATCGCGCTGCTCGCCACCGCCTATCCGATGAAAGTGTCGGACCAGTTGCTCGAGGCGACGAAAAACGACGAGCCCGCGGCGCAGGACATGGTCAACATCTGGTCGCACTCGGCCTATGCGCAATACCCGAACAACCCCGGACCGGGGTTCTGGGTGATCGGCGAGAACCTGCGCCTGATGCAGCGGCAGAAGCCGGGCGTGATGCACGTCGACTTCGTCGCCTGCAATGCCTATGCCGGGGGCACGGAAGCGGCGTCCAAGGTGCGCTGCCCAGCCTTGTTCCTGCTCGCGCGGCGCGATGCCATGACCCCGGTGCGCGCGGCGCAGGATTTCGCCAAAGAGGTCAAGGGCGCGCAACTCGTCGTCATCGACGGCAGCGGACACAATATGATGGGAGAAAAGCCGGACGAGGTGCTGGATGCGCTGCTTACATTCTTGAAGTGATTTCCATACGTGGTGACTCAGATCCGATGCGTGGCGACTTAAGTCGCGTCCCACGCTGTTGCAGAGTTGCGATTTTGCGCGGACGAAAAACCGTCCGTACGCAATCGGCGATATTGTATAAAAACAACCCCAGGCTGTTGTTGCATTTATCCATAACCGTGTTTTTGGTACGGATGTTTTTTCCGTACCAAAAACATGGTTGGCGCGCGTAGCGCGCAATGGTCGAACGCCGACATAGGCGGACGTAGGAGGATACATCGAGCTGCGGCGATCAAGCTTGCGCGGACGGCGACCCGTCCGCGCGGATCACCGATTGCGCACGGGCGAAAACCCGTCCGCGCGCAATCGGCGATCTGGTATAAAAACAACCCCAAGCCGTCCTTCATTTTCTTGTAATGAACTCTCAGCGTCTTCCACCCGCCATCTGCGCGCTCTCGCGCAGCGCGCGCAGCCTGAGCGTGGCGATCGGACCGAGTACCGCGCCGATACCCAGCGCGGTCCAGGCCCAGCCCCAAGCCGCGTCGGCGCGCACCCCACCCGCGCCCTGCCCCAGGTCGAGCACCAGGCCGAACACCCAGGGGCTGATTGCGCCGAAGCCGAAGCCCAGCACTGAGCGCAGCGCCCATGCCGCACCCAGGCAATGTCCGGGCACGAGTTCGGTCAAGGCGGTGGAATAGATCGAGGAGTCGCCGATCGCGGTGAGGTTGTAGGCGATGGCGACCGCCACCACGATCCAGGCCGGCGCCGCAATCAGCCAGCCGAAGGTGAAGGAGCAGATGAGGCTCGCCAGCGACATCAGCAGGATGACCGCGGTGCGCCCCCAGCGGTCGGAAAGCACGCCGCCGCCGATGCTGCCCGCCATGCTGATGAGATAAGTGAGCGCGGCAAACGCGATGCCGAGGCCGGCCATGCCGGTGCCGCCCTCGCGTCCATAGGCGAGCACCACGCCGAGATAAGTCGGCAACCAGGCCCACATGCCGAGCAGTTCCCACGAATGGAACACGTAGGCCCAGACGGCGAGCATCGCGGGTTTGTTGCGCCACACCTCCGCCAGCGCGCGCAAGGGGTTCGAGTACCCCGCAGGATGCACCACGTTGCGCGTGCTGCGCAGCACCCAGGCGGCAAGCAGGCTGGCGGCGACCGGGCCGAGCGCGCAGGCGAAGAGCGCGGTGCGCCAGCCGGCGGTGACGATCAGCACGCTCGAGAGCCACAGCGACAAGGCGTAGCCGAGCGATGCGGCGGCAAGGTAATAACCCATCACGCGGCCGCGCCGCACTGCCGGGAAGCGCTCGGCAACGAGGGTCATGCCGGGCGTGTAGGACCCGCCCGAACACAGCCCGGCCAGGCCGTGCAGCAGCAGCGCCGAAACGAAGCCGTCGGCGAACGCGGCGAATGCGAGGCCGCTCGCGCAGGCGGCGATGCTGGTTGCAAGAAACGTGCGCTTGGCGCCGTAGCGGTCGGCGAGAAAGCCGATGGCGAACAGCGACACCAGGTAGCCGACATGCCAGGCCGACTGGATCAGGCCGGCCTGCGCCGAGGACAGGCCCCAGTCCTGCTTCAGCAATCCGAGCGAAGCCGAGTAGGCGACGAATATGAGCGCGAAGCCCACGCGGGCGAGGCACAACGACGCTATCCACCGCCCGTCGGTCACGACCTAATCTTTCAGGCGCAACAGCACCGGCTGGTGATCGGAGGCGTCGGTATCGAGATTCACCGCCACGTCCTCGACGCGGCCGGCGATGTCCTCGGTGACAAAAATGAAGTCGCAGGCGAAGGCTTCGGGCCACTGCTCGTGATCGTGCACGCCGAGAGTGTGATCGTGGGGCCGGTCGCCGTGGCGCACCTGCCAGGCGTCGCGGTAGGCAGGCGTGCCGTCCGAATAGGGCGCGATGATGCGCGCATACAGCGGATCGTCGGCGCGGAAATTGAAGTCGGCGGTGAGTATGGCCGAGGCCGGCCGCGGCAGGGTCTCAAACGGCCCGCCCTCTTTCTGCGCATGGTTGCGGTCGCCGCGGTGCGCGGCGGCCTCGGCCTGCAGCTCGCGCAGGCGGTTCACCTGCTGCCTGCGCTGCATCGCCGAATAGTATTCGAGGTGCGTGGTCGTCACCCGCACCGGTCCGAAGGGCGCGGCGAGCACTGCCTCCAGCGCGATGCGCTGCATGCTCGGCACGGCGGAATCGGCCGGCCAGGGCAGCAGATGCGCAAACACCTGGATCACCGGATAGCGCGCGAGGATCAGGTTGCCGAACTGGCGCCGCCTGCGCTCGGCGCCAAGCACATCGACGGCTATCCCCTCGACGGCGGTAAATCCGGGCAGCAGGCCGCCGAGCAGGCCGAACTGGTCCTCGCCGGAGGATCCGGGAAGATCCGAATAGTTGCGCGCCACTTCCTGCAAGCAAAGCACGTCGAAATCGGCCATGCCGCGGCAGACCTCGATGATGCGCTTCGGATCGACGCGACCGTCGCAGCCGCGGCAGGACTGGATGTTCCAGGTTATTAGATTCATGTCGAAGCCGCGATATCAACTCGATTTCGTATTGTAGTCCCCTGTCGGGCGAGCAGCGAAGCACCCAGCTTAGCGCGGCTACGGGAAGATAGTAAAATGAACACGATTCTTCGCTCGCCAAGCTGAGCAGCGGCATCTACTGGAGCAATGGGCCATGGACTGGATTGCGTGGGACAACACACCTCGGACAAGGAATTGGCGGATTTTCTTGCGCGCACCGCTTGATCGCCGCTTGAGGCGCAGACCGACATGAGACTCTGGATAACGCTGCTCGCGACCATGCTGCTGGCCGCGTGCGCGTCCTACAGTGGGTCCGGGCTGAAGCCCGGGGAGGCGCGGCTGGACGACGTGCAGGGCTTGATGGGACCGCCCGCAATGCGCTGGCAGGAACCTGACGGTTCGGTCCAACTGGCGTATCCGCGCGGCCCAGCGGGGTTCCACACCTTCATGGTGAAGCTTGGGCCGGACGGACGCCTGCAGAGCATTGCGAATGTCCTCGAAGAGAAAAGTTTTGCCCGCATCCGCGCCCGGATGACGAAAGACGAGGTGCTGCGTGTGCTCGGCCCGCCCGACTACAGCCGCAGCGTCTATTTCAAGGCCCGCGACGAACTGGTGTGGGACTGGCGCTACTGCCAAGTTTTCGGAAACACCGCGCGTTTTCTGGTGTTGTTCGACGGGGCGTCCGGAAGCGTACGCAGCAGCATGATCCAGCCTGAATATTTTGGCCGCCGGATGTCTCAGGAGCATTGCAGTCGCTGACCTCGACCTGCCGCTCTGCATGCCCGTGATGGCTTGATCGCGCAAGCATTGACCTCTAAGCGCGGCGCCGCCGCGCCGGTTTCGTTCGCGGCGGCGGCGATTTTGCGCGCCAGGACGCGATCGCCGCGAGGTCGCGCTCGGGCTTCGCGCGCACGATCTCGACGGCGCCTGAGTAAACGCCGCCGCCACCGCCGTCGAGGGAAATCACCTGCCCCTCGCGCAGCACCTTGCCGCCTATGCTGCAGCTGCGCTTGGCGAGGTCGATGGCGAGTTCGCGGCAACCGACCAGGCACACCTTGCCCATCTGCCGCGCCACCACGGCCGCATGCGCCGTGCGGCCGCCGCGCGCGGTGAGTATGCCGGCGGCGCTGGCGATTCCGGTAACGTCTTCGGTCGACGTATCCTCGCGCACCAGGATGACCAATTTTCCGGCTGCCGCGCGCCGGCGCGCCGCCTCGGAGTCGAGCGCAATTTCGCCCACGGCGACGCCCACGCCGGCAGAGATCGCGCGCGCGAGCGGCGCCTGACCGTCCTTGGCGCGGATCGATTCGGTCTGAATCGCTTCCAACTTGTAGCCGTCCAGCCGCTCGAGCGCCGCGGCTGGCTCGAGCAGGCCTTCTGCGACCATTTCGACTGCAATCCGCAGCGCCGCGAGCGGCGTGCGTTTGCCGTTGCGCGTCTGCAGCATGAACAGTTGCCCGTTCTGCACCGTGAACTCGAACTCCTGCAGGTCGCCGAACTCGGCCTCGAGGCGCTTGCGCACCGCTTCGATGTGCTGCATCACCTCGGGCAGCAGCGCGCCGATTTGCGCGCGGTCCCCGACCTCGTGCCGGCCCGAGACCACGTCGTCGCCCTGGGCGTTGAACAGGAAATCCATGTACAGGGCGTTCTCGCCGGTTGCCGGATCGCGGGTGAAGGCGACCCCGGATCCCGAGGTGCCGCCGCTGTTGCCGTACACCATGGTCTGCACGCACACCGCGGTGCCGGCCACGCCCTGAAGACGGTGGATGCGGCGATACTCGAGCGCTTTCTTCGCCGACCAGGAACGGAATACCGCTTCCACCGCCGCCATGAGCTGGTCGAGCGGCGCCTGCGGAAAACTCTCGCCGGTGAGCTCGCGGTAAAGTTCCAGAGAATCGGTGGCGAGTTCGCGCAGCGCCACGAAGTCGAGCTCGCTCGCGCTGGTCAGGCGCGCCGACTTGAGCTGCCGCGCGAGCGCCTCGTCGAACACATCCGGCTTGGCGCCATGCACCACTTCGGCGAAAGACTGGATCAGCCTGCGGTAGGAATCCCAGGCAAGACGCGGATTGCCGGTCATGCGCACCAGGCCCGCCACGGTGGCGTCGTTCAAGCCGACGTTGAGCACCGTATCCAGCATCCCCGGCATGGATAGCGCCGCGCCGGAGCGCACCGACACCAGCAGCGGCCGGCGCTCGCCGCCGAAGGAGAGGCCGGACAGCCGCTCGAGTTCGCGCAGATTGCCGCGCAACAAATCCCGAAAACCCTCGGGCAGCGCGCCTTTGGCTGCATAGTAGTCGCGACAGAAAGCCGTGGACAGGACGAACGCGGCCGGCACCGGCATGCCGACGGTCGCCATGCGCGCGAGGTTGTAGGCCTTGAAGCCCATCTCCTCGGGCGAGGCGCCGGCCGCAAGCGCGGCACCCGCGCCGATCAGGCACACCCGCCGTTCGCCACCCTTGCCGCCGCGCCGCTTGCGTGAGGCCATGACTAGCTCGCCGCCACCGTGCCCATCACGTGGTCGCGCAGCACCATGCCGCTGTGCATCAGCGCATCGGCGGCCTCTTCGAGATTGCGCGCGACTTCGGCGACCACGAACAGGCCGCGGGCATCGCTCTCGGCGGCGAGCAGCGCCGATTTGATCGAGCGCTGCGCCTGGTCGCTTTCGTGCTCGACCGTGGTGATGCGGTGCACCGCCTCGAGAAAATCGCGCATGTCGTCACGGTCGCCGCCGCGGCGCACGTAGCGCGCAGTGGTCAGCGCCTTCAGGTATTCCTGTGCCCCGCCCACCAGCAGATCGGCGAGCGCGCGCAGGCGCGCATGGGCGTCCTCGGGCGCGATGTGCGGCGGGAACAGGGTGAAATGGAATGCCGCTTCTTCCAGGCTGTCGGCGACGTCGTCGGCGGCTTCGAGCAGGTCCTTGAAAAACACCGCGCCGGCCGAATGGTCGACCGCTGCGCGCACCTGGTTCAGCAGGCTGTCGGCGGCCGATTCCCAGACCTTGGCGCGCTCGGCAATGCGCGCGAGGGCGCCGTTGGCGCTGGCAAGCTGCAGCTGCAGCACGCCATCGCGCACGCCGGAGGCCAGCTCGACCAGCAGCGCCGCGTGCTCGCAGGCAAGCTCGAACAGGTCCCGCTCGGCACTGTGGAAGTAGTTCGCCAGCTCGGCCCGCACCTCGTCGCGGATCAGTGAATCGGGCTTGGCCGTCAGCACGCCTTCGGCGCAGGTGCGGACCACGAATTTCAGGAACGCCAGCGCGCGCTCGCGGCCGAGCATGTCGCGCAAGTCCTCGCCGAAGCGCGGCGGTCCCTTGATCGCGAACTGCATCGCGTCGTAGATCAGCGTGTCGCCGCCGACTTTGAGGAAGGCCATGTGGCCGTAGCCGTTGTCCGCAGCCCACTTGAGCACCGCAATGCCGTCGCGCTTGCGCACGAAAGGGCGCAGGCGCTTGCGCGCGCGGTTCCAGTCGATCAGGAAGACCACGCGCGAACCGAGGAACGCCAGGTATTGCGCGAGCTGTTCGCGATCGCGCGCCTTGAAGCCGCCGACGCACAGATGGTAGATGCCGCCCTCGTTCAGCCCGCTCTCGCGGCGCGAGCGGGTTTCCTCCCATTCGACCGAGAATTTTTCGAACAGGCTCTGGAAGAACAACAGGCGGTCCAGATGCACGTCGGAATAAATGACCGTGGCGCCCAGACCCTCGACGTGCACCACCAGCACGTGCGCATCGGTGGTGCCGATATCGTTCTGCAGCACCAGTTTTCTGCCGCTCACGGTGGCCGTAGTGCCGAGTCCCGGGTGGTCGAGCTTGAGCGCCTGGGTGGAGTTCAAGCCGCGCATGAACGCGCGCACCAGCTCCTTTTCCTGGGCGCGCAGGCCGTAGACGCGCGCGCCGTCGACGCTCTCGCGCGACAGCTCCCCCTGCAGCCGGTTGAGGGCCTTGTGCAAATCCATTACCAGCAGGTGCGCCGTGTCGCCCTGCTTGCGCTCGCCCGAAGTCAAGGCGGCAATCAGCGCCGCCGGCACCAGGTCCTTGCGCACCCCGCGCAACAGCTTCGCCGCGCTCGCCAGGCGCTTCCGATACGCGTCCGCGCCGCTCTCCATGCCGAGCTGCTGCGCCAGTTCGACCGGCGCCAGCATCTCGGCGAGACAGGTACCGATGCGCCCGAGCAGTGTCGCCGCGCCGGGAACGCGGCAGCGGCCGCCCGGCAGGCCGCGGCTCGCTGCGATCACGCCGTCGAACTCGGTATCGGAAACGCCGCTCGCTTCGCGCTCGCGCTGCAGATCAGGCGGATTCGCCGCAGGCTGCTCGCACTGTTCCTTGGCCAGTTGCAGCAGCGTGAAAAAATATTTCACCCGGTCGTTCGCCGCCAGGCCGCTTTGCACCAGGTCCGGCAGGAGCAGCTGCTTCTCGCCCAGCGAGCCGATGATTTCCTGTTTTGTGCTCATGTGACCGTCTCGAGACCCCCAAGGAGTCCGCGCCATTACTGCCTGGTCACATGATGCCGCTGCCGGGGTGGCGGCGATTGATTAAAGTCAAACAATCCCCGCCCGGCATCCTGGATCGGATCAGGCGCGTGGCGCCATCCCGCAAGGCGGATGAGCGCAGGGTTTATTTTCATGACCTATCCTGCGACAATCTGCCGGCGGCCGTGGCGGGCTTGCCTGTCCCAAGGCGCGTAATATCCGGCTGTAGTCAAAACGACATCAAGGCGTCGGCAGGAGGGGGGTCCGCAATGTTGTTTCGGGAGATGAACAATCGCAGGCCTGCCGGGCGCGGGGTGTGCATCGGCGCGGCCGGCATTTCCCGGCCCGGAGCGGGGAACTAGGTGGCGATTGCCGAAATCGTCCTCGATCGCGTCTCCAAGCACTGGGGCGGCACCCGTGCCGTCGACGACATCAGTTTCGAGGTGCCGCCGAACCGCTTCGTGGTCCTGCTCGGCCCTTCCGGCTGCGGCAAATCGACGACCTTGCGCCTGATCGCCGGTCTCGAGGAGGTCACCGCCGGCAGGATTATGATTCACGGCGTCGATGTGACCGCGCTGCCCCCGTCCTCGCGCCGGCTTTCCATGGTGTTCCAGTCCTACGCGCTGTTTCCGCACCTGAGCGTGGCCGAGAACATCGTCTTCGGCCTGAAGGTGCGGCGCGTCGACCCGGCCGCCCGCCGCGAGCGCTTGAGCCGCGTCGCCGCCCTGGTCGGCCTGTCCGATCTGCTGGAGCGCAAGCCGGCGCAACTCTCCGGCGGGCAGCGCCAGCGTGTCGCCCTGGCGCGCGCCATTATTGCGGAGCACCCGATCTGCCTGATGGACGAGCCGCTTTCAAACCTGGATGCACGTCTTCGCCACGACATGCGCATTGAAATCCATTCGCTGCAGCGCCGCCTTGGGATGACCGTCGTCTATGTCACGCACGACCAGGTCGAGGCGATGAGCATGGCGGACCACATCATCCTCATGCGCGATGGGCGCATCGAGCAGGAAGGGGAGCCCGAAGAACTCTACTCGCGGCCGGTATCGACCTTTGCCGCCGGATTCATCGGCACGCCGCCGATGAACCTGCTCGAGCTCGTCGATGGTGCCGGCGGAGCGGCAATCGCGGGCGGCGACGGCAGCGCCGTTCTGCATGGCAGCGGGACGGGGCTGAAGCTGGGCGTGCGCCCGGAGGACATCCGTCTCTCCGAGACCGCCGGGGTGCCGGCGCGCCTGGTCAATGCCGAATACCTGGGCGCCGACACCATCGTCACCGCGCGGATCGGGACGCAATCCTTGCTGGTGCGCGTGGCCGGGCGCGTGCGCGTCGCCGCGGAGCAGCCGGTGTACCTCGGCTGGCGCAGCCGTGATGCGCACGTGTTCGAGACACAGTCCGGCAACCGCATGGAGGGGCGCGAGGCCATCACGACGGAAATCCTATAGCGCCGTGCTTGCAGCTGTCATCAATAAGGCGTCAAATGTGGCCGTGCAGGCGCATTGCCGCATGTTTTCTCCACGAATGATTTTCGGTCGCGCCGGCCGTTCCCGGCGCCGCAAATGGGGGGCTTTGCCATGAAGCACGCCGTCACTCGTTTCTTGATGTCCATGGCCGCAGTGTTGGGCCTGTTCTTCGCCGCGCCGGCCGGGGCGGCCGGTCCGGTCGAGTTGAACATGTACTATCCGATCGCGGTCGGCGGACAGCTGACCAAGCTGGTCGATGAGCTTGTCGCCGGATTCGAAAAGGAGAATCCGGGCATCAAGGTCAATGCCATCTACGCCGGCAACTACGACGACGCGCGCATCAAGGCGCTCGCCGCGCTGAAAAGCGGCAAGCCGGCGCAGCTCTCGGTGCTGTTCTCGATCGACATCTACGAGCTGATCGAGCAGGACGCCATCGTCGCCTTCGACGACATCGCCAAGAGTCCCGAGGAAAAGGCGTGGCTGAAGAGCTTTTATCCGGGCCTGATGTCCAACGGCACCTTCAAGGGCAAGGTCTACGGCATTCCGTTCCAGCGCTCGACCATTGTCATGTACTACAACAAGGACGCGTTCAAGGAAGCCGGGCTCGATCCCAACAAGCCGCCGGCGACCTGGACGGAGATGGCTGAAATGAGCAAGAAGCTGGTCAAGCGTAACGCCGCCGGCCAGGTGCAGCGCTGGGGCGTGATGGTTCCGTCGACTGGGTACGCCTACTGGATGTTCCAGGCGTTCGCGATGCAAAACGGGCAGGTGCTGATGAACGCCAATGGCGACCGGACCTATTACGACAATCCCGCGGTGATCCAGTCGCTACAGTACTGGTACGACCTCAGCCACAAGTACGACGTCATGCCCAAGGGCACGGTCGAATGGGGCACGCTGCGCGCCGACTTCCTCGACGGCAAGACCGCGATCATGTGGCATACCACCGGCAACCTGACTGCGGTCAAGGACGCCGCCAAGTTCGATTTCGGCGTGAGCATGCTGCCGGCCTCGAAGCGGCGCGGCTCGCCTACCGGCGGCGGCAACTTCTACATCTTCAAGAAGACCACACCCGAAGAGCGGGTTGCGGCGATGAAGCTCATCCGCTACCTCACCGCACCGGAGCAGGCGGCGAAATGGAGCATCGGCACGGGCTACCTCGCCACGTCGCAGGCGGCGTACGACACCAAGACCATGAAGGACTACGCGACGGGCTTCCCCTACGCGACGGTGGCGCGCGACCAGTTGCCGTTCGCGACGGCCGAACTCTCGACCTTCCAGACCGGGCGCGTGCGCAAGCTGCTCGATGACGCGATCCAGTCGGTGCTCACCGACAAGGCTACGCCGGAAGCGGCACTGAAGGCGGCGCAGGCGCAAGCCGATCCTCTGCTGCGCCGCTACCGCTCGGCGAAGTAATCCGCCGGCGCGCGGGCGGCGGCAAGCGGCCCCCGCGCGGGCGGGCTCGTCAATGCACCGATCTCTCCTGGTTCACGTGTACGGCTGGCTGCTGCTGCTGCCCGCCGCGGTGCTGCTCATCGCCTTCACCCATTACCCCGCGGTCGCCTCGCTGGCGCAGAGCTTATTCTCGCCCGCGAGCGCCCTGTATCCGAGCCAGTTCGTCGGGCTCGACAACTACGCCACGATGGCCGGCGACCCGGTGTTCTGGAAGGTGCTCAAGAACAACGTCTGGTTCGCCCTCGGTACCGTCCCGGCGAGCATAGTGATCGCCATCACCATGGCGCTGTGGGTCAATGGCCGGCTTCCCGGACGCGCCCTGGTGCGCATGGCCTATTTCACGCCGACCATACTGCCGATGATCGCAGTCGCCAACATCTGGCTGTTCTTTTACAGCCCCGGCATCGGGCTCATCGACCAGGTACTCGCCATCTTCGGCATTCCGGGCCACAACTGGCTCGGCCGCCCGGACACGGTCATGGGCTGCCTGATCGTGATGACCATCTGGAAGGAATCCGGATTTTTCATGATCTTCTACCTTGCCGGCCTGCAAGCGATATCGCCCGAGCTCGAGGAGGCGGCGACGCTGGAGGGAGCCGGGCGCTGGCACTATTTCCGGCGCGTCGTGTTTCCGCTGCTGATGCCGACGACGCTGTTCGTGCTCATCAACGCCGTCATCAACTCGTTCAAGCTGGTCGACCAGCTTTTCATCCTGACCAAGGGCGGACCCGACAACGCGAGCTCGCTCTTGCTCTACTACATCTACCAGGTCGCCTTCAGTTTCCTCGACGAGTCCTACGCGGCGACGCTGACCGTCGTGCTGCTGGTCATCCTGGCGGTACTGGCGATCGGCCAGTACTTCCTCCTGGAAAAGCGCATCCACTACCAATGAGCGTGCGCCGCGACAGGGGGTTCGGAGAGTGGGCTGAGATCGCCGGCGCCTGGCTGCTCGGACTGATCTGGATTGCGCCGCTCCTGTACGCGTTCTGGAGCGCGTTCCATCCGCCGGAGTACGCGACGCATTTCCGCCTCTTCGCCCCGCTGACCCTGGAGAACTTCCGCATCGCCTGGAGCCAGGCGCCGTTCCCGCGCTATTTCCTGAATACCTTCTTCCTGGTCACAATGACGCTCGCCGCGCAGTTCGTGCTCTGCACCCTAGCCGGCTACGCCTTCGCGCGCTTCGAATTTTTCGGCCGTGAGGTAGCATTCGCCCTCGTGCTGGTGCAGCTGATGATCATGCCGGAGGTACTGATCGTCGAGAACTACCGCACCATGAGCGCGCTCAACCTCGTCGACACCATTCCCGGCATCGCGCTGCCGTACATGGCAAGCGCCTTCGGCATATTCCTGCTGCGCCAGGCGTTCAAGACCGTGCCCAAGGAACTCGAGGAAGCCGCGCGCGTCGAGGGCGCCGGCATGCTGCAGATCCTGTTCCGCGTTTACATGCCGCTGGCGCGCCCGGTCTATCTTGCCTACGGCCTGGTTTCCGTCAGCTACCACTGGAACAATTTCCTCTGGCCGCTGGTTATTACCAATTCGGTCGAGACGCGGCCGCTGACCGTGGGCCTGGCCATCTTCGGCGCGCCCGAATCCGGGGTGCAGTGGCCGATCATCACGGCGGCGACGCTGATGTCGGTGGCGCCGCTGCTCGTCGCCTTCGTCCTGTTCCAGCGCCAGTTCGTTCAGTCCTTCATGCGGGCCGGCATCAGGTAGGGCTCCGCTCCCCCAAGAAACCGAGCAGCGTCTTGAGCACCTCTTCCGGCTTTTCCGCGCCATTGCATGCGGATTCTCACAGGATAGCCCATGGAAATAAACCCCGTACCATTCGTTCTGCGGTTGCTGGCGTTTGCCTGGTGCGGCGCCCTCGCCTTCGGCGCCGAGGCCCAGCGCCTCCCCACAGACACGATCAAGCTGCCGCCGGGCTTCACCATCAGCGTCTTTGCGCACGACCTCCCCGATGCGCGCTCCATGGCCTGGGGCGACAGAGGAACGCTGTTCGTCGGCACCCGCGGCGCCGGCAAGGTCTATGCGGTCCGGCACCAGGACGGCAAGGCGACGCAAGTGTTCACCGTGGCTTCGGGCATGAACATGCCCAATGGCGTCGCTTTCCGCGATGGCGCGCTTTACGTGGCCGAGGTCAACCGCATCCTGCGCTACGACGACATCGAATCCAGGCTGGACTCGCCGCCTCCGCCCGTGACGGTCAGCGACAAATTTCCCGCCGAGGCGCACCACGGCTGGAAGTTCATTCGCTTCGGCCCGGACGGTTGGCTCTATGTGCCGGTAGGCGCACCCTGCAACGTGTGCGAACCCGACGAACGCCATGGCCTGATCGCGCGCATCAGAGTGGATGCGGCGCCGGCAAGCGGCGCCTCGGGGCCGGCCGGTTCGGGCTACGAGGTGTTCGCGCGGGGCATACGCAACAGCGTCGGCTTCGACTGGCAACCGGAGACCAAGGAGCTGTGGTTCACCGACAACGGCCGGGACATGATGGGCGACGATCTGCCCTCGGATGAGCTCAACCACGCGCCGGCGAAGGGTATGCACTTCGGCTTCCCCTACTGCCACCAGGGCGATACGCCCGATCCCGGTTTCAGCCGGCGCTCCTGCTCCGAATTCACCCCGCCCGCAGTAAAACTGGGGCCGCACGTGGCTGCTCTGGGCATGCGCTTTTACACCGGCGCGCAGTTCCCGGCCGAATTCCGCAACAATATATTCATCGCCGAGCATGGCTCCTGGAACCGCAGCAGGAAAATCGGCTACCGCGTCGCGCGCGTGGTGGTCGAAGGCGGCAGGGCGATCAAGCACGAAGTGTTTGCCGAAGGCTGGCTGCAGGGCGAGTCGGCGTGGGGGCGGCCGGTGGACATCGAACTCATGCCCGACGGCTCTTTGCTCGTATCCGATGACCGCGCGGGCGCGATTTACCGCATTGCCTATACCAGAAAATATTAATTTGCGTGCGCCTGCACATCCCACAAATTTGTAGTATGCTGATTAGACATTACCACAAGTTTTTATTATAAGGTCTTGATAACATGGATATTACAAAAAAAGAGATCAAAGCCTCCAGCGTCGTTGTGCCCCCCCTCCCCGATCAAGTAATCAGCCGCGAAGTACTGCTTGAGAAATATGCCAAAGGCACCGAGACCAGCATCAATGATGTGCGCGCGCGCATCGGCCACGCGCTCGCCGCGGTCGAGCCTGAAGACAAACGCGCTGTGTGGGAAAAGCGCTTCCTGCAGGCGATGGAAGCCGGCTTCATCCCGGCCGGGCGCATCATGTCGGCCGCCGGCATCCAGATGCAGGCGACGCTGATCAACTGCTTCGTGCAGCCGGTGGGCGACTCGATCTCCGAAATCGTCGACGACAAGCCCGGCATCTACACCGCGCTACAGCAGGCGGCGGAAACCATGCGCCGCGGCGGCGGTGTCGGCTACGATTTCTCCTCCATCCGCCCCAAGGGCTCGGAAGTGAAGGGCACACACTCGCGCGCCAGCGGGCCGGTATCCTACATGCGGGTGTTCGACCGCTCGTGCGAGACGGTGGAATCGGCAGGCTCGCGCCGCGGCGCGCAGATGGGCGTGCTGCGCTGCGACCATCCCGACGTGGAGGAATTCATCCACGCCAAGGACCGCGGTGACCTCTCCAATTTCAACATTTCGGTGGGCGTCACCGATGCCTTCATGCAGGCGGTGGAGAACGACCTCGAAACCGAACTGGTGCACAAGGCGCGGCCGCACCAGGAGGTAATGGACAGCGGCGCGTATCAGCGCGAGGACGGGCTGTGGGTATACCGCAAGCTGCGCGCGCGCGAGCTGTGGGATCAGATCATGCGCTCGACCTACGATCACGCCGAGCCGGGGATCCTGTTCCTCGACCGCATGAACCGCGACAACAACCTCAACTACTGCGAGACCATCGAGGCCACGAATCCATGCGCTGAACAGCCGCTGCCCCCATACGGCTGCTGCTGCCTGGGCTCGATCAACCTGACCAACTTCGTCTCCGCCCCGTTCACCGGGCAGGCCGCTTTCGATTTTGAGCGCTTCGGCGCGACGGTCGAAACTTCGGTGCGCATGCTCGACAACGTGCTCGATGCGACCGCCTGGCCGCTGCCGCAGCAGCACGAAGAGGCGATGAACAAGCGCCGCGTGGGTCTGGGCTACACCGGCCTGGGCGACGCGCTGATCATGCTGTGCCGGCGCTACGACAGCGAGGCCGCGCGCGAGCTGGCGGCGAAAATCTCCGAGACCATGCGCGATTACGCTTACCGCGCATCGAGCAACCTCGCGCGCGAGCGCGGCGCCTTCCCGCTGTTCAATGCCGACATGTACCTGTCCGGCACCAGCTTCGCCACGCGCCTGCCGCAGGAAATCAAGGCGCTGATCAGAAAACAGGGCCTGCGGAACAGCCACCTCCTGTCCATCGCCCCCACCGGCACCATCAGCCTTGCCTTCGCCGACAACGCCTCCAACGGCATAGAGCCGCCGTTCTCCTGGAGCTACACGCGCAAGAAGCGCATGGCCGATGGCACGCTGCAGGAGTTTCCGGTCGAGGATTACGCCTGGCGCCTATACCGCCATCTGGTCGCGAATGGCGCCCTGCCCGCCCCTGCGGGCGGCGGCGACGCCCTACCCGAATATTTCGTCACCGCGCTGGCGATCTCGGCCGCGGCGCACGAAGCCATGGTGGCGGCGGTCGCGCCTTATATCGACACCAGCATCTCCAAGACGGTCAACGTGCCGGAGAACTATCCGTACGAGCATTTCCAGGGCCTGTACATGACCGCCTGGAAATCGGGCTTGAAGGGCCTCGCCACCTACCGCCCCAACAGCGTGCTCGGCTCGGTGCTGTCCGTGGGCAGCACGCTATCCCCGGGCGGGGCCGAGGGAGCGCGCCCCTTGCTCGGGCCGCAGGACTTCGTCAGCAGCGACGTCAATCGCCGCATCGAGATCAAGGCGATGCCCGAACCCGTGCTCGCCAGCCTGCGCTGGCCGGGCCGGCCCAAGCTCGCCGAAGGCAATCCGGCGTGGACCTATATGATCGAGCACCCGCACGGGCATTTCGCGCTGTTCGTCGGCCATGTCGAAAACGAGATCCACGCCCATCCGTTCGAGGTCTGGGTCAACGGCAGCGAACAGCCGCGCGGACTCGGCGCGGTGGCGAAGACGCTCTCCATGGACATGCGCGCCGACGATCCGGCCTGGCTGCGGCTGAAGCTCGATACGCTGGCGAGGACCGTGGGCGACGACGCCTTCGACATGGCGTTTCCGCCGCATGGCGAAAAGATGCGCATGCCCAGTGTCGCCTCCGCCGTGGCGCAACTGGTGCGCTGGCGCTGCGAGCGCTTGGGCGCGCTGCCCGAGGCGAAGCAGGGGCCGGTGCTCGATGCGATGTTCAGCCTGAAGGAGCCCAAGACCGGCGCCGACGGCACCATGTCCTGGACCGTGGATGTGCTCAACCCCGGCACCCGCGACGATTTCGTGCTCGGGCTGAAGGAAATCACCCTGCCCGACGGCGTCACCCGGCCCTACTCGATGTGGCTCTCGGGCGAGTATCCGCGCTCGCTCGACGGGCTGTGCAAAATCCTGTCGCTCGACATGCGCATCATCGATCCGGCCTGGATCGGGATGAAACTGAGGAAGCTGCTCAACTACCCCGAGCCGCTGGGCGATTTCATGGCCTTCACCCCGGGCAGCCGCAAGCAGCAGAACTGGCCGTCCACCGTGTCCTACCTCGCGCGGCTGATCATCCACCGCTACGCCATGCTCGGCATCCTCACCGAGGACGGCATGCCGGTGCAGACCATGGGCATCCTCGAAACCCCGGAGCGCGGCGCCGCGCCGATGATGAAAGGCGCGCGCTGCCCCGAATGCGGCAACTACGCCGTGATCAAGAAGGACGGCTGCGATTTTTGCAGCGCTTGTGGGTATGTGGGGGTGTGCGGGTAATTTCATCGCGGACGTTCGGCTTCATGGCGCGCACGCCGATGCGCCGGTGTATCATGGCGCCTATGCAGCTAACTACCGGAACCGTCGTAGGCGGCAAGATCGTCGTGGAGGGTGATCCCCTGCCCGAGGGCGCCGTTGTCACTATACTTGCCCGCGATGCGGACGAAACCTTCGAGGTTCCTCCGGAACTTGAGGCGGAACTCTTGGAATCGATCGCCCAAGCCGATCGAGGAGAGACGATTTCCGCCGATGAACTACTCGAACGTCTTCGCCGTATCGCCTGAGGAAAGTGCTCGACGTTGAGGTAACCTCGCGGGCCGCAGTGCAGATCGAGACGGCAGCAGCTTGGTGGGCGAAGAACAGACCAGCTGCTCCCGACGCCATCCGCGTCGATTTTCAGGAAGCGAAGGCGCTTCTATCCCACCAACCGGGCGTTGGCGCGAGGTCGAGCACCACTCGCTATCCAGACTTGCGCCGCATGTACCTGTCAAGGGTTCGGTACCACATCTACTATCGCGTGCGGCCTGGAAAGGTTGTCATCCTTGCCTTCTGGCACGCCAGCCGCGAGAGTGGCCCGAGCCTCTGAGTAGGGATGACGCCGAACCTCGCGTTGAACCGGTCCGCCCGCCAGCGTTGACTTCTACCGCACGCGGGCTATACCCGTTTCATTCCGTAATACGCTTCTAGAGGCCAATGAGAATCCCCGGCGGCCGACCTCACCGCAAAAGGGGGCAGCTCAGTCTGACCCCGTGTGCTTTGCCCTCCTCCTTGCGTTAGCCAACGAACATACAAATCCGCGGGAGAGGGCGACAATCGCCCCAGTGAGGGGGCACCCGTAATCGGATTATGAAATTTCTCCCGATCATCATCGAATCGGCACACACATGAAATTGTTTTGTCTGTCGAGCGCCGCAATGCACGTCGCAATACTGCTCGCGTGTACGGCTGCATGCGCGGATGAGCCGCAAGAAAAACCCGGCGTTGCGCCGGACCCCCGCGAATTCATACTAGTCAATGGGACGCGAGACCCGGTCAACAAGTCCTACCGCAAGATGCTGAACGGGATGGCTCTGTTCGAGAAGATGCATGGCATGGCGCCCAACGCGTCGCTCCGCTTTAAGCTCCTGCCGCGGCAGCGCGACACGAAGATGGACGGCATCGTACTGGAAATTGTCGGGGACACCGTCACGATTCCGGTGCTGCTGGCAGCGGATCGCACGTTCACCCTGGAGCGTGACCAGCAAGCGCTGGATGAAAATGCCTCGGTGATGCCGAATCGAAAAGCAAGCAGCATGACGTGGCGCACTGAAATCCGCACGCCGGGTCTGCCTCCGAATACCCGGCGGCTTGGAGATCTGCGCCTGGAATGTCATGTGGGCATGGAAGCGGGCCTGATCTCGAACACCCTCCCGGTCATCGGTCTGGTCACAAACTTGATACAAGGAATGCTGGACTTTTGCAATGGAAGCGACGTCCCCTATCTGTTTTTTTCAGAGCGTCCTTTGTTCAGCGTCACCATGGTCGCCGGTACCCGCAGGGAGATCCTGTCGGTTGACGAGCTGTACGCAGGGGTTAGCTTTGGCCGTACGTCGAAGGCTGACCTTGCTTATTGCGACTGCCAGGTTCTGCTCGATCGCACTTACTTTCTGCCGCTGGGCGACCGGAGCTGGCCGGATGACACCCTGATCGAGTTTGAATATATGGACGACGGCAATGATCCCCAGGGCGCGGTGGCGCCCTCGGTTGCGGTGACGAACAGGGCGCCTCAATGAAGTCGCGATTTCACGCTGGCGTTGTGTTTGCATTCTGCGCCTGTGTTGCGGGGTGCGCGGTTCCAGGGGCGTCGCCGGTCACGACCGGCACGGCTGCGGCCAACACCATCTCGGCCCGCATCGCCAGGGACGCGATCACCATCGGAAAGAGTACAAAAGCCGACGTCATTGCTGCCTTCGGGAAGACCACGGTCGTCAGCTTTGATAGCGGTTTCGAAGTGTGGGTCTATCAAGTCATAGGCGAAAGAGTCACTGGAGAGACAGCGGCCAAGGCAAGCTGGGTGGAGCGCATCCTGCACGCTGGTTCGGAAAAAGGAACCCGCGGCAAAACCGAATTTGTGGTCTTGTTCGCCCCATCCGGGGTCGTCACGAAGACCCGAATTCGCCCTGCACCAGCGCCCGGCGAGGCCAACGGGTCGTAGCGCCACATTCGTTGAGGTAGCTGGTCGACGCTCAACCTCGGCTATCAACGAAAAGTAGCCAGCGGCGCAGCAAACGGGCCTTGCCATCGCCGTAGTATCATCGCCCAATGGATCAACCCACCTCCCCCACCAAGAACAGGCTCGCCGCCATCGCGCGCAACGCGATGAAAGTCCGCGGCCTGCTGCCTGACTTCTCCCCGGCTGTGATCGCCGAGCTCAACACGGTGGCGCAAGCAGGCACGGCCACGCTGCCACTGCCCGGCGACGGCATTCGCGACCTGCGCGAGCTGCCCTGGGCATCGATCGACAACGACGATTCGCGCGATCTTGACCAGCTTTCGGTGGCGGGGCTCGCGCTATCGGGGCCGCCCGCCATCCTGGTGGCGGTGGCGGACGTGGACGCGCTGGTGAAGCGCGGTTCCGCCATCGATGCGCATGCGCGCACCAACACGACGTCGGTCTATACCGCCGGCGGCATTTTCCCGATGCTGCCCGAGCAATTGTCCACCGATCTTACGTCGCTGGGCGAAGGCGAGGATCGACTGGCGATCGTGATCGAAATGTCGATGGGCGAGGATGGATCGGTGCGGGAGTCCACGGTCTATCGCGCGCTGGTGAGAAATCATGCCAAGCTCGCCTACAACGCGCTTGCAGCCTGGCTGGAAGGCGGCGCCATGCCACCCCATCTGCAGTCGGTGCTGCCATCCGTGCCCGGGCTCGAGGCGCAGGTGCGCACGCAGGACCGCATCGCACAATCCATGCGCGGCCTGCGGCACCAGCACGGCGCGCTGAGCCTGCAGACGCCCGAGGCGCGACCCGTCTTCAAAGGCGACGAGCTTGCCGACATGCAAACGGAAGCCCCAAATCGCGCCAAGGAGCTGATAGAGGAATTCATGGTGGCCGCCAACGGGGCGACCGCGAAGTTTCTCGAGGCCCGACATTTTTCGTCCCTGCGACGGGTACTGCGCGCCCCCGAGCGCTGGGAGCGCATCACCGCGCTCGCCGCGGCACTGGGCGAGCGCCTGCCGACCGAGCCGAGTTCCAAAGCGCTCGACGCGTTCCTGATGAAGCGGCGCGATGCCAACCCGGCAAGCTTCCCCGACCTGTCACTTTCGGTAGTCAAGCTGCTGGGACGCGGCGAGTATGCAGTTGAACTGCCCGGGCAAAAAGCGGAAGGCCATTTCGGCCTTTCGGTGCAGGACTATACCCACTCCACCGCGCCCAACCGGCGCTTTCCCGACCTGGTGACGCAGCGCCTGATCAAGGCGGCGCTGGCTCGCGCGCCGGTGCCCTACACCAACGACGAACTGCAGGAACTGGCACTACACTGCACCGCACAGGAAGACAATGCAGCCAAGGTGGAGCGCCAGGTGCGCAAGTCGGCCGCGGCACTGTTGCTGGCCACGCGCCTGGGCGAGCATTTCGATGCGATTGTCACTGGGGCTTCAGACAAGGGAACATGGGTGCGCATCGATCACCCGGCTGCGGAA
>Ga0097691_1000939_pt1 | contig 23013 bp, 17 predicted proteins | sample NGESurdeep072012_8_FD_72858 | JGI IMG/M metagenome (GOLD analysis project Ga0097691, IMG submission 72858) | Arctic peat soil microbial communities from Barrow, Alaska - NGEE Surface sample 210-1 deep-072012 | ecosystem: Environmental > Terrestrial > Soil > Wetlands > Peat ... | reverse complement strand
GTGCGATTGTTGAACGATGCGGGATTTTACGTGTTTGTCGTTTCCAATCAGTCCGGAGTAGCGCGCGGATTTTTCACCGAGGCTGCGGTGAATTTATTCAACACACATATTCAGGAAATCTTGCTGGCAGAAAGCGCCCATATCGACGCATTTTATTTTTGCCCGCATCACCCGGACGGGACGATCAAGGAACTGGCGATCCAATGCCACTGCCGAAAGCCGCAACCGGGCATGCTTGAACAGGCGGCGCGCGACTGGCCGATCGACCTCGGTCGCAGTTTCCTTATCGGCGACAAAGACGACGACCTGGCTGCCGCCCACGCGTTTCACATTCGCGGCGTTAAATTCGATGCGCAAGCCGGCACGCTGGAGGATTTGGTCCGCAAGGAACTTGCGTCAGGCGCGCGCTGATAAACTCGTCAGCAAATGGTGCCCCACGCAGGGCAATAATACGAACACGTATGTTATTGAAATTCCAATCTGAATTCCAAGAGGCTGATTTCCCCACCAAGATGACTTCGGCTGGGAACGCTAAGCCGCGCCTGCTCCTCGAACGGGGCAAGCCGGTCAAGCTTTGCCCATTTGGAGTGTGTCATCCTGATCGCTTGCGGGCCGGAACGGGCCTGTGAGTGGTAATAGGCCTCGCTGGAGAGGGCGGAACGGAAAAGGCATTCTGGTAGGCCCGATTCAACGTGACCCGTTAGAAACGCGTCACGCCTCCAAATGATCACCCACTCCTCTCAGTTGCATCCTAGACAGGAAACCAGCCTTGCGTTGCTGCCAGGCACTCGCAGCAGCCGCGACCATCTCAGGTTGGATTGCGTTTGGATGCTCACTGACAGTGTATCCAACGGATTGCAGTTCGCGCGCTGCCGCCTCTATGGAAACAGGCCGGCACCAGGCCGTCGGTACTCTCGGATTCTTCGCCACCACGATCATCCTCGCCGTGGCGGCGCTGGTGACCGGGCGGGCTCTTGGTCTTCCACGCTGTTTTCGTTCACTTGGAAAGCTTTGCCCTGAAGCTTCTGCTGGTTGCGCTTGTCGCCGGACCGCTGCTGTGGTTGGAGGCAACGTCACGAGGCTTTGCCAGCAGAGAGATTTAACGCCTGTGTTGCATCGACCGGTTGAGCTGGCATCAATAACGGACAAACGCGACTACGGCTGGAATGTCCGCTAAGTGCCACAAGCAGACATTCGAAGTCAGATTCACGCCGGACCGACCCCTATTCGGCGGGCTGCGCGGCGCCTCCGCGTTTCGTGGCCCCCTGCTCGCCGGATGCACGCGCGGCGAAGAACGTAATCACGGCGCAGGCGAGCGAACAGGCGGCGAGGAAATACAGACCTGCCTGGAAACTGCCGGTCGAATCCTTGATCCAGCCGACGACGAAGGGGCCGACATAACCGCCAAGGTTACCGACGGCATTGATCAGCGCGATCGCGCCGGCCGCAGCCGTGCCGGTGAGGAAGATCGACGGCATCGGCCAGAACGCTGCACGCGAACCATAAATACCGACCGTCGCCGCCGACATCCCGAGCAAGGCCCAATAGGACGCGCCAGTCCAGCCGGCAAAGACCAGGCCGACGGCGGCAAGGGTCGAGGCGACGATGAGATGCCAGCGCCGCTCGGGCTTTCGATCCGACGACCAGCCCCAGATGATCAGACCGACGGTGCCGATGATGTAGGGCACCGAGGATACGAATCCGGTCATCATGTTCGACAGGCCGATGCCCTTGATGATCTGCGGCATGAAGAAAACGATGCCGTAATTGGCCGTGACGCTCATGAAGTACATCATCGACAAGGCCAAGACGCGCGGGTCGCACAGCGCCCGCAGCAAAGTCAGGCGGCCGGCGCTTTCGATCCGCCGGCTCTCCTCGCCGAGTCGCGTTTGCAGCCAATTCTTTTCATCGGGCGCCAGCCAGTCGGCTACCTCCGGCCGGTCCGTCATCACCTTAAGAACTACGAATGCGAGCAATATGGCGGGAAGCGCCTCGATGATGAAAATCCACTGCCAACCCTTGAACCCCAGCACGCCGTCCATTCCGAGGATTGCGGCCGAGCCGATCGAGGCCAGCGCATTGGCGACCGGTTGCGCGATGAACAGGGTCGATATCACCCGTCCACGATATTCGGGCGGGAACCAATAGGTGAAATAGAGGATCATGCCGGGGAAGAACCCGGCTTCGGCGGCGCCGAGCAAAAAACGGATGACGAGGAAACTGGTGGTTCCGGTGACGAATGCGGTGAGACCGGAGATGATGCCCCAGGTGATCATAATACGCGCGATCCAAAGCCGCGCGCCGGCGCGCTCAAGGATCAGGTTGCTCGGAACCTCAAATAGGAAGTAGCCGAAAAAGAATATCCCCGCGCCCCAACCGTAGATGTAGGCGGTGAAGCCTAAGTCCTTGTTCATGGTCAGCGCAGCGATGGAGATGTTGCTGCGGTCGATATAGGCGATGCAATAAGCAATGGCGACCAAAGGCAGCAATCGCCACGACACTTTTGCGATCGTGCGGCGCTCGACTGTTTGAAAGTCTTGTTGCACGGCCATTAAATTCCTTCCCAGGAAAAGCCCACGCGTTGCGCTTTAAACCGCGCTTTTTGATTGCCGAGAGCGTGAACTTTTCTCGATCTTTCCGCAAGGCAGATTTAACGCGTCTTCCGTGCAATACGGATCTATTCAATCTTCTGTGCGCCGGGTGTCCGGGCGATGTCCGCTCTTACCCCGAAAGCGGACATCCGGCGGATGGATTGGCATGTCCGCTTAGTGCCATAGATCGGGATAGGGGGGAGCCTCTCGGCTCCGCCCCTCCCACACCACCGTACGTACGGGTCCGTATACGGCGGTTCGAAAAGTTGAGCTAACGCGTTTCGAACAAGGATGGGAGACCGAGCGATTTGAAGTGAGCATTGGAGAGCCCCACAGAGAGGGCTTTGCTCCGGGCGATATACCAAGGGCCACGACCGCTGCCGGCCGTGTTGCTCGAAAGCTGCCCCGAGATTCGCAGTGCGATCAGTGCCGCTCGGCGACGCCGTGGTGTTTTCCACTGGCGCCAGAGAGCAGACCGTAGTCGCAACCGGACCCAGCGAGTGAGAGCGATCAACACCTCGGGCGTTTCGCAAAAGCCGAAATAACCGCGCCAGCCCCGCATATACGGGGCCAGTTCTGCCATTGTCGTCGTGATGCTGACGCCCTTAGCCCTTCGCGTGATCTCCCGGATTCGCTTCTTGAACCGTTCCAGAGATTTCGGCGCAATCGTGCGCTTGGTGTCCGGACCTACCGCAAAGCTGAACCCGAGGAACTTCCGTTCCTGCGGTCGTGCCACCGCACTCTTGGCCTCGTTTACCTTGAGCTTGAGCTTTTGTGTGATGAAGCGCGTGATGCTCTCCATCACCCGTTGACCCGCTCGTTCGCTGCGAACGTAAATGTTACAGTCGTCCGCGTAGCGAACAAAGCGATGTCCCCGGCCCTCCAGCTCCCGGTCGAGTTCGTCGAGCACGAGGTTACTCAGCAGTGGCGAAAGCGGTCCTCCTTGCGGAGTTCCTTCCACGCTCGGACTGACCAGCCCGTTCTCCATCACCCCGGCATTCAGGAATGCCCGGATAAGTTTCAACAGCCGCTTGTCCTCGACGCGCTTGGCGATCTGGCCCATCAGTTTGTCGTGATTGACTCGATCGAAGAACTTCTCCAAATCGAGATCAATCACCCAGCTGTAGCCTGCAGCAATATATTGCTGTGCTTGAGCCACGGCTTGATGTGCCGACCGACGCGGTCGAAACCCATAGCTGTGTTGGGAAAACGTCGGGTTCCACCGCCGCTGCAGGACCTGCATCACCGCTTGCTGGATAAAGCGATCCAGCACGGTTGGGATGCCAAGCTTTCGCACCCCTCCTCCATCCGGCTTCGGGATTTCCACCCGCCTCACCGGTTTCGGTTCGTAGGTCCCGTTCAGCAATTGCTCCCGAATGGCCGGCCAGTGCTGCTTCAGGTAAGCACTGAGTTCATCAACGGTCATCCCGTCGATGCCCGCACTGCCTTGATTCTGCCGCACGCGCTTTAGTGCCCGTGCAAGGTTGCTACGCTCGATGATCTGTTCCATCAGACCATCGTTTCCTGAGTGCTCGGCTCCGCGTGTCGTCGATCCGGCTTCACCGCTGCGCTGGCCCTCCGGGGCTTCACCCCCTACCTCCAGCGTGAGCTCCATCTGATCGATGGATATCTGGTGCATGGCCTTTCCGTGACGCATGGTCGTCTCACTCTCCTCACCGTTTGGCCCTTCGCGTTAATGGGGCGGTCTTTCCTACCCGAAGCCCACCGCTACTACGGCCGCTGCTGACTTCTCGCTCCGCCGCGTAAACCATCACGCTACGTCTTCCTTTCAGAAGCAACGCGAGATCTCCCCAGGTAAGACCCATCGACTGTCCCTGCACGAGCGCCGGATCTACGAAACTTCCCTTTGGTCGCGAGAGCTTCGCGGTTCATCGCCCGCTCGCCCTGGTCCGCTCCGCCTCATATCCGGTTTCTGTTCGTCGCCCCATAGGTCTCGCTACACCGCTTCTTTCAGCCAGCATCTCACGACTCTAGCCTTGCGGTTCACTCCGGTCGTTGCGACCAACTCCCCAGAGGACTTCCACCCCCTAGTCGATGTTCATGCTGGGCACACGATGCAAACGGGCCCCCGTGCAAATGCGCGGGGGCCCGTTTTCTTTCAGCTGCTGGTTTCAGTTCCTAATGGTTGTCCGCTTTCAGGTCAGGGTTTATCCCGATCCAGCTTCTGCTCGGTCTTTCCGAAGTTCTTCTGGAACTTGCCCTTCGCTTCTTCGACCGTTCCCTTGAGGTGCTCGCTGGTATTGTCGGTTGCGTCGCCAATATGACCGCGCAGCTTGCCCTTCATTTCCTTCGCCGAGCCCTTGATCTCGTTCTTGAGGCCACGGGTATTCAGGTCTTTGTCCATTTAACCCTCCCAACAGTTGATCGCCTGCGCGCCGCGTTCGCGGCGGAGGCAGGTATAGGATAGGCAAGCAACGTGCCCGCTTGATGACAGTTGTTTTTCGCGACTTGCGGCGCGGGGCACGGTACTTGAAATTCCTCCGATGCTTGTACTATTGGGGAACAGTCACCCCTTCCATAAGTAAGGTCGCTGACATCAGTACGCACCCCGAAGCTGACCCACCCAGGCATCGCCTCGCACAACTGACACTGGTCGCACTCGGCGTCGTCTATGGCGACATCGGGACAAGTCCGTTATACGCTTTCCGAGAATGCTTCAAGCCGGAATACGGGCTGCTGGCGATACCCGCGAACGTCTACGGCGTCCTGTCGCTGGTGCTGTGGTCGTTGATTCTGATCGTCAGCGTCAAATACATCGTTTTCATCCTCCGCGCCGACAACCGCGGTGAAGGCGGAGTCCTGGCACTGCTCGCTCTCCTGCTCCAGCAGCATCGCCGGAGCAGCGAGGAAGGGCGACGCCGCATTGTCATCTATCTCGGACTCTTCGGCGCAGCACTTCTCTACGGCGACGGTGTGATCACACCCGCCATCACGGTGCTCGGCGCTACGGAAGGTCTCGAAATCATAACGCCAAAACTGAAGTTCATCGTCATTCCGGCGACACTCGCGATACTCTTTACGCTTTTCCTCTACCAGAAGAAAGGAACGACGAAAGTGGGACGCGTATTCGGTCCGATAATGGCGCTCTGGTTCGTGTCGATCGGACTGCTCGGCGTGTCGGAAGTGGCGCTGGCTCCGGAAATACTGCGAGCCGTCAATCCGTGGTATGGGGTTCAATTCTTCATCGCGCACGGTTTCGGAGCGTTCGTGCTTCTCGGGGCAGTGGTGCTCGTCGTTACCGGAGCAGAGGCGCTCTATGCGGACATGGGCCACTTCGGACATAAGCCGATTCGTCTGGCGTGGTTCGGTCTCGTTCTCCCCGCTCTGGTATTGAACTACTTCGGCCAGGGCGCGCTCATTCTGCGAGACCCGGCCGGCGCGAGTAATCCGTTCTTCATGCTTGCGCCGCGCTTGTTGCTCTATCCGCTTATCGCGTTGGCGACCGTCGCGGCAATAATCGCCTCGCAGGCTCTCATCTCCGGAGCCTTCTCCCTCACGCAGCAGGCGGTACAGCTCAACTACAGCCCGCGCGTCACCATCATCCACACCTCGAAGACGGAGGCCGGCCAGATCTACATCCCCGAGGTCAACACAGCACTCATGATCGGGTGCCTGCTGGTGGTGCTTGGCTTCCGCTCCTCGAGCGCGCTCGGTGCCGCTTACGGCATTGCCGTCACGGGAACGATGGCGATCACCACAGTTCTCTTCTACCTGCTGGCGCGATCGCGATGGGGCTGGAGCCTCCTCAAGGCCGGATCGCTGGCGGGGTTCTTCCTGATAATCGATCTGGCTTTCTTCAGCGCGAATGCGCTCAAGCTGACGCACGGTGGCTGGGTCCCGATTCTTCTTGCAGTCTTGCTGTTCACTCTCATGACCACGTGGAATCGCGGCCGGAGAATCGTGCTCAAGCTGCTGACGAGAGGGTCGCTTCCGATTGATCTCTTTCTCGATGACGTGGCGAAGAACAAGCCGGTTCGCGTTCCGGGAACCGCGGTGTTCATGACGTCCGATCCGGACGGCGCACCCCTCGTTCTCCTGCATCACCTCAAGCACAACAAGGTGCTCCATGAGCACGTGATCCTGCTGTCCGTTCTGTCGGCGAACGTTCCCGAGATTCCCGATTCTGAGCGAATCCAGGCGATTCAGCTCCGGGAAGGATTCTCACGGGTCAAGGCCCGCTACGGATTCATGGAAACCGCCAACGTTCCGAAGGTGCTTGCCGCCTGCGCCAGCTCGGGTGTCGTGGCCAATCCGAGAGACACGACCTACTACCTTGGACGCGAGCGGCTCATTCCCGGCAACTCGCCAAAGCTCGCCCGCTGGCGCAAGATGCTTTTCATCTTCATGTCGCGTAATTCACGCTCGGCCACGGAATACTTCAGCATTCCGTCCAACCGTGTGGTGGAGCTCGGAGCGCAGATCGAGTTCTAACGGGGGCCTCGAGCGGGACGATGCCCTAGCTCAGCCGCCCCTTGATCTTCTCGATGTCCCGCCGGTCTTTCTTCGTCGGGCGCCCGCTCTCGTAGCCGGTATTCGCGCGCATTGCTTTCATGTGCACCGCCATCAGCTCCCGCGCCTTCTTCGAATCCGCTTCCTCCTCGTAGAGAGTGGCCGCGACAGGGGCAGATCCGCGTTTCTCCGATACGGCTCGCACGATGACGAGATGCTCGTACGGACCGATGCGAATGCGAACCCGGTCACCCGCCTGAACGAGTCTCGACCGCTTCGATCGGTCGCCATTCACCTCGATGCGGCCGCTGTCGATGGCTTCGGCAGCGAGAGCACGAGTCTTGTAGAACCTGGCTGCCCAGAGCCATTTGTCGATTCTCACGCGCGGCGATTCGTCGGTCATCCTGTTTTTTAACTTAATCTCTCTCAGAAATCTCGCCGCGCGCACTACAACCCAGGTTATTTCCGCGGAGTCTTCTTCAAGCTGTCCGCTTTTGCCTTCTGCTCCTTCTCGACTTTCAGCCGCCCCGGTGATGCGCTTCGCTCGAGCGCCGGAGCGCGAAGCCTGATCGTTCCGCGCGGCACCAACATGCGAGAAGGCAGCATCCGGCCTCCCATTTCATTTTCCAGAATCTGCATTCGCATCGGTGGCATTTCCGGCATTCCGTCACGATAGATGAAAACATTGGCCGGCCCCTCTCCGCCGACGTTGCCGAAGAATCTCGTTCTCATGACATCGGACGCCCGGCCAGCAGTGACCTGAACGTCGCGCACTCTGCCGCCGGAATAGACGCGAAGGTTCACCCTCGAGCCCGGAGTCAGCTTGCCGACTTCACGCGACAGCCGGTGCGATGGCAGGCCACTCGCATATCCGTCATCGACATCACCAGGAGCTACGCGAAGATCGACGCCGTTGATCGATACAATCCGATCGCCTTCGACGACGCCTGCGTTCTCGGCAGGCCCTTTGGGCGTCACCGCGGTAACGAACACCCCAAGCGTGTCGCGAACCGAGCCCGTGGCGCTCAGCTGCATCCCGAGAGCGGCACGGTTCATCATCGCCGAGTCGAGCCGGCGCATCCCCATCCCGGCCATCGGGGCCAGCTCGCCTGCCCTTCCCTCGATTGTCTTTCGGCATTCAATGCGGCCCGGCTCAACCGTTGTGCACTCGTCGGCGCCCGGCGGCGGTGTTCGCGGCCTCGGCGGAGGGGGTGCCGGCTGTTGAGCCGCTGCTGCTGCGCTGCCCGCCAGGATGGCGGTAAATGCAATGAGTGAAAAGCGTCGCATTTTGATCTCCGGGATTCTGGTTTCCGTTTTGTATGACAGCACCGCACCGCGGAGGGTTGCCGGCCATCGGCGACGGTGCCGAAAGATCCCAACGGGGGCGATATTTCGGAATGTCGACGATGCTCGAAGGCCCGCGAGGGGATGCGCCGGGACCAGACCTTCACGCCTTCGAGCACCATTGGCAGGATGAGGCAGACGCCGCCTACCTGTACCGCATCCTTGCGGCTGCGGAGCCCGACGCGCGCAAGAAGGACATCTATGCTCGGCTGGCGGAGGTCGAAGACCGGCACGTAGTGGTCTGGGGCGACCTGATGTCGGGCCTCGGGCATCAGCCGAAGAAGTTCAGGCCGAGCGGGCGGGCCCGTCTTCTGGCGCGACTGGGAAGGCTGTTTGGCCCCGGCTTCCTTTTGCCGATGCTCCTCCAGGAGGAGGGGCGCGAGGTGAAAGCGTACCTCGACATGCATCGCGCAACCCCGTCCGGCGCGGCGGGTGGCGGTGAGGCGCTGACCCTGGCCAGAGAATCCGCCGGGCACGCCACGACGCTGGCCCGCATGGCGGGCAAGACCGGTGAGCCGTGGCATCGCACGGAGTCGGGCGGGTTTCTGCGAAACGTCGTCTACGGATTCAACGATGGGCTGACGGCGAATTTCGGACTCGTCGCCGGCGTCATCGGCGCGACGCTCACGGGACAGCAGGATCACGCGGTGATCGTTGCCGGTGCAGCCGGACTCATCGCCGACGCCTTGTCCATGGGATCGAGCGGGTACCTCGCCGCCAAGAGCGAGCGTGAGGTTTACGACTACGAGATCGCGATGGAGCGGGACGAAGTCTCGCTGATGCCGGAAATCGAGCGCGATGAGCTGGCGATCATTTACGAAGCAAAGGGCATGGAGCGCACGCAGGCGCACGAGCTGGCGACGCAGATCATGGCCGATCCGGCGCGGATGCTCCAGGAGCAGGTGCAGGAAGAGCTCAAGATTGGTGAGCAGACAATCTCGCCGTTCCGCGAAGGTTGGGTCACCGGGCTGGCGACGGCGTTCGGCGCCGTTATTCCGGTGCTGCCGTTCTTCTTCGCCAGCGGATCGACGGCAATCGTTCTCTCGTTCAGTATGGCAATGCTATCCCACTTCCTGGTGGGCGCAGCGCGGTCCGTGTTCACCGGGCGGAGTGTCGTCCGATCGGGCCTCGACATGTTCGTCGTCGGCCTCGGCGTAGCGCTCGTCGGGTACTATGTGGGTGGCTGGGTGGGGAGTCTCTTCTAGATCCTTCCGAATTGCCACAGAAACACAGAAACACAGAAACACAGAAAGCCACGGGGCGCTCCAAAGAGCCCGGCCCGTATAGACAGTTCCTTTGTTTGATTTTAAACAGCAACTGCAACTAAGGCGCGGTTCCCGTGTAGCGAGCGCTGTTCACAATAAAAATCCGCAGTTTTCTGTGTTTCTGTGTTTCTGTGTTTCTGTGGCACAAGCTCTAAACGACGATATTCATCAGTCGACCTGGAACGAAGACGATCTTTTTCGGCGTTCCGGTAACGAACTTCGCAATCGACGGATCTGCCATCGCCAGAGAAAGCGCTTCGGGCTGAGCGATGTCGCGGGCAACCTGCAGCCGGCCACGCAGCTTGCCGTTCACCTGAACCGCCAGCTCGACCTTCTCTTCCTCCACCAGTGCTGCGTCGAACGACGGCCAGCCAGCGTCGAAGATGCTCCCGACATGGCCCAGCCGCTCCCATAGCTCCTCGGCAATGTGCGGCGCAAACGGAGCGACCATCCGGACAACCGGCTCGACTTCATGCAGCCGGGGCGTGCGCTCGCCGCGCCGCATGACGTTCATGTACTCCATCATTGCGGCAATCGCCGTATTGTAGCTGAGCCGCGGCACGTCCTCGCTGACCTTCTTGATCGTCTGGTGCAGCTTCCGTGTCACATTCGCCGAGTCGTCCGGAGCGGGAGATTCACTGGCCCTCTCCAGCGCGGAGATGACCGACGACCAGAGACGGTCGAGAAAGCGCTTTACTCCCGAGATGCTCGCATCGCGAAAGTCACCGCCCTCCTCGAACGGACCGAGGAACATGAGGTAGCCGCGAAATGCGTCAGCGCCCCAGGTCGCGATGTACTCGTCCGGGATCACCACGTTGCCGCGACTCTTCGACATCTTGGCCCCGTTGCGAATGATGAGGCCGTGAGCGCGGAACTTCACGTACGGCTCTTCGAAATCCAGGTAGCCCATGTCGTGCAACACCATCGTCACGAAGCGCGAATAGAGCAGATGCAGAACCGCGTGCTCGTTGCCGCCGATGTATGAGTCAACCGGCAGCCACTTCCGCGTGATCGCCGAGTCGAACGGCACGTCGTCGATGCCGACGCTGGGATAACGAAGGAAATACCAGGCGCTGTCGAGAAACGTGTCCGACACGTCGGTTTCGCGCCGGCCCATCGCGCCACACTTCGGACATGGGACGCGGTACCACTCTTCGTGACGCGCCAGAGGAGAGACTCCGGAATCGTCGGGCTTGAAGTCCTCGACAAACGGGAGCACCACCGGAAGATCTTTCTCCGGCACCGGTACCGCACCACACACGTCACAGTAGATGATGGGAATTGGCGGGCCCCAATAACGCTGGCGGGAAATGCACCAGTCGTGCAGCCGGTAGTTCACCACCGGCGTCGCCGCGTTCTTTGCCGCCAGCATTTTGACAATGGCGGCCTTCGCGTCAGGAACGCTCATCCCGTCATACGCTCCCGAGTTCACCAGTCGAGCGCCCTCCCATCCGGTGTACGCGGAAGAGAAATCGGCCTCCGGATCGTCGCCTTCAGCACATACCACGCGGGTGATCGGCAGCCCGAACATCATCGCGAACTCGAAGTCACGATCGTCGTGGCCGGGAACGGCCATTATCGCTCCCGTGCCGTATTCCATCAGCACATAGTCTGCGATCCATACCGGCATCTTCTCGCCGGACGCCGGATTTACCGCGTACGAGCCGGTGAAGACGCCGGTTTTCTCGGTGCTTGTCTTGCGCGTGACGAGGTCCTGGCGCGATGTACGCTCGAGATACTGCTCCACCGCGCCGCGCTCCGCCGGCACTGTCAGCCTGTCCACCAGCGGATGCTCGGGCGCGAGCACCAGGTACGTCGCGCCGAAGATCGTGTCCGCGCGAGTGGTGAATACACGTATCCCCTCGGCTCCCCCTTCCAGCGGAACCGTGAACTCGATTTCAGCTCCTTCAGACCGTCCAATCCAGTTTCGTTGCGCGGTCTTGGTGCTCTCCGACCAGTCCAGGTGGTCGAGGTTGTCGAGCAGGCGCCCGGCGTATTCGCTGATCCGGAAAAACCATTGCTCGAGCAGTCGCTGCTCCACCGGGGTGTCGCACCGCTCGCACCGGCCGCCAATCACCTGCTCGTTGGCGAGCACTGTTTTGCAGCTCGGGCACCAGTTCACGGCCGCCTGCTTCTTGTACGCCAGCCCCTTCTTCAGCAGCTGCAGAAAGACCCACTGCGTCCACTTGTAGTACCCGGGATCGGTGGTGGCGAGCGTCCGGCTCCAGTCCACCATCAGCCCGGCGCGCTCCACCTGCCGCCTGAAGTTGTCAATGTTCGCCGGGATCAGCGTGCCGGGGTGTGTCCCGACCTTGAGGGCGTAGTTCTCGGAGTGAATCCCGAAGGCGTCGTAGCCGAACGGCTGAAAGACGTTGTGTCCCTGGAGCCTCTGGAATCGTCCATATATGTCACTGCCAACGAAGGCGAAAAGGTTGCCCACGTGGAGTCCTTCCGCCGACGGATACGGAAACATCATCAGGGCGTAGTACGGGTCAGGAGCGCCGGCGATGTCGGTGGCGTTGGTCTGCCGCTCGCGCCACCTGCTCTGCCATTTCCCTTCTACTGCCTGGGGATCGTATTCGTCTGCCTGCTGGTCGGTAGTGCTGGCGGGATTGTTCTCGAAGTCCATAGCAACAAAGTAGCGCGGCTGTAAAGCACTTTCACCCTCAGGGGCGCCCGGCGCACGATGCATCCACAGTTTCCGCTGACCGAGACAGAGCGCAGAATGACGCCCACCTGGGCGGGCATCCCGGCTGTGGAGGTGAAATCACCCGGCTTTTTCTCGCCGGTGGTCGGGATGCTGCAACGGAAGGCAGCGGCGGTGATTATGCTGTCGCTGACGGTGTTTCACATCGGCATTGCGTGGATCGTCTATCGTCTGTTCCACGTCCTCTCTCCCGAAGTCAGAGCCGCCTTTCTCGACTCGAGCGAGGTGCAGTCCACACTCGTGCTGGCCGGAGTGTGGGTGCTCGGCCTCCTGACGCTGGCCTTGCTCTTCGTTCTGCGGCTCATCGAGCGCCAGGTCACCGCACCGGTGGCGGAGCTCGCCCGGCTATCCGAAGCGGTTGCCAGCGGCGAGCTCTCGGTGCCATTCACGCCGTCGCGCGTCAACAGCGAAGTGGGTCGTTTGAGCCGTGCGACGTCGGGCATGATCGTCGCCCTCCGTCGCCTCGCCACCACCATGGGGGCGTCCTCGCGCGACACGACGACTCTTTCCGCCCAGATCACCGCGGCATCCGAGAGCGTCGCCCTCGCGGCACAGCAGACTGCTTCCACGTCCACCGCGTTGAGCAAGGAATCGAGTCAGATGGCGCGGACAATCAAGGAGATTGCAGACGACGCGGTGAAGCTGGAGGAGATCTCCGCTTCGCTTCGCGGACGGGCCCAGGAAAACCTCCGGCGCGAGCGGCGGCTGCGAACACTGGCTCAGGAAAACCGTGCGCGACTCGACGAAAGCTCGCGCGCGCTGGAGCTGCTCACATCCGATGCCAGCGCCAGCGCCGAGTCTATCGAAGCGCTGGCAATCGCAGTGGATGAAATCCGCGCTTTCCTCACGCTCGTGCAGAAGATCTCCCGCCAGTCCAAGCTGCTCGCGCTGAATGCCGCAATGGAAGCGGCACGGGCGGGGGAACAGGGTGAGGGCTTCGGCATTGTCGCCGACGAAGTTCGCCGCCTTGCCGCGGACTCTGCAGAAGCCGCCGAGCGTACGGATCTTCTCGCGCGAGCGATGCTGGAGCGGGTCGGCCGGTCGCGCGAGTCGGCAGCGCGCACCCTCGACACTTTGCAGACGGTGAACGATGCGACGAGCCACGGCAGGCAGTCGTTCCTCCAGGTGGAGCAGGGCGTGATCGAGGCCGAGAAGTGGAGCGCGTCGATCGAGACGGCGGTGGAGGAGTCCAACCACCTGGTGGTGGACATGACCCAGCGCCTCGACAACCTGGCGCTTGGCACGCAGGGATTCGCCAGTGCCATGCACCAGGTGGCGACAGCGAGCGAAGAGCAGAGCGACAATATCGATGAGATCGCCGGTGCGGCGAACTCGCTATCCTCCGCCGCCCGTCGAGTTGCTCAACTAGTGGCCACGTTCAAACTCGGCGATACTCCCAGTAGAGGCGTGCCCGCCATTCAGGGTTCCTGAAAAACCCCGCCACCCGGGCAGCGGAGCTTAAGTTTCTCCCTCTCGATGCCCACTTCATCCACTATCACCCGCAGGGAGCGCGATCTTCTCGGCGAGCGCGACGTTCCCAGCTCCGCGCTGTATGGCGTTCAGACCCTGCGCGCGATGGAGAATTTCGCGATCAGCGGAGTTGAGCTGCGCGAGTTTCCGACGCTCATCGCGGCTATGGCGGCAGTCAAGGAAGCGGCGGCCGAGGCAAATCGTGAGCTGGGATTGCTGGACCCGAAAATTGCGGACGCACTGACCCGCGCATGCCGGGAGCTACGCGAAGGCAAGCATCACGAGCACTTCCGCGTGGACATGATTCAGGGGGGCGCCGGGACCTCGACGAACATGAACGCGAACGAGGTGATCGCGAACCGGGCCCTCGAGCTGATCGGACACGAGCGTGGGAGCTATGACGTCATCAGTCCCAACTCGCATGTCAACCTGAGCCAGTCCACGAACGACGTCTATCCGACCGCGATAAAGCTGGCGATGCACAGCAGCATCGACGAGCTGCGCTCGTCGATGGGCGCGCTGGCGGGCGCGTTCCTGCTCAAGGGCGAGGAATTTTTCCCGTACCTCAAGATGGGCAGAACGCAGCTTCAGGATGCAGTGCCAATGACCCTCGGCCAGGAATTCAGCGCCTTCGCGCACACCATTCTCGAGGACGTGGAGCGTCTGGCGGAGGCGCAGGCGTTGATCCGCGAGATCAACATGGGGGCGACAGCCATCGGAACGGGAATCAACGCGCCTCCCGGTTATGCCGAGAGCGTCCGGCGGCATCTGTCGGCGATCACCAACGTGCCACTCATCACCGCTCCCGATCTGGTGGAGGCCACCGCCGACACGGGAGTGTTCGTCCAGCTTTCGGGAGTGCTCAAGCGGTGCGCGGTGAAGCTGTCCAAGATCTGCAACGACTTGCGGCTGCTGAGTTCCGGTCCGCGCGCCGGGTTTGGAGAGATCAACCTCCCGCCAATGCAGCCGGGCTCGTCAATCATGCCGGGTAAAGTGAACCCGGTAATTCCGGAAGTCGTGAACCAGGTGTGCTTCGACATCATCGGCGGTGACATCACGGTGACGATGGCAGCGGAGGCGGGCCAGCTCCAGCTCAATGTATTTGAGCCCATAATTGCGTACCGGCTGCTGCGCGGAATGATTATTCTCACTCGGGCATGCCAGGTCCTGCGCGAGAGGTGCGTCGCGGGGATAACTGCGAATCCCGAGCGAATGCGGCAGTTCGTCGAGCACTCCATCGGCATCGTCACTGCTCTGGTGCCGGTGCTGGGTTACGAGAGAGCGACGGAAATCGCAAAGGAGGCGCTCGAGAGCGGACGGGGAGTTTACGATCTGGTTTGCGACCGGGGACTGATGACACGAGCGGAGCTGGACCGCGCGCTCAACCCCGAGGCAATGACGCGTCCGCGATAGGACCGGTACCTCCCGATACCAAAGCGTAAAGGTTAGCTTGTAGCTTCTTTTTCACCCAAAATCGAGCGCGCCAGGACTACCGCGCGGGCTCCGGAACGAAGGTCAAAGGACAAGGAATGAGAGGCATTTCCCGCCTGCAGCGATTCGCATCGTTTGGCATGATGGCAGTGCTTGCGCTGGCGCTCGTCGCGTGCCAGGCGCACCCGAATACGACGTTCGACCCGCATTCCGATTACGGCAGGTCGATCGACTACCTGTGGAACCGGCTGCTGCTGCTTGGCACGATCGTCTTCGTGGTGGTGGAGTTCGGCCTGATCTACATCGTCTTCCGCTATCGCAAGCGGGAGGGCGATCAACGGCCGCCGCAGACCCATGGCAACGTGATCGTCGAGATCATCTGGACGATGATCCCGGCATTCATCCTTCTCTTCATTGCCGTTCCAACGGTCAGAATCATCTTCAAGACGCAGGCAAAGGCCGTTGCAGGGTCCCTGCAGATCGAGGTGACGGGTCATCAGTGGTGGTGGGAGTTCCGCTATCCGGAATACGGCATCGTCACCGCCAACGAGATCTACCTCCCCACCGGCCGGACAGTGAACTTCAAGCTCACGTCCAACGACGTCATCCACTCATTCTGGATTCCGCAGCTCGGCGGCAAGCGCGACGCGATAACGAATCGCACCAATTACATCTGGCTGACTCCCGACTCGACGATGCAGCCCGCCGAGTGGAACGGCTTCTGTACCGAGTACTGCGGGACGTCGCACGCCAAGATGCGGTTCCGCGTGTTCACCGTTAAGCCCGACCAGTTTGCGAGCTGGGTGGCCAAGGAGCAAAAGCAGGCGGCGTTCGGCGCTACTGCTCCGGCCGCGGGCTCTCCGGCGGCGGGGACTCCGGCTCCCGGAGCGCCACCGGTTGTCACCCCGGTTCAGGGCGGTTCGGCTCCAGCCGACTACGCTTTCCCGGTGAATCTTCCGGCATTCGATTACGCCAAGCCGCACACGCCTGTACCGGCGGGAATGACGTTCACACCCGGCCTCACCGGCAACGCTCACCGGGGAATGCAGGTCTACTCGGCGAGCGCGTGCATTGGATGCCATGCAATCGCTGGCAACCCGGCGTCGATGGGTAACGTCGGCCCCAACCTCACACATTTCGGCTCACGCGCCACGATCGGCGCGGGCAGTTTCCCCAACACACCGGCGTATCTGGCGCTCTGGATCAAGAACGCCCGCGTCATGAAGCCGGGCGTCATCATGCCCACCCTCGGCAAGGACCAATTCGATCCGATACTGAAGACCAGGGTCACCACGGGCGGACTGGACGACCAGCAGATCGCTGACATCGTCGCTTACCTTTCGGCGCTGAAGTAAGAGGAATAACGGATGGCATCGACCACAGTTCCCACCACGCCCCCCCAGCACGCCGAGCCTGCATATGCAGGGCAGACGGGAGTGTGGAGCTGGCTCACGACGGTGGATCACAAGCGGATAGGAACGCTTTACCTCTATACCGCTCTCGTTTTCTTCCTCATCGGCGGGCTCGAGGCAGAGCTTATTCGGATTCAGCTTCAGGGCCCGAATCGCCATTTCGTATCGGCGGAGCTGTACAACCAGCTTTTCACGATGCACGGCACGACGATGATCTTCCTCGCGATCATGCCGTTGTCGGCGGCGTTCTTCAATTTCCTCATTCCGCTCCAGATCGGTGCGCGCGATGTCGCCTTCCCGAGACTGAACGCGTTCAGCTACTGGGTGTACCTGTTCGCCGGAATCTTCATCACGCTTCCGATCCTCTTTCAGGTGGCGCCCAACGGTGGGTGGTTCGGATACGTTCCTCTTACAACGAGAGACTTCTCCGCCGGAATCAACATCGATTTCTGGGTGATCGGCCTGCAGATTCTCGGCATATCTTCGCTGGCGGCAGCGTTCAACTTCATCACTACGATCATCAATCTCCGGGCGCCGGGCATGACGCTGATGCGCATGCCGATGTTCACCTGGATGTCGTTCGTCGTGATGTTCATGATGATCCTCGCCTTCCCCGTCATCACTGTCGCGCTTGTCTTCCTGCTGTTCGACCGGTTCTTCGGCACGAACTTCTACGCCATCCACGCCGGCGCCGATCCGCTTCTCTGGCAGCACCTGTTCTGGATCTTCGGGCATCCCGAGGTCTACATCCTCATTCTGCCGGCGTTCGGCCTCGTGTCCGAGGTGCTGCCAACGTACTCGGGAAAGCCGCTCTTCGGCTATCCGGTGATGGTGTACTCCGGCATCCTCATCGGCGTGCTTGGCTTCGGCGTCTGGGCGCACCACATGTTCGCCGTGGGACTGGGCCCGATTGCCGACAGCGCCTTCGCGCTGTCTACGATGCTCATTGGCATTCCCACGGGAGTGAAGATCTTCAACTGGATGGCGACGATGGCCCAGGGGTCCATCCGCTTCACCACCTCGATGATGTTCGGCATCGGGCTCGTGGCGCTGTTCACCATCGGCGGCATTTCCGGAGTGATGCACGCCTCGCCGCCGGCTGACCTGCAGCAGACCGACACGTACTTTATCGTCGCGCATTTCCATTACGTGCTGTTCGGCGGGTCGATCATGGGAATCTTCGCCGGTATCTATCACTACTTCCCGAAGATTACCGGCCGCCTGATGAATGAGACCCTCGGGAAGTGGCATTTCTGGATCAACTTCGTCGGCATGAACCTGACGTTCTTCCCGATGCACTTCTCCGGAATGCTCGGTATGCCGCGCCGCATCTACACCTATGACGCCGGTCAGGGCTGGGACACATACAACCTGATCTCGAGCATCGGCGCCTACATGCTGGCCGTTTCGACGACGATCTTCATCTACAATTTCTTCGTCAGCCGCAGGCGCGGAGCGATTTCCGGTCCCAATCCCTGGCACGCCGGAACTCTCGAATGGAGCATTCCGTCGCCGCCGCCGGAGTACAACTTCGCCGTCGTCCCCACCGTCACGTCCCGTTATCCGCTATGGGAAGGGAACGAGACAGACATGGAGAGCGCGCGGATCAACGCCGAGGAAGGCAAGAGCGCCGCCGAGATGGGGATCGTTCTTCCGTACAACACGATCAAGCCATTGATAGCCGCCTTCGGACTGATCGTGATGTTCTGCGGCCTGATGACCACGCGCGTTCTCATCTTCGTCGGCGCCGCCACACTCGTGGTGAGCCTTTACAGCTGGCTCCTGAGCCCGCTCGAGCCGGAGCATCACTAGAAAATGTCCGCACCAGCTGCGCACCATTACACGTCCACCGGCCTCGACAGCCGCAAGGTCGCTATCTGGGCCTTCATCGGGTCGGAGTGCATGCTGTTCGTGTCGCTCATATCCACCTACCTCATCTACAAGGGGCGAAGCAGGGTCGGGCCGTTTCCGCACGAGACGTGGATCGACCCCGCAAGTGGCCACCACTTCCGTGCGATCCTCAACATTCCCGTCACGTCGGCGTCGACCTTCACGCTGCTGATGTCGTCGCTGTTCATGGTGCTGGCGCTGTCCGCGGTGCAGAACAAGAACGTTCCCAAGCGCACGACGAGCGACAGAATCCTCGGATCGTCCAAGCTCTGGCTCTGGGCGACGGCGCTTGCCGGTTCGACATTCCTCGGTTTCCAGGCGTTCGAGTTCACTTCGTTCGTCCACGAAGGCCTGACCATCCGCACTAACCTGTTCGGCTCTTCGTTCTTCACGCTCACCGGATTTCACGGCGCGCACGTCACCGCCGGCGTCATCTGGCTGCTGACCCTTCTGTCGATCGACTACAGACGCGGCCTCGGTCCAAACGATGCGCTGAACGTCGACATCGCTGCCCTGTACTGGCACTTCGTGGACGTCGTCTGGATTGCGATCTTCACCCTCGTCTACCTGATCAAGTAGGAGCCGATGCAACAGGATACAACGCATACCGACATGACAGGCGACCCGGTTGAGGCCCACGCCGAGCATCACCATCCGGGATGGTCGACCTACTGGAAGGTCGCGCTCATTCTCACGCTTATCACGGTTGGCGAAGTATGGATGTACTTCTCGCCGGCCATCGTCGCATCCCGTGGCTTCGTACCGGCATTGCTGGTCCTCTCGGCGCTCAAGTTCGCCATCGTCGTGGCGTTCTACATGCACCTCAAGTACGACCACAAGCTGTTCCGGGCGCTGTTTACCGGCCCGCTCTTCATCGCCGCGTGCACGCTGATCGCGCTGATGTTCCTCTTCGGGCATCTGTCGGCCAGGCTCGGACACTAGCGGTCATGCCGGTTCTCGCGATGCTCCACCCATTCACCCAGCTCGGGTGGCTTGCGTGGTCGATTCATCCGAGCACTGTGATTGGCCTGGCGGCACTGGGCGCGATCTATCTCTGGCGCGCAGGTCAGGCGAAGGCGGACGAGACGGTACACGGCGCGCGCAAGCTCTCGTTCTTCGCGGCGCTGTTCGTGATCTTCGCGTCTCTCAACGGTCCGCTGCACGACCTGAGCGACGATTACCTGTTCAGCGCGCACATGGTGCAGCACCTGCTGCTGACGCTGGCCATGCCACCCCTTCTCATCGCCGGAGTACCCGGGTGGATGTTGCGTCCCCTGCTTCGCAACCGGGTCATCGGAGCGGTAGCGCGATTTGTCACGAGGCCGCTCATCTGCTTCGCGATCTTCAACATCGTCATCGCGGCCTGGCACATCCCCGGGCTGTACAACATGGCGATGGCGAATCACAACATTCACATCGTCGAGCACCTGATGTTCATGGCTGCCGCGGTATTGATGTGGTGGCCGCTGATGAGCCAACTGCCGGAGTTGCCACGGCTCGCTTATCCGGGGCAGATGCTCTACTGCTTTCTGATGACCCTGCCGATGTCGATCGTCGCCATCTACATAACGCTGGCCAACCGCGTGCTCTACCCCGCGTACGCATCGGCGCCGCGGATATCATCGCTGTCCCCGATGGACGATCAGATGCTCGGCGGACTGATCATGTGGATACCCGGCGGGCTGATCTTCGCGCTGATCATGACCGTGGTTTTCTTCCGGTGGGCTGCGCGCGGCGAGGACAGTACGGCTGGCGCGCAGGTGGACTGGAAGCCTGTTACGGTCAACCGTTAACGGATCACGCGTCTTCCCCGGCGAGCGCAGCGCCTATGTCGCGCTTGAGCGCCGGGTGTCGAACCCACATGAACCATCCCATCAGACCCACCGCGAGAAGGTTCGCGATGAAGATCTGATACCACGCGAGGCTCCCGAACGCGGACTCTGTGAGCAGACCCGCCAGCTCGTACGCGCCGGCCTCGATCATCACAAACAGCACCAGAAACCCGGCGAGAACGGCCGGCGTACGGGCGGATTTATGAACCACCCAGGCCACGATGATGCCGACGAGAGCGAACGCGACATAGTGGAAGAGGGTATAACCGATGACATGAGTCGCCATCGTATCAGGCATTGCCGGCGGTTTGCCCAGGATACTTATCAGGCCGCGGCCGAGAAGATCGGGTGTGTAGAGCGGATGACCCGCAACGGTGTCGACAATCAAGAACCAGACAGCGATGGCCGTCGCCCCAAGGCAGCCGGCCAAGATGCCTTCACGAATTGAATTATGTCGATCGGCCATTGTCGTCCTCAGTCGTCCGTGCATCGGGAAGTTATCCAAACCCCCGGCGTTTGCCTAGCCGATTGGGGACTACCCAGCACGCACAAGTTTTTTCAGTGGTGTGAAATTCACATTTGCCCCTGCGCACACCGTTACGTTGATACCTGGCACTCAAAGAGAATAATGCTGCAACGAAAGCTGCGTTTCATGGTCGTGTTCCTTCTGGCATCGCTCGTCGCGGTCTCGTCGGACGGCCAGACCCGTCGAAAGAGCACAAAGAAAGCCGCCACGTCAGCCGCTTCCCGGGCCAGGGCCAAGAAACGGGCGGCGAAGAGGTCCCGTAAACCGGCGGCGCCCGCAGTGCCGGTGGTTCACTACACCACGCCGCGCACAGTGGAGTCGCTGGCGGCCGATCTCGGGTCGATGTCCAACCGGATCAGAAGCGGTGAGTTCGGCATCATGGTCGTTTCGCTGACGAGAGGCGATACCCTCTACTCACACAACGCCGGAACGCCGCTGATGCCGGCGTCGACGATGAAGATGCTCACCACCGCGGTGGCGCTGGACCGGCTCGGCCCGAAATACCAGTTCAGCACCGACGTGCTGTATGACGGGACGCTCGCCCCGGACGGGACGCTCCACGGAAACGTCTACCTGAAGGGCGACGGCGATCCATCACTTTCCGGCCGTTACCTTCGGGGCGGCCCCGAAGCCCCGATAAAATTCCTTGTCGAGCAGCTCACCGCGCGGGGAGTCAAGCATGTGACCGGCGAGGTGGTGGGCGACGCATCCGCGTTCGACGACCAGCGTGTTCCCGAAGGATGGCTCACACGCTACCTGCAGTCGGGCTACGCCGCGCGCGTCTCGGCGCTCTCGCTGAACGAGAATCTCGTGTGGGTGACGATCGCGCCCGACGGAGTGCGTCTCGAGCCGGCGACGAGCGCGATACCTCTCATGAGCAACGTCCGCACGGTGGCCGGAAGCGGGGCAAAACTAACCATCCGCAGGTCGACCGACGGCACGATTTCCGTCTCGGGAACCATCGGCTCCCGCTCGCTGCCGCGCAGGTATGTGTACGTCGTCGAGGATCCGGCGCGTTTCGCTACCGGCGCGCTTCATAGCGCGCTCATCGCAAATGGAATCGCCGTGGACGGCGATATCAGGATCGGCACGACTCCGGCGAGCGCCGTGAAGATAGCCAGCATCCAGTCGCCGACACTCGACCGGATCATTTCGACAATGAACCGCGAAAGCATCAACCATTTTGCCGAGCTGCTGCTGCGATCCGCCGCACGGGGCTCGGACAGAAAGGTGCAGGGCAGCGTCGCCAACGGCCGCGAGCTGATGCGCCAGTTCTTCGCCAACAAGGTGGGCGCTGATTCGTCGACGCTCCAGGTGTTCGACGGCAGCGGCCTGTCCACTCTCGACCGCGTCACGCCGCGAGCGATGGTGCAGATGCTCGGCTATGCACACCGTGCCGAATGGGGCCCGTGGTTCCACGCGTCGCTGCCGGTGGCGGGCGAGTCGGAGCTGCTGCGCCGGCGGATGAAGGGCAGCCCCGCGCAAGGCAATCTTCACGCGAAAACCGGGACGACGAACGACGTCATCGGACTTGGTGGTTACGTGACTGCCGCCGATGGCGAGGTGATTGCTTTCTCGTTCATCTACAATGGCACCGACCGCTGGACCGCAAAGTCGATGACTGATGTGATGGGCGAGACCCTGGCCAACTTTGCGCGTTAGCCGTCCGGGTTGGCCACAGAAACACAGAAACACAGAAACACAGAAGGCCACGGGACGCGACGAACAGTCCGGCACGTAGGTAAACCTTTCTTTTTTTCTTTCAATACTGCAACAACAACTACAACCTGCGCGGAGATCCGTAAGTAACAGGGTAGTTCACAAAATATTCGCAGTTTTCTGTGTTTCTGTGGCTAATCCTGTGGCTAATCCTGTGGCTAGGTTGAAATCTCCCGGATATTGATCCCACGCTTTGCGAGCTCGGCAATGTACGGCTTGGCGGGAACACATTCGTCGGGAGTGTGCACTCCCGTGAGTGTGATGTCGCCGCGCGCCTGCATCTGGCCGGTGATCGAAAGCGAGTAGCCGGTAGTGCGCATCATGGCGCTGATGCCGTGCTTCTCGTCGAAGTAGTC